>Ga0208618_1000379_pt1 | contig 20883 bp, 27 predicted proteins | sample CryBogCBE18Jul08_FD_184585 | JGI IMG/M metagenome (GOLD analysis project Ga0208618, IMG submission 184585) | Freshwater microbial communities from Crystal Bog, Wisconsin, USA - CBE18Jul08 (SPAdes) | ecosystem: Environmental > Aquatic > Freshwater > Lake | place: Crystal Bog, Wisconsin, USA...
TCTTTTTCAAATATCCAAGCTCTCATTTCTGGTTTTGCTTTTACTCCTATGTTAGTGGTTAATTTTAAAACTTCTCTACTGACAATTGAATCTTCAAAAGGGTCTTTGTTTGGACAACCTGCACAATTTCTGGCCTGGCATATTCCAAGCACTTCACAATGTCTGGGTACACGCTGCCATATTGTTTTAATCATAATACACCTCTTAATTCAGCTTCTTTAATAACCCAATTTTTGTATTGAGGCCAATGTTTCATCTCGTCCCATGCCTCTAATCCAAGTCGTTTGGCAAGTTTATCAACTCCGCCTCTGGTCTCCAAATCATAAATATCCTGGGAACTTTTGCAAAGTTGTCTAAATTTAATTGCAGACGGAGGAAAATCACCATCCATGCTTTTTAATGCGTGATCTAATATTTCCTTAGATTTTAGAAATTCCCCAAGTTCTTCAGTCCAAACTTGTCGCATTAAACTTGGATCAATGTCCTGCCAATTACGCACAAATGATTGACCATAAATAGCCATCATTTTCCCAAATATGTAATCCAGACCATCATCTGAACTTGTTGGATTAAAGATCAATAAGTTTGACATTTTTATCACCTCCCATTAAACCCCTGGTCAATCCAGAAATAAATTCTTGTTTTTTAGTTGCAGCAGGAGTTAGCGTTTTGTCTTTAACCCATTCAGCCTTAAACCCTCTCCAGCCTCTTGCTACAATTTCAGACAATGCCTGCTCAAGTGTCCAACCTGCTTTTTGAGCTTCTTTGTCAATTGACTTAATAACTGTATCAGTAACCGTTGCCCTGGATAACTTTCTTTGTTTAACAAAAGATTCCCAAACATCATCCGATACACCGAATGGTGCTTGTATTTCTTTATTTGGTTTATGGTTAGTGGTTAGTGGTTTATGGTTATTGGTTGCTATTGGGGTAGCATTGGGGGGGCTATTAGCCTCCCTATTGCCTGCCTTTGACCACCTTATTTCAGCACCTTTTTTACCTGCAATACTGAATTCTTTATACTTATTTATTTCAATATCAGCCCTTGGATTAATAAATCCCTCTGGAGTAGATAAAAAGAATTCCTCAAGAATTGACAATACTTCTTGTTCAAATTCTTTTAAACCAATTTGCCTAGCAATGTCTCTTTGCTTGATTGGAACTTCATGTAAATAATAATGATCCAAAAGCCTACGAAAAGCCAAGTCTTCCATTGGTGTCAAATGGTGAGTGTGACTTTTATAGTCACCTATGTGAAATTGGTAATAGTGCATAAGCATCTCCGCAAACTCCCAGAATGAAACAAAGGCAGGCGGGGAGTACGCTTTTCAGTTGGGTAGCTACCCCCAACCTAGCCGTGTTTCAAATTATTCTACATCAAAATCTTTTTATTTCGTCAAACCAATCTGGACGCAATACTTTTAATTGCCAAACCCTACCTTCAGGCAGAGTCTTCCAAGCAAATACGCTCTGCCGACTGACTCCAAGGAGTCTAGCCAATTTACTTGCGCTGCCTGCTAATCTGATTGCCGTTTCTTTTTCCATTTGGTAATTGTAAGTTAAAACTGACAAATATTCAAATTAATTAAAAATATTTTGTAAATTGTTCCTTTTTTGTCAAAATAGCCTTACAATAAACTCAGACGCTACAAACCTGTACGTCATTTTTAACTAAGGAAATTTGAAGATGGAACATAACATTCTCCCTTCCAAAGACAATTTGGATCACTACAAAGACGGATACCAAGACGGTATCAAATCAGTCTTAAACCTTGTCCATGACTATACAGGACACAAAATCAACTCCCAGGCTGAATTAATCAAGTTCGTTCGCAAACTTGAGCTTGATGCTTTGTACCCATCCAAGGAGTACAAATAATGGATAAAGAAGACAAAATCGTTGTTTACGGTTGCATCATTATTTTTATTTTTATTATTGGATATTTAACTGGGGCGCAAGTATGAAAGTTTATAAATCAATCAATGCTATTCAATTGGCTTTATCTAAAAGTGGTATTGCCAAAGACCGTACAAATTCTCAAGGAGCAACTTACAAATTTAGGGGAATTGATGATGTTTACAACGCAATATCACCTTTATTGGCTGAACATGGACTTTGCATTCTTCCAAGAATGTTGACCAGAATTTGTGATGAACGCATTAGCGCAGCAGGAAAACCGCTTTTCTATGTAACCGTAGAAGCTGAATTTGATTTTGTGGCTGCTGAAGATGGCTCTAAGCATATTGTTAAAACATTTGGTGAAGCAATGGATTCTGGAGACAAGGCCACAAATAAAGCTATGAGTGCAGCTTATAAATATGCTGCATTTCAAGCCTTTGCAATACCAACTGAGGGGGACAATGATGCAGATGCTCATACGCATCAAGTAACCCCCAAGCGTATTACAAATGTTCAGCAACCTGAATTCAACGAATCAGTAGCTGCTGACTTGATTACTGCAATTGGAGACTGCCAAAACCTTGACGAACTAGAAAAGGCTTTTAAGGCTGCATATAAATATTGCGTAAACAACGAAACATACAAAGTAGCAACCATCAAAGCAAAAGACTTATTGAAATCAAAATTAGGGGGATTAGCATGACAACACAAAACGAAACCAGAGCATCCGAGTCACAACATTGGTATGACCGCCAGGGGAATCCAATGTATACAGTCATTGGTAAGAACGGCAAAGAGCGCAACACAACGCTCAGAGACGCTCGGACAATGAATCTTGTACCTTCAGTCACAACCATTTTGAATGTCGCTGCCAAGCCTGCATTAAATGTCTGGTTGCAACGCCAGGTACTTATGGCTGCACTAACCCTTCCCAAACGTGCGGAGGAGACCGAGGAAGAATGGATTGCTAGGATCATGTCCGATTCCAAAGAGGAGGGCAAGGAGGCTGCCAACCGAGGTACTGAGATCCATGCGTCAATTCAAGGATTTTATGAGGGACGAGGTTATGGGGCGCATCAAGAACATTGCCAATCTTTTGACAATCTTATGCGTGAAAACTATGCTTCCCAGATTTGGATTCCTGAAATGTCGTTTGCCCATGAGGACGGATTTGGAGGCAAAACCGACTTACACACTAAGACGGATCGAGGGGTTGTCATTGACGTTAAGACCAAGGAATTTGACGTTGGAGACAAGATTGTTGGGTATGACGAACACTTAATGCAACTGGCAGCGTACCGAGTTGGCCTTGGACTGCCCCATGCCGAGTGCGCTAATGCTTTTGTATCTCGCACTAACCCTGGCCTTGTTGTCCTCCACAAATGGACTCAGGAAGAACTAGAAAAGGGTTGGTTAATGTTTAAAAACTTACTTCAATTTTGGCAGACAAAAAATGGACACAAGTAAATTAAATTACTACGAACTCAGGCATTTAGAGTGGTATTTTTTAACAATTGCTTATGGTTATTTAGGCAAACATGAAATTTTGCATTGGTCTAATCTTTTTACATCGGTGCAATTTAAACTTTTAGCAGACGCAATAGAAAAGGAATCAAATGTTCAATCAAATTCAAGTTATCGGTAATGTCGGCAAAGACCCCCAGATAAGAGCCATGCCATCTGGAGACCTAGTTGCCAATTTCTCAGTTGCAACCTCCGAAAAGTGGAGGGATAAGTCTGGGGAAATGATGACTAAAACCGAGTGGCATAACGTCACTTGCTTTGGTAAATTAGCCGAAATTGCTGAGAAATACATAAAATCTGGGAAAATGGTTTTTATCCAAGGTTCGCTTGTAACTCAGAAATATACGGACAAGAATGGTGTCGAAAAAACCTCAACCCACGTTAAGGCTGATACGATCCGCTTGCTCGGAGGGGAAAAAACCGACAATAATAAACCTGCCCAAACTAATTCAAAAACTGCCGTTAATAGATCGGGTTTTGATGACTTGGACTCGGACATACCATTCTAAACTTTGGAGAAAACGACATGGACGCACTAATTGATGCTTGTATTTTTGCTTCAGTAATGATGTTAGCTGCAGGAGTAATAACTGGTGCGTTCCTGTTTATATTGTATTTAGCAGGGGCTTATGATGACTAAAGAAGAAATAATTGATATGGCTAAAAAATGTGGTTGGGATAATCCAACCATAAATATGAGTCCTTTATACGAATTTGCCAAACTGATAGCAGAGAAATCAAAGCAAGAGCAGGATATGCCTGTGGCAATAATTGAAAATAATAGTCAAAATTGGAAAGGAATGGATGGTGCAATTGCTTGGCATTTAATTGAACGTCATGCTGTTAATTGGGCGGACGTTGGAAAAATGATGAATGAATGGTTATTTTCTAACACAACACCACAAACTAAAAAGTGTGATGAATGTGGAAATTGCGGTGGGTATGCGTTGTATTGTGTTGCGTGTGCTGAAAAATTTTTTAAAGTTAAATTAAAAGAAAAAAATAATTAATTACCTTTTATTCGTCCAATCCGAATAATCAGTTCTTGATCTTCTTGGCAGTCTTTAGAGCAAAACTGTGAGTTGGGTTTACTAACATCATTGCAGGTTAAACAAAAGCCCGTATATTTAGGTTTTGCTCGTTTTCTAATCTCATTAAGTGCAGATTCTCGGTGCAACTCCTCTGTAAAGTGAGCGTCATCTGCAAGATCGTTCATTTTGCTATGTCTGATAAAAACAAGGCTGCCTCCGCTTGCCTGCGCCTAAGTAATCCTGCCATCACATGACCACCTGCCATGTCCCATTTTAAAAACTCGGCTGCTGCACCCTCATGGTCTCCCTCATTTACTTTTTTAAGTAAAGTTGAGTTATCCAGGTTGCGACATCCGCAATTAAAAGCAAAGTCCACCAATGCGTCAAATTCGCCCTGTGTGACCTCAATTTGAAGTTTACTATTAACGTGATCAACTGCCTTTTGAACGTCCTGTAAGAGCAGTTTCTCGGCTTCTTCTTGTGTAATTAAAAGACTGTGGAATACGTCTGCACCTGTATGACCATAACCAATCGTCCAAGGTGCTCCACCAGTTGCAGGATCTGGATAAGCCTGGAGCTTACAACCTTCAAATTGTTCGGTTAACTTTAATCCGTCTTTAGAATAGTTCATTTTATTGGTGTTGAGTTGTGCAGCATTTCATCCTTTTTCTGACTTCCTGCGCTACTACCAAAGTAAAAAGCCACTACTTGTTCGGCCTTGGCTGATAAATAACCTACTAGAGTTCCTGCCATAGCCGACTCAATATGCGAATAACCCATTAAAGTCCCAAAGATAGTCGCAATAAAACTAGAAACAATGATCAACGCAAGAGTTGGAACTAAAAATGAATGCGTGTTCATCTGCATATTTCTAGCAGATGCTCGGTCTTCAACCGCTAATTGTTCAAAGTTAAGACCTAATTGTTCCTCAGTTTTCTTAAGTTCAAGCTCTGCAACCTTAACTTGTGCTATTTGATCAGACGATAACTTGCCTTCATCGAGCATCTTTTTAGCGTCATCTTGAGAGACTCCCAAGACTTTAGAGACCGCTTCGTATGCTAGACCACCCAGAGGCCCACCAATAGCAGTAAAAATTGTTGGAGCAATGCTTTTTAACCAATCCATGTGAACCCCTTAAGAACAGTATTTAGGTAAATAACCAGTCTCGTGAAAAATCTTTAAACATTCAATTTCTTTTGAATTAATCTCAAACTTTTCTTTAAAACGAATAATTGCAGGGTCTCCAGCAAGACTTTTCTTGTAATCCTGGTCAATGTAATACATCAAACCTATGCAAGTGAGTGCAAAGACAAGTATTGCAGCGCATACCACCAGTCTAAATTGAAATACATCTCTGGCCTCTTTGCGTTCTCTGGCCTCTCGTTCATCCTTTTTTTTTGAGCTTTATCAAAATTAACTTTGTCTGCCATTAACTTTGTTCGTTCGGCCTGAAACTGAGTCCACAAATCCTGAAGTTCGGGAGGAGACTCATAAATAAGCATTTGTCTAAGATCGTATTCTGCTTGTTCAAGTCGTTTTCTTCTAAGGACGTTATCAAGTGCAATTGCTTGAAGACTTTTGTTTTTAGGCGGATTTTTCTCAATTTCTTTAGCATGAGCAATAGCCTTTTCTTGATGTTCAAAGAAAGAACCCAGACCGTCCGCAATTTCAGTAATCACCCCAACGGCCTCTTTACCAACCGACTTAGCTTCCTTGTAAAATGCAACACCTGATTTTACTGCGCCCAAAGCCATCATTGCTAAAGTAAAAGGATCTATGATTCTCTCCTACTTATTAACAGTAAAACCATGACCAGCTAACCAAAGATAAACCATTCCACAAAATGCTACAGAAAGCAAACCTGTAAATGTCCATTTTCCAAATGCAGCAAACTGTTCATTAAGCCATTCTTTCAAGGCTTCTTTTACTGCGTCTTTTGTAATATTTGGATCTATTGGCATGATTTATCTAAAAAAATATTTGTTTAAACAATAGATACAGTTTGAGCAGCTTTGTAAGCAGCTATAACTTCAGGAGTATGAATCAAAGCACAAACTGATTGTACTTTTGCATCCTCTTTGGAGTAATCATCACCTGGTTTAAAATAGTTTCCATTGATTTGCTCGGCAAAGGGTTGTCCATCTTCAGTAACAGTCACAACATACCGAACTGCAACTGTGTGGTCTGCCAATACTTCAATTCTGTCAACAACGGTTTGTTTTTCAAAAGTCATATACGTCCTTAAACAATTGCTTGTTGCACAACAACATCATTACCCAAAGTAGGTAATACATCTTGAGCATTAATTACCGCTGCATAAGTAAATTGCAACCATCCTTTTACACCTCCTGAAACTGGAGTTGAACTATTATAAGCAGTTGGTTTGAAATATAAAAAATCTGTGGTTGATGTCGGAGCAATCAAACATTGACCATTTGGTATTAACTCTAATCCATATTGAGCAGTTCCAGCTAATGAAGCAGTAAATGTATAAGTTGGATTACCACCAGTACCTTTACCAAAAACAATATTAATAGAAGTAAAAGAACCAGCTTCTGTATATAACTTTATGGATGTAATTTTACATAATGGCGGTAACAAGAAATATGTATTCCCAGTACCCCATCTTGCATAAGCATCAATTGAACGATCAATTACTTCAGCGGTTGTATTTTGCCAAAATGAAGTTTGATTTCCATAATATTCAGGCAAAGGCAAAGATGTAGAACTTCCTTGTTGATTTATGTATCTAATTGATGGTACATACCCAGATGTATTAGCAATTACGTTTCTATAAACATCATACGCAGCTCCAGTACCAGGTTGTTGCCAAGTACTTTGATTACCCATATTACCATTTAAAAAACTTTGACAATTATCATAAGTTACTGCTGGTTGTGATTGTGAATAATTGTTTGCTATTTTCCAAGCACCAGAAACTCTACAATTTCTAAATATTGCATTTCCAGTATTTGATAATATTGCATCAGTTGCAGTAGTTGGCAAGCCACCTGTGCCAATATTTAATCCTTCAACATCTAACATTCCAGAATACATCGTGCAAATATTTACACCAGTTAATCCAGTTAAAAACTCATATCTTTGTCCACCTAGAAAATAATAAATAGGTTGATCATAATATGATGATCCAATATATTGCGTGGTTACATTTAGTTCTTGTATTAAACTTGTATTATTTGCTTTAAAACTAAAGAAATTACCACTTGCTACAAATCCATCATAAAAAGATGTAAATACAAATGCAGCTGAAGACGCAACATCCATTTGAATTGCATTGTTTATAAATCTTAAATCTACTGATTCAGGATTATCGCCTTGCCAAAATGTATGAAATGTATTGTAGAAACCTTCACTAATGGTAATATTATCTGCTCTTGAATAACCATCCATCCAAAATACTTTGCTTAAAAATGCCGATGGTGTAGACCCTGGAGCAACTTGTGCCGCGCCAGAATATGCGCCATCAATGTTTGCTTGTACATTTACATTTTCAAATAAACAATTTCCAAAATTATTAGTGTAATTTGATATAGTTCCTTTAGTGCAAAGACCAAGATTGTACAAAAATACACCCATATTGTCGTTAGCCATAATTGGCACAACAGAAAAGTTTTTAGCGTGTACTTTGCCTGTTAAAAATGTAGTATTCCAAAAAACATCACTACTAGAATTAATTTTCCATAAAATCATACAATCTTTACCATCAATTAATACATTGTATGAATTTGAATTTAAGTAATATGGGGCAACCATATAAGTATTTGTTAATGGATTTCCTCCCGCTGCTGCCGTTGCATAAACACTTGCAACTTGATCTGTAAATATTTGATTACCTAATACGTTATTACCTTGAACATAAATTTGACCAGCAGGTAATTGCAATGTAGGAGTAGTCGTTACATAAATAGCTTGACCTCCCTTAACACACAAATATTGGCAATATGCGACTGCCATTTGCAATGCAGCAGTTGAATCAGTCCCAGATGGAGTAGTTCCTAATGCAATATTACCTGTAAAAGCAGGATTTGGAACTGTATTAGTTGGGAACTGTGCATCTGGAATAACACCAAACCAAATTGCTTTAACTACTGAAGTTTGGATTGGATAATATCCAGTACCATTTTGATTGTTAGTAGCAACAACTTTTCCTGTTCCTGTACATTGAAAAATTTGTTGATCTCCAGCAACAATTTGAGCATTAATAGTTAATGTAATTCCTGTTGGAACAATAATTAATCCACCAGGTAAAAATGTAACTGTCTTTGTATACGGAATAGTAATATTATAACTAAGTGTAATAGCTTGACCAATACCACAATATAATTCACCACTTGAAACCCAATTAGATAAATCAGAAGATGAATTTACCGAACCACCAATCATTGACGTAGAAACTTTAGTTAGAGACATTTTTATTCCTTAAACATAATATGTAATTTGTCCGACAAAAGATGTCAAATTAGCACCAGGATATGAATTATCATAAAATTGCAATTGTATTTGGGATGTATTTGGAATAGTTATTGAACCCATTTTTCCATTTAATGATTGTTCTCTAAAAACACCTTGAGAAGTATTGGCAGCATTTGGAATAAATGGAATATTCGCAACCAAAATAGAACCGCTACCAGTTCCATTAACTGTTATAGCAATATTAAAAAATAAATTAATAACTCTACCTATTCTAGTGTACGAACCAGATACTGTTCCTACGGTTGTAAGAGAACCACCAGAAGAAGTAACTGATGGTGTCCAAGTACCTTCCTCATACCAGTTCAGCAACTGGCTTGTTTTACCTGAAAACGGAGTGTTGGCGGTGAAGTTAATGCCTTTTCCAGCAGTACTTGGTACTAAATTACCAGTAGACATTACATAATCTGAAGCACTAACTGAACGGCCTGCAGTTAAATTGGCAACTGAAACACTATCAGTAACACCTGATTGATTAATAGGAACAATTTCAGATCCAGTCAGCGGAGTTGATGCTGAACTTAATGCTGATATTTTTTTATTAGACATTTAATATTGAACTGCAATAACAGAATTTATTGGAGCTGCAGAACTTAAAGTTAAAGTTTGACCGCTTAAAGTGTAGTTTGTTCCTGGAATTTGTGTAACTCCATTTATAGAAACATTCATACTATTTAAACTTACTGGAGTTGCAGACAAAGTAAAATTAATTGTAGATCCATCTGAAGTAAATGTATTAACATTACCAAATGTACCAGGAGAATCAACTTGTTGATCCCAAATTAAGTTCCCATTAACATCAAAAACTTGTTGTCGATAAGAACCATTACCATAAACAATACATTGACCATTAGCATCAAGAACAACTGGATTTGTATTTAAATTAATTCCTGCTGCATCTTGATATGTATTTTTAAATGTAGTTGTTGATGGAATGTAATAATAAACTTTACCACCCGCTAAAGGAGTTCCATTAGACGTAATAAATTGTTGTTTGCCATTTGGAAGTATTGTGTACGATGACATATCAATCCTTTTTATTATCTCTGAGATTTAAAATATTAGCTTTTTGAGCGTTCTTTTTCATCTCTTTTTGTGTTTCAGTCGCTGCTTTATTCAAAGCCTTTTCAAGTGAACTTTGCTCATATGCAGTACCTACTCTTTGACCAACATATCCACCAGCTGCAGCACCTTTTGGCCCTGCAAATGCACCTCCAATAGTAGCACCTGTTGCTGCGCCTATCTTTGGAGCGTTGCTTGCAATTATTCCAAGTCTCTGAATCTGTTGTCCTGAGCCTTCATATCCATGTATTCCAGGCATGATCTGACTGCCAATGTTCAAAGTGTGAAATGCCTTTACTTCCTCTGGATCAAATGCGTGTTTAATCTTTTCAGACCTTGCATTCAAAATTGAATTTACGTCTTTTTGATTCCAAACACCAGGTCTCTTAGAACCATTTTCGTAAACTTCTCTAGCAATTGCACCTTTAATCTCAGCTTTTGCTCTTTCAGCATTTTGCCTTACTTCCTCTGGTACTTCAATAGTCCATTTTGGTAAACCAGTTTCTTTTTCAATTGGCCCATTCAAAACACCTTTTGAAATTTTGTCAGCAGTATCAAATATATGTACCCATTCATCTTTAGGAATTTTGTTTAATTTGGCAGGTATTTGCTCAAATGGTGTTCCCTTTTGAACTCCATTAGGATCAATATCTCCAAATATTGATTTGATTCCTTTTGAACCAAATAAAGTCTTTTCAGCCTGGTGAAGTTGATCTGCTTTTTTAAATAACTCTTGGCCTCCAGCACCTGCAATATCATTATCAATTGCGTTATTAATCTTACGAATTACAGACGCATTACTTGGAGTCCAATCTGCATTTAAAGACTTTCTGACTGCGTCCCAAGCTCCTATAGTATTAGGAGCATACTTGTTGCCAAACTCGTCCTCAAAGCCCATTGTCTTAGCTAGATTGATAAGTTTTTCGGCACTTGCTGCAACTCCTTCATTTCCTTTTAATCCAAGCCCTGCTCTAAATTGTTCATTACTTAATAAGTTGTCAACATTATTTGTTTTTATTGGATTTTCTCCAACCTTTGCCCTGGCTTCATCATAAAGCCTATTCTTTTCAGTTTTAAAGAAACCTGTTAGTCCTTGATCACCTGCGAACGCATCATTGATGGCCTGGCCTCTTTCGTAATCAGACGTTAAAGTCGGACTTGCGCCAGTATTCTCAATTCTCTTTTGAGCATAATTAGATAGAGCATTTTGTTCATTAGCAATCTGTTCTCTGAGAACTTGTGCTTTTGGAGTTTGATTGGCAGATTTAGCTTCAGTATGTTCATTTCTTAAAGTGTCTTCATTTCCTGTAACTACACCAGATCGAACCGCATCCTTATTACCAAGAATCTCAGTTGCAATTTGCGCTCTGGTCTGTTGTTCTTTAGGTGAAACATCCTTTGAAATATTGGACAACTTCACCATTGGAAACTCTCCACCCTTACCAGTTTCTTGTCCAGTAAACTTAGAGTAAGGATTTGTGGTTGATTTTGCTGCGCCTGCTGAACCTGGAGCAACTGCTTCGGGTTGAACAATCTCAGTCTTCATTGGAGTTGCAGTAACTTCTTTTAAATCTTGAGCAAACTGTTGCCCTGCTTTTACTGCTGCCCCACCAACTTTACCTGCAGCCTCTGAAACTGGCTTACCTGCAGCCAACATCAAAGAATTAATATAACTTTGAACGTCACCAGTTGGAATGCCTGTCTTTTCAGATATTGCTTTTGCTCCTTCTCCAAGACTTTCACCAACCAAATCCATTAATCGTTTGGACGCTTCACCCTTGTATGCAGGGGTTTCAGTAACTCCTAAAGCCTTACCAAATGGTTTTTCTAATGCCGAGGTTACTTGATTGGTAATTGCTTGAGCCTCCTCTGGAGAGCGTAAAACTCTAGCCAATGGGTAAGTTGTCGCACCAGCTACGGCAGGAATAACACCCCCAACTGTTACGTCTGCAAGAGAAGATAAACCAATGCCCAAATTCTTAAGAGCACTAATTCTGTCTTGATACATCTTCTCCCCTACGTTCATTTGACGAGGAGCAGGTTGATTTGTAGGTTGAGCCTTTTGAACAATAGGAGCAGGAGCAACTTCAAGTTGTTTTGTAGGTTCAGAAACATCCTCTAAGAAGTTAGAAAAATCTGATTTGGCAGGTTCTTGAGCTTGAACTGGAGCGTTTTGTGTAACTCCTTTTAATACTTTATTGACGTAAGTATCTGGATTCTCTTTGACAAATCCACCATATTGCGCCAAAGCCTTTTTAATGTCACCACCATTTTTAGCAGTCAATTGCTCAAGATAAGTCTTTGCTGCTTGTCTTGATTCTTGCTCATTAAAAGGATTAAATTCAATCCCTTGTTTATGCAACATTTGAACTGTTTCAGGTAGAAACTGATAAGCACCCAAAGCCTTAGTCTTTTTATTGACTGCATAAGGGTCTTTTCCTGACTCAGTAACTTTTAAATTATTAAGTATCTGATCAGTAATAGCAGATTGACTTTGAGGTTTTTCAGCCTCAATATCTCCCAAGAAATCAGCGAATGTTCCCATTAGAGACCACCTGTATTCACGAGTTTTTGTATTACATTGTTTTTGTCTTGGAACTCTTTAAGTAATTCTTTTTTCTTTGCAGGGGACATATCTGGAGTTATTCCAGCCAACTCATCACGTTTCATTTTCTTTTGTTCGGGAGTCATTGTCTTATCTTCGTGATGGTTCATCATTTCAAAGAGTTTACTGTCTGCGTTATCACCCCAAATCTTTTTAAATGTATCCATGTTATTTGGCCCATAACGCTGAATAAACTTCGTTGCAGCGTCCGTTTGCAGATCAAGGTTCTTCATGTCTGCCTTGGCTCGCCTGCCAATGTTCAAGAGTACATCTGGATCATAAATTTCAGTTCCGTTTGCATGAGCCTGAAGTTGTTGTCCTGCAACCGTATCCATCGAGCCGCCTGCAGCCTTTAAATTAGAAATCTGCATATTGGCAATATCTTTGGACAACTGTTGATATTGTGGATCGGCAGTTGCAACACTTGCTTTTCTTATTGTTGCATTGAGTGCATTGCTGACTGGATTAGTTCCTGGAACTCTAGGAGTTTCTTCTTTTACCTTTTCAACTTGTTTGAGCATTTCATCCAAGTTTCTGCGATCAGTAACTAAGTTTTTCTTTCTGTCAATCAATCCGCTAACATACTGACCGCCCTCAGTAGTCTTTGTGGCCTCATTTGGTAATTGAGCGTAGTTAGTGCCAGGTTGACGAACTGGGAACATTAACTGTGGAGCAATTGGGTCTTGAACTTGAGCATTAGGTTGTCCCATTCCCATCTGACCAGGCATACCAGGTTGAGTAGGCATACCAGGTTGAGCAGGAACATTAGGATTGGCAGGTTGCTGAGGATTACCGTACTGAACAGGTTCAAGCGTCTTAGTGATCGGATTATAAATAGCTGCAGGTTGGCCTGGAGCACCTGGTTGCAATGTTCCAAACAATGAATTTAATTGATTTGCAGTTGACTGAGTTGCAAAATGCTCAGACTGAATAAAATTGTTGTATGCCTTTTGATCTTTTACTTTATCACCTGTTGGAGTAGGAGCCATCCTCAAATGAAGAAGTGCCTCATTAGGAGTTAGAACATTCTCAGCAATCAGATTAGACATTTCCTTGATATGTTCAGCAGGGGTTATATCTTCACCCTTTGCAATCCTGGCAGTCATTGCTCCAAGTCTTTGACCAGCAATCGTGTTCTTTTGAACTAAATTACCAAGTTGTTTACTTACATTTTCGTTTTGTACACCTTGTTGGCCCAACAAACTTGTAATTGTTGGGGCAAGATTAGTTGCAGCCTCTGGAGACTTGGACAACATTTTAATTACAGATGGAATATCAACATTACCGTTTTTGTCTGTATTGGCTTGGATGGCTTTTGAAGATGCTTTGTTCAAATCCATTTCTTGCTGGAGCTTTTGAAGTTGCAGTCCACCAGTCTCCAAGGCTTGTTGACCTCTTTGGAAATCTAATATTAATTTTGCAGTATCGCCTAAAGTACCAAAATTAACAGGTTTTATTTCTCTAGGAATTATTGAAGCATCTATTGGCATATTATTCCTTTAAGCAAAAGCTGCAATTGTTGCGTCCGATGCTCCTGCACCTGTGCCTACTGCACTTGAACCACCAAACAATCCAGAAATTCCGTTATATAAACTGGACGCTCCTCCAGCTATTGCGTTATTCATTCCTGATTTAGCACCAAGCGCATAAATTCCCGCACCACCCATCCCCAGTCCCATCAAAGAATTGAGAGCGTTGGTCTGAGAACTACCCACAGCGACTTGACCTGCAGCAGTTGCATTTGCTCCACTCATTAAAGTGTTACCAACAGATTGAGCGTTTTGCATTCCCATTGATCCAATCCCTGCAGCAGCATTCTGCCCTGTACTCAACAAACTGCCCAAAATACTCGCATTCTGTTGGTAAGTAGTCAATGCGTTTTGATATTGCTGATTGTAGGTATTCTGAGCCAACCCAGTCGCATAGTTAGCCAAACCCTTGGCCTGCGCCCCTGAACCTGTTTGACCAGTTGCTGACGTTGCGTTATTTACCGCATTTAAACCTTGTTGTAAGGTAAACTGATAACCTGGGGTTTGTTCTAAATTAGAGGGATTAAACTGAAAACCTTGACCAGACATTCCAGTCAATTGACCATTTGCACCATACTGACCCTCATAACCCAAAGATTTGAGCAATTGAGGCAACGCTGCAGTCCCAATGGACATATAAGGTGCAAGATTTTGCTGAGTTTGCTGAAATTGTGCATTTTGCAACGCAGCAGCATTGTTGGCAGCAGCAGCTTGAGTATTAGCAGCCGAAGTTATAGCCTGAGCTTGCTGATTAGCACCTGTAATATCTCTGACCGCATTTGCAATAAAAGCCATTATGTTCTCCCCATCATTACCATTGACCGATAAATTCCGTCTCTTTGGTAAGCCTTACTTATTCGACCTTCCTCCTTAAAACCGCATCTAAGTGCCAATTTTAACGCAGGACGGTTCCAATCACCAATAGTTCCAAGGAACTTTTCAGCACCTTTTGCTCTCATTTTTTCTAAAGAGTCTAAAAAGAAAGAATCCACTTCTTTTGACCCTTTCAACATACAAATATGAACGTCATACATTGTTGGAGTCACTTTGCGAAAATTCACAAATCCATGATCATTTGTGTAATAAATTTCATTATCTACATAACTGAAATTTTCCCTTTGTATTTCATCTATCCGAACCCATTCCCAAACCCTATCATCCCTCATTACCCGAGTTATAAATTCTTTCATTGTCAATTCAGTAAAAGTATGTTGTTTGGAGTGTAATCTGTCATTACCCAGTTTGTACCATTAGAAACCAAAGTACACCTATCACCTGAACTAGCTAACAAAATAGAGGTATTTGTTGCTGATCCATCAATTTGAACCACGTTTGAACTTGCCGAAACAACCGTAAAAGCCTGGTAATTTTGAATATTTAATTGCCGACCTGAATAGCTTGATGCAGTTGGTAGGGTTAAAGTCAAAGTTCCAGCATAGTTGTTTATTAACCAAAGATCAGTAGTCCCCACAGAATAAGTAGAAGTAGTTACTGTAACTGGAGCCGTACCCCCTCCAACAGAACCATTTGAGGCTGACGTAATTCGACCATAAGCATCAACAGTAAGACTTGTTAAAGTATAAGAACCAGCCGTTACCGCAGTTGTCGCAAGTGCAAGTACAGGAGTTGTTCCACCTGTACTTGTAATTTGAGCCGTAGTACCACTTACAGACGTTACATAAGTACCTGCAGCTTGTTTGTTGTTAAACGTATTCCAGTCCGTAGAAGACAAGTATCCGTTTGTACTAGTTGTAGCTTGAGAGATAACCAAATGGCTACCAGACGTACCAGAACCTGACAACGGAGCATCAGCAGTAACAGCAGTTAAATACGATCCAGCAGGTTGTTTACCATTAAAAGTATTCCAATCTGTAGACGTTAAATAGCCATTGGTAGTAGTGTTAGCTGCAGCCATACTAATTGTCGGTGTTGTACCCCCAGACGATACAACAGGAGCAGTACCTGTTACAGAAGTAACAGTACCATAAGGTAATGATGGAATATCTGTAGAAACCAAAGCCCTAAAGCTAGGAGCAGAGGCTGCCCCTGACGTTGGCCCTGCGAATACATAATTAGCAGTTTCTGTTGCAAGTGTTGCACTTAAAGTCCCAGAGGTTGTGACTGGACTGCCAGTTACGTTAAATATACTAGGTAATGAAAGCCCCACACTTGTAACTGTTCCAGTTCCGTAAGGCAAAGCAGGGATGTCAGCAGACGTTAAAGACCTGAATGTTGGGGTTGCTGCTGCGCCTGAACTCGGCCCTGCAAATATCTGATTAGCCGATTCTGTTGTCAGACTTAAAGCAAAAGACCCAGATGTTGTGATAGTGGATGGAGTTACAGACAAAATAGATGGAACTGTCATTCCTACACTTGTGACCGTTCCAACCCCTAAGCCTGCTAAATCCGCAGTAGTCAACGCTCTGAACGTAGGAGTTGCTCCAACACCACTAATAGGGCCTGCGAATAAACTGTTGGCAACCTGAGTCGTTAAAGTCCCTGTCAATGTACCAGTTGTTGTAACTGGAGACCCTGAGACCGACATAATGCTTGGCAAAGCCAATGCTACTGAAGTAACAGTACCAGTTCCGTAGGGAAGTGCAGGGATGTCCGTAGAAACCAAAGACCTGAATGTTGGTGCAGCAGTCCCAGTTATCGGGCCTGCTAATACTTGGTGCGCTGCTTGGGTTGTTGTGCTACTTACATAATTCAGCGCAGGTATGTCACTTGTAACCAATGATCTAAAACTTGGAGTTCCAACCGTAGAAATTGGAGACGCAAATATTTGTGCAGGTGTTTGAGTTGTTAAACTAAGTGCAAATGAGCCTGAAGTCGTGATTGTTGAGGGAGCTACAGACAACAAAGAAGCGGGAACAGACATTCCAACAGATGTAACAGTACCAGTCCCATAAGGCAGAGCAGGAATATCAGCAGTTGTAAGAGACCTAAAAGTAGGCGCAGCACCAACACCACTAGACGGCCCTGCGAGTATCTGGTTGGCTCCTTGCGTTGTTAATGTACTTACATAATTTAAAGCAGGAATATCATTAGAAACCAATCCCCTGAAAGTTGGAGCAGTTCCAACACCAGTTATAGGCCCTGCCAATAAAGTATTGGATGCTTGAGTTGTCAGACTAATTGCAAAAGTACCTGATGAAGTAATTGTGCTTGGAGTGACCGACAACAAAGAAGATGGAACAGTTACTCCGACCGAACTTACTGTTCCGTAGTCGATACCCGCAGTAGCTGCAGATAGTGCAGTCCCATCACCCTTAACTATTCCTGTAACTGTTGTTTCAATCGTTAAAGTTGAGTTTTGACCAGTTGTAACTATTCCATTAAATCCGTTTGCTTTAACAACACTTAATCCTAAAATGGCTAATTCTTCAATTTGTGCAAGCGTATAAGTAGGACTTGTATTTCCTCCAGTCCTTTGAAATAATTGAATTAAAAATAACAACCAAACCTGGCTAACCGTTCCATCTACATTAAGAAATGGAATGTTAATCTGTGGGGTTTGCGCTGCTAAATATCCTGTTGTCATTTTCTATTAGGCAATGCGTCAACAAATGCCCCCGACAATGCCGTTTTAATTGGATCACTCCAACTTAGTTGGAATACCCTGTCTCTAGCCATTCCCAATCGCCACCAAGAAATAGAAGTTAAATACTCCCCAGTCGTGCCCATCGTTTGACCAACTGGATTACCGTAAGTCTTACCTCTGTCATCCGAACAAGAAAGATAAACTGTTGCAGGCCCATTACCTGATTCCATTTCAGCAATAAATTGCTTGTATCTGATCCTGTCTGAATTATCATCTTCAGCATGATAGAAACTTCTTGTTCTTACAATTGGTTCTCCATTGTCTGTGTAATTACTTTGGTCTAATGTGTATAAATTACCATTTTGCCAATCACCAACAAACAATTCACCATAAGCAAAAGCAAAGCAATTAGACCGATGACGATTAAACTGCCCATTGGTATCAGTCCATAACCATTCGTGCCATTGATTGTTAGATAGATCAAACACCCATGTTTTGTTAGCAGTTGGGAAAGTCACTACGTAAAAGAAGTGTCCATTAATCTCCCAGGTGTATCCAATTGCATCTGAAACAGTTGAATAGGTTTGAAGTTCAGCATCAATTGCAAATGTTGAAATCTTGACCGCCCCAAAGTTTTCAGTTTTTGTAATATAACAATTACCTTGAGGACTTTGAGCAACCCAAAATATTTCACCGTTGACTTGAGCAATTGAATTAGTAGCTGCACAACCATACTGAATAAACGAACCTGGTAATATTTGAAATGGGAAAGTTGGATTCCCTGCGTTGTACCAAATTTCTGTAGTTACTTCACCAAACAAATAAATGTATCTGCGAGAAACTCCAATCCCAACTAATAAATCAGAATAACCAGCTTTTGCAGCGTAATAAGTTGGATCAAAAGTTACCGAATCAATTAAAGATATATACCATTGGTTTGTACCTGGACGATTACAAATAAAGTATCCGTCTACATAATTGACTTGATTTGATCCGTAAAAAGTTGTGGTTGAATTAGATGGTAATTGTGTGAATGTGTTTGATGCAAAATTGTAATCATACCCAATAGTAGTCCCATCAACCACCAAAAGATCGACTTCGTTATCAACCATTGAAACAGTTCCAATAGATGAAACCAAAGTCCCAATAACAGTACAAGTACCATTAGAACTAATTGAATAGAAAGTATTGCCACAAACCCCATAAAGGATATTATTACTTGCAAAATATAGCCCTCTCCATTGATTTTGAGAAACTGAAATTTGTAAAGTAAGTCCTGGGGTTGGATAATGCGTAAAAGGAAAAACCGATGTATCTGGATTTTTTTCTAAATAAAGATTAATACACCTTTGCGCCCCTGCAATGACACTCTTTGCTTGGTATGCGCCTGTGACAAGTGCTGCCTTTGCCATTATCCTGCACTTCCAACGTAGAAGTCTCCGTAAATGTTGTAAGCACCAGACTTACCCCTAAGAGCAACTGGCATGTGTAACAAAGGAATCTGAGAGTTAACTTCTTCAATAATTCTCATGGATGCTTCGGCATACCCAGTCAACTCGGGAGTGATTGGTAAGCCATACATTACACAAATGATTCTGGACAAGTTCCATTGCATTGCAGCCAGATACTCAGGAGGCATTGTCACAACATCATTAATAGTCTGAAATCCTTCCAACTGAGTCATTACAGTCAAAAAGATTTGATATTGATTATTAGGTACAGGCCACACGTAAATCGTGCCGAGTGGATAACCTGTGTTGTAATAAATATACTGAGGGAATGCGTTCAGGTTCTTAATTGAAATCCTGTTGTAGTCCTCATTGGCCCTCAAGACTTCTAATGGATAGTCAACTGGCAATGGTGAACCGTATTGCATTCTAAAAAACGCTGATTCGAGCTTAACTGGACGAGTGATATTAAAGTCACCACCAGTTCCTATTGTGTAGGATACTTGGCCTGTAGCAACCTTAGAAATAGTTACCAGGTTATAAACCATATAACGTCTGCGCTGCCATTGCGCCAACATCATATTTAATTGATTGAAACAATCATTGGTGTCAGTTGCATTCGGAGTCTGACCAACACCAATGACGTTTGCTATTTTTAACGCTTGAGTGATTAGATCAGAGGGAGTTGTCGGCAGCGGTTGAGTCATTTTTTGGTCTGCCCCTCTTAGTTTCTTTTATCTCTGGAACGATTAAAACTTGTGCTTCTTCTTCAGGTGTCTGAACAAGATGCTGCTCCCCAAGTGAGTCAGTAACCCACTTGGGAAACTCTACAAAAGTGTAAACAGGGGAAACCAACTTTCCCCTGTAGTATTGTTCAATTGGCATTAGACAATATCAGGAACAATACAAGACCACTCAGGACGGATCGCAGCGTATCCGTACAGAATATCCATACGAGTAATCAAGGAGTCAGACATTACGTCATAAGCCTCAATCATTCTTAAAGAGATTCCATCGAACTGAGCACGAGCAGCCTGAACAACACCAGCAGTAGGCATTTCTAAGTCAGCAGTTGCTAAAGTGAAAGCCTCTGGGAAGTAAGCTATGTTTTGACGATAGCTTGTAGAAGCAGCCATTACCAAACTGATCGCTGCAGAGTTTGCAGGAGATGCAGTTACTGTATTAAACGCTGCTGGAGCAGGAGTAATAGCAGGGTAAATTGGAATGCTTGTTGCGCCAGATGCTACGTTTGCAGTAACAACGAATTGACGTAGTTGGCCTTGTGAGTTACCAGTCAAACGGTTAATTGCGTATACACCTGCGATTGTGATAATGTCACCCTGGTTCAAAGTTCCAGTAATTGCATTCACAGTCAATGTTGTTCCTGTTTGGCTTGCACCATTAACAGTACCAGCAGAGAATGAACCAACTGTGTGAACTAGAGTAGTTTGATCGTACATCCAGTCAAATCCAAGAGTGTCTCTGGTAATAACACCAGTTTCATAGTTCTCAGCAATTTTAACTTGAGGATTGAACAAACCTGCTAATGAGGAAACAGTACGAGCTTGAGTAACTGGATCAAGAATAATCTTGCGTTCCATTCTTGGTGCCAAGTTTTGATCTAAAGAAGAACCTGCAGTCAACCAAGTCGTTGCATTTGGACTTACCAAGGTTGTACCGCTTGAGAAGTTTGGTGAAATGTTGGCTGATTGAGATGCTACGTTCATCAAGTCTGCTGCAACATACGCT
>Ga0208618_1000381_pt1 | contig 20812 bp, 33 predicted proteins | sample CryBogCBE18Jul08_FD_184585 | JGI IMG/M metagenome (GOLD analysis project Ga0208618, IMG submission 184585) | Freshwater microbial communities from Crystal Bog, Wisconsin, USA - CBE18Jul08 (SPAdes) | ecosystem: Environmental > Aquatic > Freshwater > Lake | place: Crystal Bog, Wisconsin, USA...
TGATGGTAAGAAGCATCAGATGAATCCAATGACTGCTCACCGCATCTTGGCTCACCACGACAACTTACACACTCCTGCAGAGAAAGAAGCATTTGCTTCTAGAATCCACAAGAGTGCAGAGTCACTCCATAACTGGATGCACGGTAAGTCAGACGACGAAGAGCTACCAAAGATCAGTCTCGGTGGTGGGGCTAAAGTAGGTGGTCTCGGCGGACGCAGCAGACCGACTATCTCAGGTATGAAGCCAGGTAAGAAGAAATAATGCCACTAATAATTGCTGGTGATCTTGTCAAAGCAGAACCGCAACCTCCTGGAAAGTCTTTCAGGGACTTCAGGCAGGAGGTTGCTGCTCAAGTTGAGAATAAGAATATCCAGACTAATTTGAAGAAGATTGAGGCTAAGAAAGCAGAAGTTAAGAACGCTAAGAGAACTTCGGCTTATCATCGAGATATGACGACAGTTCATAAAGTATAAATAAGAAAAACAAGTTCTCTAGGAGGAAGACTACAATGGCACAATGGGGTCAAAACGATCAGAGCGTTACTGCTAACAGCTCAACAACTGCAGAATCATCAAAGGGCGCACCTATCGGTACCTACGCCCTAGTTAAAGGTGACCAAGTAAACCGCGCAGACGGAGCTAATGCTCACTTCGGCAATACATCAGCTGGCTCGCGCGCATACACCGATTTTAACATGTTTGGTAACACCACGATCGGTGCTTTTCAAGCAAACGTGGCCAAGGGTGTCTTCGCAGTTAATGCTCAGATGATGCAGTCGACCGGTGGTAACCTCGCTATCGGCATTGTAACATCCGGTGGTTCAGGCTATCAAGCAAACGCTGCAGTTACTCTTACGGTAACAAGTGGTGGTACCGGCGGCGTTGTTAACGCATTCGCCAATACAACTGCAGGCTCATCCAATGCCGGACGCATCACAGCCCTCAACATTCAGACCAAGGGTTCTGCATATGTTAAGGCTCCTACAGTAGCTATCGCCGCTCCTGCAGCAATCAGCTTCTATGCTAACTCAACTGGCTTCGCAAACGGAACAGTTGCCGGCGCAGCAAATAGCTCGCTCATCATCACAAATGCCAACTCATACTGGCAGGTAGGCGACCGCTTCTATTACGGTGTTCCAACAGCGAATACTCCAATCGCTCCTCTCACCGGCAACACATACTACTACGTATCATTTGCTAACACAACCGTAATTAAGCTAGCAGCTACATCCGGTGGTGCAAACATCACCATCACAGATACTCGTACCACAGGTGCTGCAGAAACACACACCATCACCGGTGATACTGCAACCGGTTATGTAGATACCAACTCAGTGGTACCGCAGGTAACTCATGCCGGTTGGGTACTCCGCACAGAAGGTACAGGCGGTCGTGCAGGACGTATTCACTACGAGACACTCGTGGCGATGCACTCAGTCGGTCAGAGCGGAACTACTGCAACTGGCGTATACGGTACAGCTACAGTAACTTCTAACACCGTCGATCAGTACGTATAATCGGTTTAGAACATGGCAAATGACTCCAAGAGAGTTTCGCAATTAGGGATCACGACTTCTGTCGCAGCAAACGACAGGATCGTGGTCTTGACCAATCCTGGGTCTGCCACTGCTAACTTACAGTCAATCACTGTAAACAATTTCAACAACTATGTAAAAATTGCCAATCTTAATAATGGATCTAATACTCTAAGCTTTGATGCCAATGGCGTTCTAAACTTTCCGAACGGTGTTAAGCTAGGTGCTAACATTGAGGGAGATAACGCTAGCTTTGACATGTATGCTCCGGCTACTCTAAACTACATGGGATTATCTTATGGGTCAAACGCTTCTACCGGCGCCGCCAGTTATCTTACTTTATACAAGATGGGATCTGATCTCAACAGAGAACATCAATTAGGTATTCAAGTTTACAGAGGGACTGCCAACGGAGCCGACGGTGGTCTCACCGGTTGGCAATTTAATTCCAACGGCAGTATAACATATCCGGATGGAACAGTAGATTATGGCAACACCATAATTGTTCCAGGAAACTATGATATTCAAAGCATATCAAATACTTATATCCAAACGAGTGCCTCCAGTGGTGCAAAGACTTGGAATTTTGACACGACTGGAACAGTAACATTCCCAGATAGCTCTACTCAAAGCACAGCTTTTAACTTAGCTTCTGCATATACATTCACAAACGTTCATACTTACTCAGCTAACGTAACTATTAATGCGTCTGTTAACGTTTCAACAAATACATTAACTCTTGGCACCTCGACAAAAGCTGCAAACGGCTACACATACCTCCCAAATGGTATGAAGATGAACTGGGGTTCTTTTGTCTGCAATACCACCAGTAGAATTACTTTCTCCAGCGCGTTCGCAACAGCTTTAGTATCTCTTACTGTTACACCAAATGGTCCTTACTACGTAGGTGCAAACACTCCTTACATCTTTGCATCTAACACGACCACTGCAAATATCTACTCGGTCTCTACGACTACCACTAATACTGTTTATTATGTTGCAATAGGATACTAATAAAGAAATTTATAATGCATGAAAAATTAAGTGATGATAATTTCTTGATATACTGCGCGAGGTACTACGATAATCCTCAATGCCACTCCACCGAAGAGTTCATTGAAGACTTAAAGAGGATCAAGTATATCAAGAAGCTTATTACTCGCTATGTTGATAGCGGTGAGCTCAAAGATAGGTTGATCCTCAATCACTTAATCATACTTTATAATGTGTTTGGTGCCGAGCACATGACTCGCATACTATATCTTAAAATGAGAGGACAGTTCAAGTACATTAAGCCGTTCTTAATTCTACTTGGAGTCCTGCCTGAAAAGATCTATAATATTAAAGAAGAAGCCGTAATAAATACTGATATAATACCTATGGACGACGTCATCGTTCAGTCGCTAAGGAAAGTTAAAGATGACTAACTTAAGAGAAGATGGCGCGGCCTTTGCATCTACCACACCAGCAAATGCAGCTGGCTCTGGTGGGATTGCTGGAATTGGTGCGGGTGCAGCTGATCAACGTGAGCCCGGAGTAAATAAGAAAAAGAAGAAGCTCCGCGACATCACAGTAATGTCAACGCCAATTAAGAGACTCTTGCCAAATGACCTCGAACGATAGAATCGACATCGCTCTAGAGAAGCTAACCGAAATCTCAAGTGAGCTTAAAGCAATGATTGCAGTTCACGAGCAGCGCTTGAACCAGCAAGAAAAAGATACTGGCATCATCTTTAAGCTTCTAGAAAATAGAAGAAAAGAAATGGATGACAAGATCAATGAGGTCTATGTCGATATGAGTACAAAAGACAACAGCATCCTCGAGCACATCGAGCAGATGAGAAAAGAAGCCAACGAGCAGCACAAAGCTTTGAATGATAAGATCGGCAAGCTCGAGAAGTTCATCTGGGTAGCAATCGGCGGCGGTATGGTTCTCGTCTGGTTGCTATCATACGTAGCAAATTACTTTAAGATTATGGGCCACTGACTAAAAATAACTGTTTACTTTTCTTCCAATCTGTGTATAATAGATATATCGGATTGGAGTTATTGGAATGAATTGGTTAGAACAGAAGTACATCAGTCTAGTATCCCACAGGCTAGAAAGATTCAGTAGAAAATCAGCGGGTAGGTATAACTTCAGGTGTCCGGTATGCGGGGACTCTGAGAAAGATAAGTACAAGGCTCGAGCATGGGTCTATGAGGTACAGGGCAAGGGCAGGTTCCACTGCTTCAACTGCTCTACTTCTATGGGAGTTCCCAAGTTTATCAAGATGCTCGACAGCAACATCTACTCAGAGTACATGCTTGAGAAGATGCGTGACCAGAAGACTCCTGAGCAGGTCGATCTTGAGAACTTTGTTAATAAGATGAAGCCGCCTGAGTTTACCAAGACCACGCTCAAGGGGCTCAAGAAAGTAAGTCAACTACGCCACGATCACCCGATAAAGAAGTACATCGATGAGAGAAAGATTCCTCCAGCTTATCACTCTAAGCTCTACGTCTGTCATAACTTTTTCGCTTATGTCAATGGCCTCATTCCTGGCAAGTTTTCTGCCGAGTCGCTGAGGCGCGATGAGACACGACTCCTCATTCCCTTTCTTACAAGAGAGAAGAAAGTCCACGCTTTCCAAGGTAGGGCACTGGGCAAGAGCAATCTCAAGTATATCACGATTGTTCTCGACGAGTCAGAGCCAAAGATCTATGGAATGGACACGGTTGACCTCACCAAGACTACGTACGTCTTTGAAGGTCCTATTGATAGCATGTTTATTCCTAATTCTATCGCTACTGCGGGTGGCGACATCGCTTCTGCTCTATCTATTCTCGACAAGTCAAAGCTGGTAGTGGTTTACGACAATGAGCCTAGGTCAGCTGACACGATAAAAAAGATTGACAAGGCTAGGTTACTAGGTTATAATGTTTGCATATGGCCGGATAATATCGACGAGAAAGACGTGAACGATATGGTAAAGTCTGGAATGAGTCCTGAGTTTATCAAGCACATCATCGATAAGAATACTTATAGAGATCTGGCCGCGAAGCTTGCTCTTACAGCATGGAGCAAAGTATGATTAAGCTGACAAATATGGCAGACGGCTACCTTGGAATGCCTGTATATATAGCTGTAGATAAGATAGTCTCTGTGTTTGAGGCTAGTGAAGATGGTGAGGGAAGTCTCAGCACCGTCGTAATGACTGGACACGACCAACTCTGGGTAGTCGAAGAAGGTCTAAGTGAAGTGATTAAGTTAATAAGGGAAGTGAAGAATGCATAATGCTAGAATCGTAGCGGTGACGCAGCCAACCATCAGTAATCCCGATGATCCATTTGACTCTTTAATGGCAGTCGATGACTTCATCGCATACGTGGCTCGAGTGTCTAATCCGTCCAACCAGCACAATACTCTTACAGCTAATAAGCTTATTCGGTATCTAGCCAAGCACAAGCACTGGTCACCATTTGAGATGGTGCACGTGGTTATGGAGATCAACACGACACGAGACATCGCTCGTCAGATCCTGCGTCACCGCAGCTTCACATTTCAGGAGTTTAGCCAGCGCTATGCAGACCCTACAGGAGATCTTGGCTTTAGCCATCGAGAGGCACGTTTGCAGGATACAAAGAATCGTCAGAACTCTATCGAGTTATCTCCAAACGACAAGAAGATCGCTGAGCGCTGGGAGCAAGAACAGAAGTTTATCATTGACAATGTTAAGCGTAGCTATGATTGGGCGATTAAAGCAGGAATTGCAAAAGAGCAGGCACGGGCAGTTTTACCAGAAGGTCTTACAAATAGCCGTATGTATATGGCTGGTTCTCTGCGTAGCTGGATTCATTACTGCCAACTGAGAATGTCTAATGGAACTCAGAAAGAGCATCAGGAAGTCGCTACTGATGCTTGGTATCAGCTTACTGCTAAGTTTCCGTCCCTCAAAGACAGCTTAGACATCGGTAATTAAAAGAAAAGCCAGTATCCATTAGAGAATAGCATGCTTGCAAATACTGCACAGCCTACGCTTGCCCAGAGTAGCTCCATGCTAACTGCGAGAATGGAAGTAGAAGAGAGAACCATGGCGATCTGAAGAAATGTAATAGCCATTGAGTACCAAGGGCTGCGCTTCTTAGCTTCGTCTCTATCAGCTTCGAGTTTACGAGCCTCCGCCATGATCTCTCTCTTCTCACTCTCGTACTTCGCAATCATCTTCTCGTCCGGCTCTACGCGAAGCTCATAGATATTCTGTTTAATTGACTTTGCCTGATAGAAAGACCAAGTGTCGTTGATAGAAAGAGTAGCGCTTAAGATCTTGCTGCTGTTGCCATTTGACACGAGAGAAAATACTGCGAGAAGTAGAGCAAAGATAGAGATCGTGACAGCGCCACGTCCTTTCATAATTGCTTCACCCTCTGATCTTGACATACCTTTTAGCATTACTTTCCTCCAATTAAACTCTTAAGTAAACCTACACCCTGCTTGGCCTGCATCATGTCAACTGGACCACTCTGAATAGAACCCCAGACTACTGCAACTAGTAACATCAATGTTAGTCCGCAGTTAATGATCTGGATTACTGAACCTATACCAAGAAGATGCTCTACCCTAACTAACTCACGGGCGAGTAAGCTAACCATCTCGACTTCAGTCTTACATCTCTCAGCTTCATTTAACCAGAATGCTTTTTCTTTCATCTCGGGAGGGTATCTTCTCTTGACTTCCTGATCTACTATGGCCATTATTTGATACCAGCTTTAAATTCTAGTATCGACAACCTCTTGTCAACGTTGCCTCTTGATATAGCCGCGTCTAAAGCTAGTTTATCTACGCGGTCGCCCAGTTCTTCTCTCAGCTGCTGTCTACCCAATGCAGCTTCTGCCTTTATCGCTGCCCTAGCTTGCGCAGCATCTGCCTGCATCTCGAGTGTAATCTTTTGATTGGATGCGATGCTCTTTTCTCTGTCGAGAGTCATAGCGGCTCTTGCCAAAGCCGCTTCTTTTTCTACCTTGTCTATCTTCTCATTCAGAGATTCTCTGATCTGTGCCATGTCGATCGTCGTTCCCTGTGGAGGAATGGCCTTATTATCAGCATTGACGACTACGGCAACTTTGGATTTAAGTTGAATGATCTCGTTGTTAGCGGCACTCAAGGCCGACATCAAGTAAACGACGCAGCTAAAGAGAATAGGAATGCCAGCGAATACGATCTTCTCAATCAATGCGCCCTTACTTTGGTTGGAAGCTAACTGTTGCTCGACCGCCGCGATCTTTTTATCTTCGTCTGTTAACATGGTTTACTCCATTTTTTATTATTAGAACCCAGGTAGTATCTTAGATAACATGTGATAAGTTGAGTAATCACCACTGGCTTTTGCCATCATAGCAAACGCTGCTAAGAATACCCATAAGATTGCTGGAACGATGATTATTAACACGCCGCCGAGAATCATTAGCTGTTCTCTCTCTTCTGCAGCTTCTTTTGCTTCTATCTCAGCGCGCGCGGCAGCTTTAGCCAGTTCGGCTTTATCTTTAAAGTACTTTTCTTTTTCTGCTGCTGAGAGGGTAACGAGCATGCGAGCTTCTTCATCTTGAAGCTTCTTTGCATTCTCGGATCTTATTTTGGCATTCTTAATGGCTTGTCTTTGATTCTGTATCTTCATCTTGGCATTTGCAGCCTCTTTCATGCCCTTACGGTCTCTAAAGAGGTCTGTTATTCCAAATATGGACTCAGCTAGAACTTCGCCCCAAGCCTTGCCTAACTTGGCGGCATCTTTTGGATCTGTAGGTAGCATTGAAATTCTCTCTTTTTTTATTTTTGTAAACATAAACTAAAGAGAGTTCAATCAGCGTTACATATAAGTAGTTGGTCCAATCGTTAATATTTATAGAGAGAAACATGGTAGAAGCCGCCAGATATAAGTCTATATTCATTTCCGACATACATTTAGGCACCAGAGGTAGCAAAGCAGAGGTTTTGCTATCGTTTCTCAAGGACGTGGAGTGCGACAACTTATTCTTGGTCGGAGATATATTTGATGGGTGGAGACTAAAGAAGGGTTGGTACTGGCCGCAGGAACACTCGACGGTCATACAGAAGATTCTTAGAATGTCTCGCAAGGGAACTAAGATAGTCTATCTTCCGGGAAACCACGACGAGTTTATGCGTCAGTTTCTAGAGCATAACTTTGGAAGCGTAGAGCTCCACGACGAGACAGTCTACGAGGCTCTTAATGGTAAGAAGTACGTCATAGTTCACGGCGATAAGTTTGACTTGGTTACCATGAATATGAAGTGGCTGGCACATGTCGGCGACTGGGCATACTCTCTCCTCCTAAATATAAACACGGGACTGCACTGGGCTAGATCGTATCTCAGACTTCCCTATTGGTCACTATCTAAGTGGGCAAAACATAAAGTAAAAGAGGCAGTAAATTTTATAGGTAACTATGAAGATTCTCTCGCTCATTATGCTCGAATTAAACACGTTGATGGTGTTATCTGCGGGCATATTCATTCGGCTAATATTTCTATAATAGAAGATGTAGAGTACATGAACTGTGGGGACTGGGTTGAGTCGTGCACAGCATTGGTTGAGACTTTGGATGGAAAGTTTGAAATCATTCATTGGGGAGAAACCGATGTGGATACTAATCATACTGGCAATTAATGTTAACAATCCTGATGACATTCCTGGACAGGTTACTTTAAAGTTTCAAAACGGTCAGCAGTGCTACGAAGCACTGGCCTCACTTCAGTACAAGCTTAAATTTAGTAACTTTTATGTGTCGGGCAAATGTCAAAGATCTTAATCGTAACAGATTGCTATGAGCCATCAATCAACGGCGTCGTAACAACACTCAAGAACATAAAGAAAGAAGCCGAGAAAGACGGGTACCAAGTGCTCGTCATAGAGCCGTCTCTCTTTCGCAACTTCAGCTCAATGATATATCCGGACGTGAAGATCTCTATTCCAATCGGCTTCAGCAAGATGATAGATGAGTTTGGTCCGGACTATATTCATATCGCGACAGAGGGAGTTCTTGGGATCTCAGCTCTGTTCTACTGCAAGAAGAAGAACTACAACTTCACCACTGCTTTTCATACCAAGTGGGGCGAGTTCCTCAACAGTATTCTTCACATCCCAGTTAGCTGGACAAACTCTTGGCTCAGAAGATTCCACAAGAACAAGATCGTGTTCTGCACCTCGCAGTCGATGATAGACTACTTGACAAAAGAGAAGATAGGTAAGACACTTATCAGCTGGTCTCGCGGGGTCGACACAGATATCTTTGGCCCGCCAAGACTGACTCGCAATCAAAATAATATCTTCATCAAGCCGAGAAACCTGTTAACAGTCAATAGAATAAGCAAAGAAAAGAATCTCGATGCCTTCTGTCAGCTGTCGCATTTCCTATATAATCTTACGGTGGTCGGAGACGGCCCCTATCTCAAAGAACTAAAATCAAAGTATCCAAAAGTAAAATTCAAGGGAGCACTTACTGGTAAGGAGCTAGCTGCGGAATATGCTGCAGCCGACTGTTTCGTCTTTCCCAGTAAGAATGACACGTTTGGCGTGGTGAACATCGAGGCTCAGACTATGGGAACACCGGTCGCGGCTTATCCCGTAACCGGTCCAATTGATATTATTGTAAATGGAGTCAATGGATATGTGCACAATGATCTTAATGTTGCTATAAAGCACGCATTAAAGGTTGACAGAAAGGCCTGCTTTGATTATACTATAGATAGGTACTCGTGGAAGAGCGTTTGGAATACATTTAAAGAAAACATGGTAGGAGTAGAAAAGAATGATGGCGACGATTCAGGTAGTAAAGAGGGACGGAACAAAGGAGCTGCTGGACCTCAATAAGTTTCACAAGGTCGTCGCGTGGGCTTGCGAGGGTTTAAGTGGAGTCTCTGAATCGCAGATCGAGATCAACTCTCACATCCAGTTCTTCAACGGCATCAAGACTACAGAAGTTCAAGAGACCCTGATCAAGGCCGCCGCCGAGCTCATCAGCGAGGAGTCACCTAACTACCAGTACGTAGCTGGCAACCTCATCAACTATAATCTTAGGAAAGAAGTCTATGGAAGTTATAATCCCGTTGATCTTGGTAGCCATATTAGGAAAGTTGTTGAGCTGGGGTACTATGACCCTGATATTGAAAAATGGTATTCGCCTTTTGATCTTGCTTATCTTGATTCAGTTATTGATCACAAGCGAGATTTTAATCTCACATATGCAGGGATGGAACAGTTCCGCGGCAAGTATCTCGTTAAGAACAGAGTAACGGGCAAGTACTTTGAGACACCACAGATGGCTTTCATGCTCATTGGGATGGTGTTGTTTAGAAACTATCCAAGTGAAACGCGTCTAAAGTGGGTGAAGGACTTCTATGATTCAGTCTCTAATTTCGAAATTTCGCTACCAACTCCTATCATGGCGGGCTTACGCACACCTCAAAAGCAGTTCTCTTCGTGTGTTCTTATTGAGACGGGAGATAGCCTTGACTCAATCAACGCCACGAGTTCTGCGATCGTTAAGTACGTCAGTCAAAAAGCTGGTATTGGTATTGGTGCTGGGTCCATTCGCGCTATTGGTTCTCCTATCAGGAGCGGTGATGCGTCTCATACCGGCGTTGTTCCGTTCTATAAGCATTTCCAGTCTGCCGTTAAGAGTTGCAGTCAGGGAGGAGTTAGAGGCGGCGCGGCGACTCTTTACTATCCTATTTGGCACTTAGAAGTAGAAGACTTATTAGTACTCAAGAACAACAAGGGAACGGAAGATAATCGTGTCAGACATCTCGACTACGGAGTCCAATTCAATAAAGTTATGTATGAGAGACTGCTTGCTGGCGGAAACATCACTCTCTTCTCGCCGTCAGATGTTCCTGAGTTGTACGAGACGTTTTTCACGAATACAGACAGGTTCCGTGAGCTCTATGAAAGAGCAGAGAAGAACAGCAAACTTCGCAAGAAATCGGTACCTGCGATCGACCTCTTCTCTGCTTTTATGCAAGAGCGAAAAGATACTGGGCGAATCTATCTTCAAAATGTGGACCACGCTAACGACCACGGTTCGTTCATTAAGGAACTCGCACCGATAAGGCAGTCCAACCTCTGCTCTGAGATCGACCTGCCTACCAAGCCACTCAATGACCTGCACGATCCAGTTGGAGAGATCTCGCTCTGCACTCTGGCTGCTATTAACTGGGGAAAGATCCGTGAGACTTCTGATTTTCAAAGGCCTTGTACGCTTATTGTTCGTGCTCTTGACGAGCTTCTGGATTACCAAGATTATCCTGTCTATGCAGCAAGAAAATCTACAATGGACAGACGTCCTCTGGGCGTCGGTATCATCAATCTCGCTTATTGGCTGGCTCGCAATGACCTATCTTATCAACACATTGGAGTGGATGGACTAGCCAAGCTGCATGAGTATGCCGAAGCTTGGTCTTACTACCTGATCAAGGCATCAGTCGACTTGGCAGAAGAGAAGGGTATGATTCCCAAGGCCCGCGAGACTAAGTACTATCATGGTCAGTTCCCAATCGACACCTATAAGAAAGAAGTAGACGAACTTGTAACTCCAGTTTACAAGTTGGACTGGGAGTCTCTCAGAGCAAAGGCACAAACTTATGGCACCCGTAATTCCACACTCATGGCCCTCATGCCAGCGGAAACCTCTGCTCAGATCTCCAACTCTACTAATGGAATCGAGCCTCCTAGATCTCTCGTCTCTGTTAAGCAAAGCAAGGACGGCGTTCTCAAGCAGGTCGTGCCCGAAGTCAGAAAGCTTAAGAAGAAGTACGATCTACTTTGGGACCAAAAGTCACCCGAGGGCTATCTCAAGATCTGCGCGGTCCTTCAGAAGTTTATTGATCAGGGTATCTCGGTAAACACCTCTTATAATCCAAAGCACTTTGACGGCGAGGAGATCCCGCTGTCACTGATGCTGCAGCACCTGTTGATGTTCTATAAGTATGGTGGAAAACAGCTATATTATTTTAACACCGCGGATGGGGCAGGCGAGTTGGATGTTGGTACTCCACTCGCCATTGGTGAAACAGATGACGAGGATTGCGAAGCATGCAAGATCTAAACCCAATGTTGACACACGCTGAGTTGTTCGATAAGATCAATCGCTTGGACGACTACATCATCGTCCATGTAAAGCCGGATCTTACTCCAGCTCTCTATGAGTGCGAGACCAAGAAGCTATATAATGTACCTGAAGGCTATATGGATTATGAAAAGAAACATCTGTGGAGAAAAGCTGCATGAGAGTGATTGAACGACCAATGTCGACGTCGTATGTAGACGACGCAATCTTTCATTATTGTCAAAACAGAGAAGAAGCTGAAAACGCTTTTAGAGGTGTAGCTCCCGAAGATATTATCACTTGGGGTCGCACAGTAAATATGGAAACGTTTCAGCCATTGCTAGCCGTGATGGTCAGAGAGAAAGACAAGCCGATCAAAGATTGGTACAAATATATCGTTCCAATGGAACTTTATACAGAAGTAGATGAACTAAAAGAAAGAAAAGTACTATGAGCGATAACGTAAAAGATTACACGACTGGATACTCTCAGGGATTTAGAGACGGCTGGGAAGCTGCTATGAATACTTTTCTTAACACAAGACCACAGTGGACTCAACCTAAAGAAAATGGTTGCCCAGTCTGTGGAATGACTGGTGTTATGGGATATGTTTGTAACAACCCTAAGTGTCCAACAAGAATAACTTGCTAAGGAACTATTATGAGTGTATTCGATTCAACTAACCGTAAAGATCCTACAAAGGTAAGAGCGTTCTTTGACGATCCGCCTACCATTGCTCGCTACGACAAGCAGAAGTACCCATTCCTTGAGAAGCTGACGACTCAGCAGCTCGGGTTCTTCTGGCGTCCAGAGGAGATCGACATCTATCGCGATGCTAAAGACTTCAAAGGATTGACACCGCATGAGCAGCACATCTTTACATCAAACCTCAAGCGTCAGATCCTACTCGACAGTGTACAAGGTAGAGCTCCTACGGTCGCCTTCGGTCCAATTTGTAGTCTACCAGAACTTGAGAACTGGATCCTTACATGGGCATTTAGCGAGTCCATCCACTCTAGATCATACACTCATATTATCAGAAACATCTACTCTAACCCATCAGAGGTGTTCGACGGTATTCTAGACATGCAGGAGATCGTAGACTGCGCTGGCGACATCAGCAAGTACTACGATGAGTTGATTGCTTATAATAACGACTTGGAACATTCAAAAAATTTAGGTCAGAAAATTCTGCATGAAAAGTATGAGCACAAGAAAGCTCTGTGGCTCACACTTATGTCAGTCAACATTCTTGAGGGCGTTCGCTTCTACGTCAGCTTTGCATGCTCGTGGGCATTTGCAGAGTTGAAGAAGATGGAGGGTAATGCCAAGATTATCAAGTTGATTGCACGAGATGAGAACCTGCATCTCGCCGGTACTCAACAGATGCTCAAGGTACTCGTAACCGATGATCCCGACTTCGCTAAGATTCGCGAAGAGACCAAGGACGAGTGCATCAAGATGTTTAAAGATGCAGCCGAGCAAGAGAAGGCTTGGGCTCACTACCTGTTCAAGGATGGCTCGATGATCGGTCTCAACGAGACACTTCTCAACGACTACGTTGAGTGGATCTGCAACAAGCGAATGACTGCAGTCGGACTCACGCCTATATATAAGAATGGATCAAACCCGCTACCTTGGACACAGAAGTGGATCAGCGGCGCGGAGGTTCAAGTCGCTCCACAGGAAACAGAGATCACCAGCTACATTACTGGTGGCGTTAAGAAGGATATATCTGATGAAACTTTTAAAGGCTTTTCTCTATAGTCTAGTACTATTCACAACCGCTACATTTGCAGCGGACCAGCAACCACCTAAACCAGTAGCTTCATGCGCAGCGCAGGTACCCTATGGCACACCTTCAACCGTTGCTAATCACCCAGTTATCTGTCGCAATGCTTATATCTTGGAGCATGACCCAGTTGCTAAGATCCCGAATTGGGTTGCTTGGACTCTTACGCCTGAGCATGCTATTGGCTGCGTTGCTCGGACTAATGCTTTCGCTACTGATCAATCTCTACCTAACGGAGCCCGCTCTACTCCCGCTGATTACGCCCATTCTGGCTACGATCAGGGTCATCTAGCAAACGACGCCGACATGTCGTGGGATGATCAGGTAGAGCATGAGTCTTTCTACATGTCAAACATGTCTCCTCAGCTGCCCTCAGTTAATCGCGGCACTTGGAAGAACTTAGAATCCGCGGCGCGCGCGTGGGTTTATTCTACCAAGCATCCGTTCACCATCTATGCTGGCAACGTGTACTCTTCTTCATCGAAGACGATCGGCGACGACAAGGTGGTGGTACCCGACACTCTGTTCAAGATCGTCATCGACGATGTGACAAAGAAGTCATATGCATTTTTATTCCCTCACAAGGACGGTCTCGACTCAGACTTTACTAAATATCAGGTAACAGTTGCCGAGGTTGAAGTGGCTTCTAAGATTGTATTCCCAGTACCGGATTCAAAGACAACTAAGAATCCAGTTCCAGTGACTGACCTTAAAACATTGGCAGCAGACAAGAAGAAGCAATGTAAGGAGTAAGACATGAGCTGGAAATTAGGTTCTACCATCATGGATAACATCATCGAAGCACTTAAAGATCGCATCGATGATGAGGCAGTCAGAGAAGAAGTATACGCGACTCTTATTGAAGTTTTCATGGAGAATGACTGTGAAAATCTCGATGAGTGCTATGGTATAGACTCAGCATTTGACTCGGCACTAGACGATGCCAGCTTTGACCTCGACGATGAACTAGATGAAGAGCATATCTTCGACGAGGATGAAGATGATGATGATGATGAAGAAGACGAGTAATGTCCTATGACAATCCTTGGCTCTATAACGGGCAGGTTGTCGATTCTGAAGTGTTAGAAAACTATCTGGGGTTCGTGTACTTGATCACGAACCTCACTAACAATAAGAAGTACATTGGTAAGAAACTCCTGAAGAGAACCAAGACAAAAGTCGTCAAGGGCAAGAAAAAGAGATCACTCGTTGAAAGCGACTGGAAAGATTATTACGGTTCCAATAGAGAGCTGGCGGAAGACGTCGAGAAGCTTGGAATCCACAGCTTCAAAAGAGAAATCACGCGATTCTGTACCAAGAAGGGTGAGCTCAGTTATTATGAAGCACAGGCACAATTTGCTGTTGACATATTGCACAGAGATGATTATTATAATGGATGGATCAGCGTAAAGGTACAGAGATCACACTTACCTAAATGAGAATGTCATGAAACAGATGAACTTAGAAGAAGTTAGAGACTTCATCAGAAACACAAGCGACACCACTAAGATCTACATCGGAGCAGACTCGGAGCGACACAATAGAAAAGGATTGTGGTACGCCGACTACACACTCGCGGTTGTTATCCACCACGACGGCTGCAGAGGATGCAAAGTGTTCGGCGAGGTAGTGACCGAGCGCGACTACGACCAGAAGAAAGATAAGCCGGCCATGCGTCTCATGAACGAGGTGATGAAGGCTGCTCAGCTTTATCTCGACTTGGCCGAGTGCGTAGGCGATCGCCACTTTGAAGTTCATCTCGACATCAATCCAGACGTCATGCACGGCTCTTCATGCGTGGCTCAGCAGGCTGTTGGTTATATCCGTGGCATGTGTAACGTAGTGCCGATGATCAAGCCAAATGCGTTCGCTGCATCATACGCTGCAGACAGATTAAAGGACATCCTCGCTGCATGAGTATTATATTATCCGAACTTATCAAGTACTCAGATACTTGGGAAGGTCATGTGAAGTTTGCAAAGTGGTTGGCGGCTCAGTGGGATTATCCTCAGATCATTGATCTTGGTGTAGACTACGGGCTGTCAACTTTCTCGTTCGCTCTCGGCAACAGGTGTGCCGATGTAACAGGTATCGACTGCTTCGAGGGAGATCCCCAGTCAGGCTTTCGCGATACTCAGCAGGTTGTCAACGACTTCAAGGCAAAGCATAACCTGACAAATATAAACTTCATCAAGGGATACTTTGATGAGGTAGCTGAGCAATTGAGGTACTGCATCCTCGCCGACATCATCCATATCGATGGGCTGCATACTTATGAAGCGGTCAAGCACGACTTCAATACTTGGCTTCCCATGCTCAAGCATGATGGCGTCATCCTTATGCATGATACACGAGCATACAAGCCGGGTTTTGGTGTGGGTAAGTTCTTCTCAGAGATCAACATGCCTAAGCTAAACTTCAGCGGCTCGTATGGTCTTGGTGTAGTAAGTAGAGATGCTGAGTTGATTGATAAGATTTACGATGAGTTCACTGACAAGATTGATTATCTCTATTATCCAGGTGGTAAATGAACGGACATCCCAACATACTAATAGTCGCTGAGAAGTTTCCCAACGACTACAATCCGAGAACTACACCAAATCCGGCCGAGGGCTTTGCCGAGACATTCAACCTTCACTTCGTATCGAGCTTGAATGTTCTCGACGAGGTGCTGGCTACATGTAAGATTGACTTGATCGTTGTAGATCAGGAGTTCTGCTCTGACTTACCGGTTAACAGTGAGTACGAGAATAAGATCCTATACATCAACCCGATTGATATGATTCACCTGCTCGATGGCGACTACCTGTTTAAGCACTACATCTCATCGATGATGAAGCCGGTTGATAAGCTGATCAGCGTATTCACGCCGACGTACAACACCGGTAACATGATCTTTGAGACGCATCGCTGTCTCTGCAACCAGACCTATAAGAACTGGGAGTGGGTTATCATTGACGACTCAACAGACGATGTTACATTTACAATGCTGAGTGATCTCGCAAGCAGAGACTATCGAGTCAAGGTGTACAAGCGATCTCAGAGATCTGGCGTCATTGGCTATCTCAAGAACAAGGCTGCATCTCTCTGCAGCGGCGATATTCTAGTTGAGCTTGATCACGACGACATCTTGACTGAAGAAGCACTTGAAATCATCTTAAACGCATTTACAGCTCATCCTGAAGCCGGCTATCTCTTTAGCGACAGCGTTGAGTTTTATCCTGACATGCAGAGCCGCACCTACGGCGAGGGCTTTGGAATGGGCTGCGGTACCTACTACGAGTTTGAGTATGGACCAGATACATTTACTGCGTGCGCTGTACCACTCAACTCAAGGACTCTTCGCCACAACGTAGGACTTCCCAACCACATTAGAGCTTGGCGTAAGAGCTTCTACATAGAAGTCGGTGGCCACAATAAGAACTTAGGCATCGCAGATGATCACGAGCTCTCGGTGAGATCATTCCTCAACACTCGAGTAATCCACATCAACTCGGTGCTCTACTTCCAGAGAGTACGCGAGGACGGACAGAACACCACCAACACGCGCAACTCAGAGATACAGAGAACATCACGCGGCATCTTTGACTATTACGACAAGCAGATACACGATCGAATAGAACAACTTGGTTATCAAGATCTAGTATGGGATAGCATAAATAACAGGTCTGACTTAGGGAAGGCAATTGATATAAAAGAAGACTACTCAATAAAATACATCCCATAGGGAGATCAAATTGCTAAAAACTAAAGTCAGCCACTTCTTTGGATCACAGGAGAGGTGGAATATCCAGCTGACACGACTCGACTTAGATACGGAAGACCTAGACGAGAAAGAAGCTCTTGAGAACGGCTGGCTTATCTGGAATAACAGGTGGTATAACTGCAGGAGTGTTCGCCTCCGCCTAGATGACTATATTCCAGTCAAGACTCTATCTTCAATCACTGCCGGATTTACCACCGACCTAGACGTAGTTGCCAAGATCTATCGAGAGTTCTTGGACTACAAGGGATACACTGAAGAGTTTGATCTCTTTCTCGAGCAGCATAGGGCCGAGTGGCTTCTACTTAAAGATAGTGGAGTCCCAGTGGCATTCACTAAGTTTAAGAAGTACGACGGCGGGATTGAGTCTGAGTTTACGTCTTGGAACTATCACAATCCTAAATTATCGATAGGTAAAGTGATCGTTAACTTTGAAGTTGAGTATGCAAAGAAACTCGGGTACGAGCATCTCTACATCGGCCAAGGATATGAAAAGGGCAGCGTCTATAAAAATAAGTTTGCTGGATTTGAGTGGTGGGATGGTAACGAGTGGACCACCGACCAAGAAAGATTCAAGTTCCTATGCGAGCGAGATTCTACAATAAATACATTAGATCAAATAGACGAGTTATTCAATGGCGAAGTTCGGTAAAATAAAGTCAATACCAGTACTCAGTAAGAAAGAGACTGACGCATACAGGGAGCTCTTGGCTAATCCCAAGTTCAAGGCTCGCTTGGCTAAGATACACTCGACTCCAGTGATATATGGTTTCGACATCCCGTTTCTCTGTGGATATAGTAAAGACGCCAGTAAAGTATACTGCGATCGCCACTTCCAGACTATGTGGAAGGGCGTCGATCTCATGAAGTTCCTCAAGGTTCACGAGCTCGTAGAGAAGGCTATGATTGATCTCTACGACTATCGCTATGAGTCTGCTCACAAGATCGCCACTTACTTCGAGGCACAGGCGGTTACGAAAGCCGGCATCAACTTCACTTCTTATCAGGACTATATTAAGCCATTCATCAAGCCTATTGAGCACGAGAAGGTACAGAAAGTACCACACGATCTCGACCTCACTCCATACAAGGATGAGAAGGGATTCCACAAGCTAGCTAAGCTGCTTGCCAAAAAAGAACACATTCACGAGACGAAGATCAGTCTTGAGTACCATAACGAGCTTAATCCAAAACTGTGGGATGATTGGCAGCTTAAGCCTGAAGTTAGAGATAAGTTAATCTCGTTTGCTTATGCGTGGGCAGGATTCGCTAACATTCCCATGAACATCGTGCAGGACATTATCATGATCGGTGGTAACTGCAACTACAACTATACCAAGATGTCGGACATCGACGTTCACTTGGTACTTGATAGAAATAAGATCAGCAACGACAGGGCTTTAGTAGATGATTATCTCCAGTCAAAGAAGACTCTTTGGACCCTCACCCATAATATATCAGTCTACGGGTACCCGATCGAACCATACGCTCAGGGAACCGATCAGCCCTATCAAAAAGGTCAGGGGGTTTACAGTCTCAAGAGAGACGAGTGGATCCAACGTCCTGTACAAGGCGAATACAATTTCGCCAACGACATCAACTTAAAGCGCAAAGTTCTATTCTACAAGAAGACGATCGACGACATCATCAAGAACAAGATGGGTGAGAGCGCTGTAAAAGAGTTTAAGAAAAAGATGTCGGACATGAGAGCCGCGGCGATCTCCAGCGGAGGTGAGTTCTCATTTGAGAACCTGATATTCAAGGAGCTTCGCAATAGAGGCTACCTAGATAAACTTAATAAATATGAAAAAGGTCTGAAAGATCAGCAACTTAGCTTGAGGTGAATATGTTATTAGAAGAAATGATCATGATAGACATGCTGACGAATGGATATAATCCACTCCTGAAATTAGATGTTGACAAATATTGGCAAGAGAGGTTATAATAGGACTATGATTGGACACGTGGAAATATACTCAAAGGACAATTGTCCATACTGCAATCGAGCCAAGCAGCTGCTCAACACCATGAACATCCCGTTCAATGAGCAGAAGCTCGACAGAGACTTTACTCGCGAGATCTTACTCGAGAGATTCCCTAACGCAAAGACATATCCCGTAGTAGTTGTAGATGGATTCCACATCGGTGGATACTCTCAGCTATCTGAGATGGTCAATTCCAAGACTCAATCAACGGCCGTACTACTTAATGAATCGCTATAACTGGAGACTATATAATGCAAACCTATGTGAATCGCGACACCTTGTTGCAAGATCTACGCCTTCATACCTGTAAGATCCACTTCACCAAGATCAACGGCGAGAAGCGCCAGATGATCTGTACCCTCCTCCCCGAGAAGCTCCCACCTCAGACCAATCGCTCTGCACTCGAGGAAGCGCACAAGCGTCCTGAGAACCAAGAAACTATCGCCGTGTTTGATCTTGAGAAGGGTGCATGGCGCTCTTTCCGAGTCGACTTGGTAGAGTACGCCGAGATCATCGACGGGTACTGATAAATAAACCATCTTTCAACTGCTTATAGGAGTATCTATGAAATGACAGATTATTGGGGTTTTCATTTGATCTTAGACTCAGCCGGTTGCGATCACGCATCAATCACCAGCTATGAAACCATCTATGAGTTTGCCAAGGAGCTTGTCGTTGCTATCGACATGGTACCATATGGCGAGCCACAAATTGTAAACTTTGGCAGTGGTAATAAGGCTGGGTATACCTTAGTACAGCTTATCGAGACCAGTAACATCTGCGCTCACTTCGTCAATGAGCACGATCACATCTATCTAGATGTGTTCTCTTGCAAGACATTTGATCCTGAGATCGTTATCAAGCTTGTTCAGAAATACTTCCGAGCACAGAACTACAACACTGCATTCCTTGAGCGTCAAGCACCCAATCCCCAATAACTGGAGACTTTTGTTATGAATTATATTTGGTCCGACTTTAATCATGAGTCTGAGTTCTCTCAGATGCAGATCAAGGCTAAGCAGGTAAATGGTCCAGAGTACTGGCCAACGATGCGCAAGGTGTTTGAGCACGACACAGCCACCTTGCCTCTCACTCGCTTTCGCTTGTGGGCGAGCTGCCACAACGTCCCTCTCATCACCACAGGTCGAGTCGCTCGGTTTCTCGGAGCGGCATTTGACGCGGCGATGAAAGACGATAAAGTATCGTATGCTCTTAAAGAGAATTGGATCGGTATTCCAGAGTCTCAGAACCAGTTCCTCAAGGTAGCAGATGACTTCGACACTAGCATGCAGCGGGTTCAAGACGTGGCTCACCTCGCTATCTGTGGCTTCACCCCGGATATGCTGCAGGGATACAACAGCATCGTTGAGATCGGTGGTGGATACGGTGACATGTGCTCGGTAGTTCACGACATGGGCTTCAAGGGCAAGTACACGATCTATGACTTCCCTGAGGTGCAGAATATCCAGCGCTTTTATCTCGAGAAGCAGGGCATCAACGCCAACTTCGCAACTGATCCGTCAGAGCTTGAGAAGGCAGATCTCGTCATCGCTACTTGGTCGCTCAGTGAGATCCCGATCGACTTCCGCGAGACAATCATGGAGCGAATCATCGACTCACGGAAGTGGTTAGTGATGTAT
>Ga0208618_1000383_pt1 | contig 20757 bp, 31 predicted proteins | sample CryBogCBE18Jul08_FD_184585 | JGI IMG/M metagenome (GOLD analysis project Ga0208618, IMG submission 184585) | Freshwater microbial communities from Crystal Bog, Wisconsin, USA - CBE18Jul08 (SPAdes) | ecosystem: Environmental > Aquatic > Freshwater > Lake | place: Crystal Bog, Wisconsin, USA...
CCAAAAAAAAAAAAAAAAAAAAAAAAATTTTCCGCTAAAAAATTTCGCGCGGTGCCCATACGGGGCCGAGGCGACATTTCAAAATCAAAACTTAAAATTTCACCAAACATATATAGGACAGTTTTCAAATTTTTTCGGAACCAAATTTTTCCAATTTTCAAAATCAAAACCAATCCAACCGAAACCATTTTACCCCGGACCCACCAGATTGACATCTTGTCCTAAAATAATTTCCGTCATTTCGTTTTATTGGTACCTAAAAAATAAAACCGCCGCGGCGCACCCGCGAGACACCTTGTCCCTGAAAATCCAATTTTATATTTTTTAATTAAATCTTGTCTTTCCTCGCTAGTGCCGCTGCCGCAGTTAGCACCCCTTAAGGGGTGTGCTATAACTGCGGCAAAAGCACGTACTAAGCTGAGGCCGCAATGCCGCAATATTTGCCGCAGTCTGCCGCACTTAATTTTACTGCGGCACAACCCAATGTTTTCAATGGGTTAGCAGTGCCGCAGTTCTGCCGCAGTAAACTTATTTTAATACCTTTTAATCAAATAAACCCATAACCCCTGACAGGCTGTCCTTTGCCGCAGTGTTTTCGGACAACTTGTCCTGTTTTACGACCTCTATAAACTTCTTAGGCATACGTTTTGAATCATTTTTAACGACTTCACGCAATTTTTTTTCTGAAATTAAACGTCGTATGATGTCTTTAATCTGCCCCGATTGTCTTCTATCCGACGCATCAAAGCCAAACGCTTCTGCTATCGCCAAGCCCGCCCACTGCTCTGAACGGAAGTCCGACCGCCATTCTCCAACCGATAACATGTCGATGGCGATGACCTCATTCTCCCGACGCTCGGCTACTGTCACCTTGATTGCCGCCGTTGGCACGACGTAGCAACTCGTCAACTCATCGCCATCCTCATCAACACCCAACAACATGGTACGTAAGTTAAAATCACCGACCGGCCCTTCTTCACCCACACGGGACTTAGCGAGCCACAATTTATGCTCGCTTACCATGCCCGTCAGTTGGTTCCGCTCGGCGGTGATGGATAACACCGCATCACTGCCGCCCCGCCACGCTGACGCGCCCCGTAAGCCCGTCTCTGCCCCTTTGCCATAATGATGGATGGGGAGGATCAAAACATCCAACGCATCCCCGATTACCTTCATTGCCCGAATTATCTTGGATGCTTCGGAATTGTCATTCTCATCTTGTAACGCGAATACCGCCGCTAATGTGTCAACAACAATGGCACCGAGACGAACACCGTATTGTTTCAGCATTCTGGCCTTCAAGCCTTTCAGCTTTTGTATGAACGCCTTGACATCTTCGCTGCGTGTAAAATCAGGGAATTTGCCGGTCCATGCAATTGGAAGTGGTCTTTCAACGTTGCGAGCCATGCGTGCGATGGTGAGGCGTGGTTGGATTGTTTCCGCTCCCTCACCGGCGACGAACAACACGCCGACGTTTTCCTTGATCCGTTTACCAAAGAAAGTCTGCCCGGTAGCGAGCGCAACCGCTAGATCAATAGCGATAAATGTTTTACCGGCGCCGGACTGGCCGCCGATGAAAGCAATACCGTTGCGGGGCAATAAACCCTTGATCAGGGATGGCGGAAAAGTGAACGGTCGCTCATCGTCAAATTCAAAATCTTGATTTTCCGCCTTCCCGTCAACGGGTGTCTCGCCTGTTGTCTCGCTTGAGATTTCGCTTTTTTCATACCATTGACCTGTGACGAAAAATGGATTATTGCCGCCTTGCATGATACCTGACCGCATGGTCGCCTGTATGCTGCGACGACCATCGTCATTACCAAGACCAGACGTGTCCGCCGCGTGGATGATGATCAGTTCAGCCTCGTCGCGCTGAACGAGACCGGCGGCGATGGCTTGCCCAGCGATGTAGGAGACATGGAATAAGGCGTTGTTCCGGTTGCCTTCCGGCGACAATGCGAGCGCTTCCGCCGCCGTGTTGATCACCTCTAACGCTTGGAGCCGATCCGTTGCCCGATCACCGCCAACGAATACCGGCTCAACCCAATCGTCACGCACATTTGCTTTTCGCTCGACGATTGTCCAGCAAGCGTTCAGAAAAGCTTCCAGTTGCGTGTTGCTGATGATCGGGATTTTGTCGCTTGTGGTCGTTAGGTCTAATGGCGAATTGTACTCCCAAAGATAATCGCGTCCGGCCTTGGCGTGGTAGCCGAAGCCGACGATCTGACCGGAACCGGCAAAAATTTCGATGGGGTGAAGTTTGCGGGAGCGGATGCTGCCGTCGTTGCGGTAAATTACCAGATAGCGCGGATGGCGACCAATACGAACAAGTGGCGTTCCGCCAAGATACTCCACTGAAAGGAGACCGATTTGTCTGGCTTGTTCTTCGTTCTCTATGTCGATGTCGATGGCAACAAGTTCGGGCTGGATGGCGAGACAGATGACCTGTCCTTCTTCCTGCCCGCGACCGCGGATCATGCTTTGCAACTCATCCGCTTCCCACTGGCGGGAATTATATACGTCCCAACCGTTGATCGATGGTCGCTTCGTGTCGGCGTAGCCGGGGATTGGACGCCAACCGTTATTAACCAACAACTCGGCGTGCTGGGCGAAGCGTGACAGATTGGGATGGACATTCATGTCCTGTCCCCACTAATGGGGGACGGGTTGCGTTTCCGCACAACAGATTGTATATTCTTCATGCTAGATTGCCTTGCTTCGATCTCGCTCTTTCAACACCTCCCGACTGGCCCGCTGCGTCTCTCCCCGCAGCGGGTCTTTTTTAGTGTCGGACAGTATCAGCGTAGATAAAATTTTCTATGTCTGTGGCTGACATAGCTGCATCATTAAAACCGTGCGACAATGCGGCTAACGCATTGAGCGGGTTATCGTTACCCACAACAACAGCGTCCGCGTTATGGGTGATAACGATGGTAGAAAAGAAATTGTCATCCAGTTTGTTTATTCTACCGACAAAATCTCTTGCCAATTCAAGAATGGCGCTTCGGGTCTCTTGGTTCATTTGCCTAATATCCCCAATGTATGTAGCGCAATTGTTACTTCGACACCTTCTCTAAGCTTATCGGGTTTCATACCTGACTCAAGAGACGACTCGACAAGAAATGTAGTAAGACCTGCCATCACGCAAGCGGTAAGTTCTCTTTTGTCGGTTTCCAGATTGGCTTCCAAAAACACCAGACAGGTGCGGGCGAGTTCTTTGTGGAACTCTTCAATTAACTCATTACGACGGTCCATTTTTTTATCTTGTTTCATCTGTTTCTTGCCTTTTCTGTTTACGTGGACGTGGATGCGGGATGTTGAAAGCAATACAAAGTGCTTCCAGAATAACTTCGGTCTGACCGAAATTTTCTGTAATACGTTTATTGATTTCTTCTCGGATAATTGCTGGCACGCGTAGCGTGACAGATTTGGTATTATAACCCGGTCGCATTGTTTCTCCCTTCTGCGATGAAAGAAACGTATTACGTTACTGCGAGACTTGTCAATCAGGTTTTTGCATATCTTTTTAAAGTGAAACCGGAAGCGGCCAATGGGAGACCGTCTGCCCAGTTTGGCGCTTCAGACATAAGGCGTTCGTAATCTTCTACTGATCCGAACGAATTTGGACATTCCGAGACTATTTCGTCATGGACGTGCATACGAATGGGGTAGCCGTTTTTCTCCACATTGTGCATGGCATGAACAAGCAAATCTCTTGCTGTAGCTTGCACAAGATTGTTGTAACAGATCGAAATATTCAGTGGATAACGTGTCCATGCGCTGTTGGCTCCGACACCACGGACGGTAACCGCCGGTTGTTTTTCCCGCTTGGCTGGTTCCTGATTCTTGTCCGCCCAAGGGACTTCCACCGGACGAATTTCCGGCATACCATAAGCAAGACACCGACCGGACGGCAGCTGGAGCCATAAAAAACCATGAGCGACAAGATAACGAGCGTGGGGGACACCCACAGCATGAACCGTGACGCCGGGGTTATTGGTGGCGGTGAAAGCGGCCTCCATCAAGGAACGCCAAGCTTGGACAGTGCCCGGATGTTTGATACGCCAAGCGGACTTTACGAGTTCAGCGGCTACATAAGCTTCACGGGACAACTCGTTTGCTGTGCTGTCACCGCGTTCCTTGTTTTGTTCATAACGCTCTACAGCCTGTTCGCGTTTATCTTTCTCGGTGATGCCCCATAAAGAGGGGTAAACGGTGGCAAGGTCTAACCGGTTTGATCGTGCCATGCGCGAAAGGGCGCCGACTCCACCACCGAAACCGCAATTATGGCTAATCAAACAACCCGATGGGGTTATGATCGTGAACCGATTGCGCGGCCCCACATGTGCAATGTCGTAAACGTGCCTCAAGTTCAATGACTCGGCGTTGTAGTTCTTGAACCGACCTGCGGTTATTGATGTTAGCTTTTCTAGTAATAAATCTAAGATTGTCGGGTTCGTAACCTTTGTTAACGTCAATGCGATCCAATTCGAGACGAGGTTGATCCCAACCCTCAAGTTGAACGACGTACCGTAAAAACGCGGCTTTATCGTTGAGCCACGGTTCATAGACTTTAATACCTCTACCCCCATAATTAGGGTATCCGGCATCGTTCGGGTTGTGGCACCTGTTTTTACAAGCGGATAACCGGTTAAGAAGTCGACGCCGATGGTCGTCATCTGGGCACGCATCGGCGTATTTATAGAAACCTTTTCGCCAGAACCCCGCAGATTTTCTAGCGCATTTAGCGCAGCGAGTAGACGACCCTTTGCGCATATTGTGGGAGTCAACAAGATGCGGGTCCGCTTGACAAGAGCATTGGACACGAATGAGGTTTTGAAAGCACGCCCCTTGTTTAACCCGTTCAACCCCAAGTACGGTAAGTTCTCCGAACCTGTCGCCAACGCTCGGTAAAGGATATTTTTGCTTAAAGCGATATGGTTCGCCTTTTGCCACTTTGTCCCCACCAGAAACAAATGATCCGGCGTTGCTTCTATACCGCACACGTTGATAGTCTCCCGGATTCCTCGGTCTACCAAGCCTTGATGTTTCACCCATTCTACACCATCCCATAAAAGATCGTCTAACGACACCTCCTCTATAGCTTTGGCTCCGTTATGGGTCAACACCAACGTACCTTCGGCTACGCAAGCCAATTCTGCCACTTTACCGACTTGGCGTTGCGCTTTATTAACAGAATCAACCGGAATCCCGTAAATACCGGCAGCCGTAGTTTCATAAATACCTTTGCCTACGCCAGCATCAAGGTCACGATAAGCTTGTAGCTTCCACTCATCGCGTCCGTACCAAGCTGTTATCCGCCCTTCGATGGATGCAAAGTCGCCACCAATCAGTTTATGATCTGGTGATGCCCAGATGAAAGACCGCAAGGCATCGGCAAGCAAATGGAGTGGCCGACCAAGAACGTCGCCATACATCAGATTGAGAACGTCTGGGTCGCCAGTACGAATGGCGTCGAACAGAACATCTCGGCGGACATGAGCATCTTCGAAGATTTTTCGGGGGCGAGGCATATTGTGGACTTGCACCGCGCCGCGGGACGAGAAACGACCGGATTGACCAGCACCATGATGGAGGAAAACACCTTTGATGGTTCCGTCTTTTGTCGTCGAGCGTAACATTCCGGCGATTTTCTCGACCGAGGATTTACCGCCCTCGATGCGGAGTTCGAGCGCACGGCGAACATTGTCGGGGAGTTCGGTTGCTAATGTCTCGTCGATCTCGTCTTTATCCATCGCGGCAATCGGCACACCTTGCTTGTGAACCCATTCTTTCATGCGACCGGTAAGCGTCACGGCGGGGACTGCGCCACCCGTGATGTCGTACAATTCTTTATTGATCTTCGCCTTGGCTTCTTCTGCCAGTTCAAGTGCGGCGTGTGCGGAGCGCACGTCGATCCGTAAGCCGCGGTCGTTGATGCGTTCGTTCAGCCAATAGACTTCCATCTCTGCGTCCGATAACGGGATAAGCCGGTGGTGGGCTTCTTCTTCGGATAGAACGTCGATATCGCAATATTGATGGAAAGCCTCCAGCGAGGCCGGATCGTCCGCCAACGGGTGCCAGACGGGCTTTCCTTCGTTATCAAACCCAAGCGGCACCGAGTGGATTTTTATCAGTCCGCTGCCCGCTTTATCCTTCTTTGTCTTGAGACCCAGCGCATCACCGAGCCGATCAAGCGAACGCGGTAACGCCATGGCCGCAGCGGTTGCAGCGGTGCAACGGAACTGCTCCAATTTCGGCTTGGGCCAGCCGTGCTTTGGCACCATCACGTTCCACCAGATGATGCGTTCGAACGCCGCGTTGTGGGCGCAAATCTCGCCACCGGCTTCGACATAGGCACGAAGATAGTCAGGACATGGCTCGCCGCGTTTCCACCGGCAAACACCTTCCGGTCCTGTCCATAGATCGTTGGGGCCGCTCATCTTGAACGAGGCAAGAAGTGCGTCTGTCAGTGGATGCTCGGCATAAACATACATACCACGGTCGAGAAGATCGACGGGGCTGCGTGTTTCAAAGTCAAAAATCAGGGACATTACTTTTTCTTGTTTTCGTATTTATGCAGAACATAAGCTAGAAACGACGCTGACATTAAACTTGTGATACAAGTGATAAACCAGAACTCACACATCGTGTTTCCCTTATTTCAGCGCTTTCCATCGCGGGTCTTCAATCAATGTCTTTCGGGCATCATCCACCCACTTTTGTTCTGACCGGGTATTTGGTTCATCAACATCATTTGTTATCAACGCACGATCAATAACAAGCCCCGCTTTTTCGATCTCGTCGGTATCAAAGCAAAATCGTTGTTTTGGCGGTTCGACATAAAACTCGGTTGCATACCAATCCGATGCTACTTTTAGTGTGTACGCTTCTGTGTGTGATTCATACACATCGACGTAGAGTTTCATCACTCACCCTCCTTCAATGCGGCTTCTTATTTCAACGCTTTCCATTTTGGATCTTCTTTTAATTCAAGTTCAGGCCGTCTCTTTTCAGGGCGTTTAGGATATATCAATTCAGGAAATTTAGCGTCAGGGTTATAGTTCGCGTAAAGATTAAAAGTCAGTCTATGAAGGCTAAGCACTTCCCATAACCATTTTATTTCATCCCGCAAATCCGCAACCACGTCAGCGGTTTCTTCCATTTGTTTTTTCAACTCTTCGTTTTCTTTCCGTAGCCGAATTAAATCGGCTACGGTTACATCATCAGCGTGGCGTTTGGTTATCAATTTTTTGCTTCTAAATCCCGGCATGAGTCGCTCCTGAAAGGGCGGGGCTGTTACGCCCCGCTTTGATGTCAGTTTGTTTCGTTTATTGCTTGCGCGATGTCCGCCGATATTTGCGGCATGGTTGGTGTAACACTGTCGGCTGCGAGCTGCCCGTAACCAACAATGTCGTCCCAATGGTCACGAAAATTGGCGTTGCCGTTGAGGATACGCGCCAGTTTGACCGAAATGGATTCCAACGATTCACGTTGGCTGTCGGTCAGACTTGACCAATTTCTTCCGCTGCGAAGCACGTCCTTGATGGACTGGCTAAGAGCTGCGGTGTCTTTGTAATTACCGTGGGTGCGGCTGCGATCGGCTAAATTAACTGGCATTGTAGTCTCCTGTGTGGTTGGTTGCATGGGCTTTGCTGCCCGTTCTAAGATTTCCATCAAATTCATTTTTTCATCCCGTGGAATTTGGCATGATGGTTTTCATGCCGGTCGAAGAGATACCAAGCGCAGTTGTCTTTGCCGGTGTGCGGCGATCCCTCGATCCACTTCAACCGACCCACCGCCACCATCTCCACGCAATACGGCAAGTACGCCTTGGCTTGCTTGGTGTAGGCCCAGTCCGCATCGAACAAAAGCCATGTCGGTCGAAGTCGGCTGAAGTGCAGGATCATGGGATGCAACACGCTGCGTGACCACGGCGGGTTGGTAATAATCATGTCTGCGAACAGACAATGGACTTCCGTCAGATCGAGAGCATCGAGGCACCGTATGTCTTGGCGACGAGGCTCCAGATCGGAGGTATAAGAACAGGTATGACCGGCAAGATCGAGCATATCGGCAAGACGGCCATCACCTGCACAGGGTTCGACGAAAGTCGTATTTTTATCTAGGTGTCCTAGCAAAATCGAAATTGCTGCTGCCGGAGTTGGATAAAAGTCGAGAGGGTTTCTGTCGAACTTCGATCTCTTCCCCATGACGCCTTGCTTCCGATCCCCTGATGTAAACAATCTTCCGGTGATCGTCGCACCAAGAGTGATCCTCGTCCGTCCGATTGCCACAAAACTTTGCGTTGAACCCGAACCCTTCACCTGATACCGGATACCGACACATCCTAGCCTTCAAGTCCATGAAAGAAACCACATTACTGGTGTCGGTTTCAACCGTGGGAAGTTTTAGATCTGGCTTTTGCCTTGTAATTTTTGGCATCGGCTCAGGCGGTGGAGAACGCTTTACCACTCTCTCCGGTTCTTTGTTCGGCAGCCGCGGGGTTAACCCCCGCGACAAGCCCATGCGGTGCATCTTACCAATCACCGAGTTGCGGCTGAACTCCGGCCCCAACATCTGTGCGATCTCACGCGCACTGTAGTTTTTCTCTGCAAGCTTTCTCAGCTTGGCGACGGCGAGTTCCGTCCAAAGTATGATGTTACCCATCAGTCGAATAGCCCAAGGGCTTGAACGTAAACACCCAAAACCTGCCGCTCATCCGGCTTCATCTTGCGGATGGCGTAAGCTTTGCGAAGTTCTTTGGTGAAACCCATGCCTTTGGCTTCTGCCCACACATCCTTGATGTCGGAGGCAATCGCGGCTTTTTCTTCTTCCAGAACTTCGATCCGGTCGAGAAGCTTCATCATGTCGCTTGTGTTGATACCATCCGTCTTTTTGTCGGTTGGATTCATACTATCAATCATTTTTAAGCACCTTTACAAGTTTGGAAATATCCGGCGCAGCTACCCAAAGTTGGCGGTCACGCATTTCTTTGTAGGCAGCTTCAGCTAAATCAAACGCCCGTTTAACCACATCTTCTACAGGCAAAAGTTTCCATTTTGCCCTTCCGGCACTATCCTCTCCGTCAGGATTTACCAACAAAAGTGCAGAGGATTTTTCTAACAGGGTGAACGCAAAAGCAGCTTCTTGTGACGGTATTTCCGTCTGATGAAGTATCATATCAGCCTTATGATCCTTGAACTTATCAATCGCATATACTTCAATTGTCATTTTAATCTCCCAAAAATGGTGGTGCGGGTTGCCCCGCACCGGTTACATCAGCTACCAAACAAACCGCCAGCGCCAGCGCCGGAACGGGTTGCTTCAGGGGCATCACCCTCGTCTGGAACAGTTTCCATCCAAGATGCTGCGTTGACACCGCCACCGCCGCCCAGCCGCTCGCCATCCTTGATCTTCTGGAAGAATTGGATGCCGAAAGAGATGCCGTCGCCGTTCTGCGGGTTGGTCCATGCGAACGCGTTCAGCACAGCCTTGCCGTAGCAACCCGAATAGATCTCGTCTTCGGTTGCGGGGACGTGTTCTGACCGGTAGCGAAGCGTTGGCGCGCGGACGGACTGAACGCGAAGGAAAAATACGTCAGGGCCAAAGCCTGGGTGAAGTTCGCCAGTCTTCTTGTTGCGGGCTTCCTTACCGGCGCCATCCAAGAATGGCGACTTGATCAATCCGGCTTTTGCACGCTCCAGACCCTTGTCACCCCACTGGGCAATCAGGACTTGCTTGACGGCGGCGTCCATCACGCTGCGGTCGCACGTCTTGTCGAAGATCAGCGTGCAACCGTATTTTGGTACTGCACCTTCTTGCTGTGCGCGTGGCGTGAAAAGGCTACCGGCAAACGATACGCGGCAGAGCGGGGTCTTAAAATCACTTGAACGTTCCATGTTCTCTATTCCTCATAGTTTTTCAAAAAAAGATTCTTTGGCTTTAGCAGCCGGACGGGTAGTTTTTTTCTCCGATACCAAATTTGTTCCGGTAATCGGGTTGTGCCACATATTTTCCAGTTCTCCTTTTCGTTTTGCGCCAATAATTTTTTCGACTTGTGCGGGCGACGATAATTTTTTTTGAAAAATTTGATCGTCAGACAATTTTATTTTTGATTTTAAATCAGAAATAATTTTTTCTTCGTCTGCTGCCCATTTCCGGTTACCAATTTTTTCTACCAATTGGTAATTTGGAATTTTTATTCCTTGTTCAGCTGTTGCGTGCGCTGACGCACGAACTGCTTTTATCCAATCCTCCAACATTTCGAGTCCGTCAAGGATGTGGGATAGTTCATCCGGTGATAACGCCGGTACGGTATTGGAAATCATAGGTGCTGTCTCCAGTGTCACGTCTTCAAACCATGTTCTTGCAATTTCAGGTGCTACCGAGAGTGCCTTTTTGCGTCGGGCTGGGCACATACCTTCTGCGGGGCAGAACGCACAGTTGCCGGTCGTAAGCGACTTTTCAGCCCATTCGTCAAAGAGTGTCCGGCTGCCATTGATCTTGTCAAACGCTTCAAGCGCAATTTTCGACCGACCCATGGCCTTGAGCAGTTCAGCCGTCCATTCGATCAGTTCCGCTAAATGGAACGTCTCGCTACGGATGCGCCCGTCCTTGTGATAGGCGCGAGGCTGGACAATCGTGACCTTGATGTAGTCGATCTTGCTTGACAGTTCCTTCGGCGCATTCAAGAGAGCCATCAGCGCATAGGTCCGCGTCTGCTTGTTCTCGTTGACATCGACGATGCCCTTGCCGTGCTTGAGATCAACCACTTCCAAGATACCGGAATTGGCGTTTAAGATCACCGCGTCACACGTCCCGCCCGCCTCAAAAGGTGGGTCTAGGTCGTCAAGGGTGTAGCGCTCTTCCAAGAAAAGCAGCGCGTCCTTGCTTTGCTCCACGACGTAATCAACGTAGGTCTGGGCTGAATCAGCGATCTCCTCGGTGATCTCGATCTCAAAATTGCCGACCTTGAGAACGTCACCAAGGTAAGCGTGACAATTTTTGTCACCCCGAAGTGCTTTCTCGGATATTTCGTGCGCGGCGGTGCCTTCCGCCGCGTAGATGCTGTCTTTCTGATCTGGGGCAATAGAGACCATCGCCATCCGGCCCGCGCACGTCCAGTTGGCTGCCGTGGCGCTGGCAGACCAACGTGCGTGGAAACGGTCAGAATGTGCGCTCATGCTTGCACCTTACGGTTGTACCAGTTGTTTTCGGTTGCATCGATAATGGCGTCATACGCTTTCTTGAGCGATGCAGGGTCTTTAGGCATCAAGCGAAGCGCCGTGACCGTTGGCCCGAAAGTCTTCTTCAAAATGTCCGGCCCATCAATCAAGGTGTTAACCATCTTGTCGTCCACGTCGTATTTCTTGGCGTAGACCATGAGAGCATCGCGCACATCTTGCTCGGTAATCTCATCTTCTGGCTCACCAACATCGTCAAAAAGACTGGTTTCTAAGTCTTTTTCTATTTGTGCGTTCCAATCTTCACTTAAATTTTCCGACAGAGCCGTAGAAATTTTATAAATTGCTTCGCCCAAAGCTTTTTGATCGTTTGGAATATCGGCAATAGCGCAACCAATAAGAGTAGGAATATTCTTTTGCGCCGCAACAATCCCAAATTTCTTTGTGTACGCACCTACCCAGATACGAACGTCATCATGGGTTAAAACATCGCTCGACGCTTCCGCTGCTTCGTCATCTGCGTCCTGTTCATCAATCTCCGGTACGGCAACCGGCGCTGGCGCGGGTTCTTCTTTGGCTTTGCGCGTACGGCGTTTTTTCGGTTCTTCAACCGGTGGTTCAGTCGTCTCTGTGACCAAATCAGCCAAATTGACCGGCATTGAATAGCCGGAAACTTCAGTTTCCGGTTCCGTCAAATCGGCGGTCGGGGTAGGAGCAGATAGCCGATAATTAAGATTATACGCGTCAATACGAACTGTAATTTGAGTCCAATTAAAAAATTTAAGGTACGGCTCTAATGCGTCAGTAACATCTTGTGTCGGTAAAATAATAAATTCGGTTTTAATCATCTGATCACTCCTTTGATTGCTGTCCATAATCTCAAAAGGGAAGCTTGAAGGGCTTCGTCTATTGAACCTTCTATGCAACAGACGCGCACAAACGTGTTGCGGGTCTGGTTCACATTCGTAATTCGCATGGCTGCTTGCGCCTGATCTTTGGGTGTGAACGATGTCTCTACAAACCAAAGTTCGTTGGCTGACGAGAAATCCACCGCTTCGCCCGCCGCCTGAATTTGCCCAAGCATAACGCGATTTTCTTTATTATTTCTAAACGCTAACTCAAATTGCTCACGTTCTGGTGTAGGGGTAGAACCATCAATCCGAAGCGGCTTGAACTTTTCAAGTCCTGCTTGAAGAATGTCACCTACTTCCCTGTGCCAATACATCAAAACGATCTTGTCTAAGCCATTGTCGAACTCTTCCTTGACGGCCTCGACCACAGCTTGCGCCTTGATGTTGCCGGTGAGGCGACGAAGCGGACCAAGTTCCATTTCAAGCAATTTGGTGTCGCCGTTCTCGGCAGCTTTCAAAATAGCTACCTTCTTCAAATCGCCATCAACTTGCTTGCGAACAGCGGGCGACACGATCAACGGAAACAGTTCAAACACCGGTGGCCGGATGCCAATATCGCTCTGCGTGCGGCGCAAGATAAAGTCACCCAAACGCTCGCGCAATTCGCCTTCGTTTTTGCCCCCGATAACCACAGGTATCTTGTTGAAGTTGGAGATTTTCTTCATCCGAACGATGCAGTACCGGTGACGAAAATCCTCAAACTTGGTTACGTTCGGCCATCCACGGTTATTGTCAGCGAGAAGCCGGTCTGGGCATGATGAACGCATGGTCGTCCATATATCTGAAGGGTCGTGCGGCAGCGGGGTGCCTGTAAGAAACCACGCCCGCGTGTCCGACCGAACAAAGGCGTAGGCATCAAATATTCTTGCGCCGCCGCCCATAGATTTGCCCAAAATGGCTTCGGTGCGTTTCGCTTCAGGGTTTTTGCAGTTATGAGATTCATCGAGGATCACCAGATCGTTGTTGCGCCGGAAAGCAAATGTCGCCGCGCCGTTATAGGAAAAAATACGAACATCGCAGTCGGCGGCGTTTTTATCGACGCCCATGATACCGACCGTGCGACCAAGGTTGCTCCACGTCGCAAATCCGCGGCGCCAGACAGCGCGGCCAGATGCGGTCGTAATAACATCTATGTTCTTGGCAATAATCATATCGGCGGCAATGATGGCCGCTCCGGTCTTTCCGACGCGGGGTTCATCCGCGAGAAGCGCACGGTGACGGGCGGCTAAGAATTTGGCCCCCGTAATTTGTGTCGGCATTGGTGTCATGGCAACTAGCCCTCTGTATCGATGTTTCGTAAGACATAAAACTAGAAGGACAGGTTGTCAATCAAGTTTTTTAATAAAAATTTCAATGCGCGGTCGGTCGGAGTAATATTTGCCGCACAGCAGGGTAACGATCTGAGTATCGTCCACATATACTACTTTGTTCAGCGCGTCGGCCACACCTTTGACGATGTTGTCGATGTCGGGTTTTTTGGTGGGGCGGATACCTTGTTCTTTGGCGGCGTCTTTCCATTTGGCTGGTTTGGACGCTGGAATGGAGAAGTAGGCATACACTTCCATGTGGAGTGCGCCTTCGAGCAGCGGCTGGCGGCGCATTACATCTTGCGCGGCCCACGCCAGCCGTTCTTCAAAACGCGCTGTTTTTTCTGGGGTGTAGGTATGGCCGGTGGCGCGAGAAAATCTTGGGCGACCTTTGCCAACTGGCTCCCCGTCAAGAATCAGCTCGAACACATAATTCATGTCGGGTCTTTCATATAACCGGCGATACTCACCGGTTTGCCAGAATCGATCTCAAGCAAGGAAAGAACAATGGCGAACCCTTCTGCCGGAATGTTCTCGCGTAAAAACCACTTGTACAGCGTGGCCCGCTGGTACTTCATACCGTAGGTCGCAAGAAAACTATGCAGATGATCTGCATTGTTCCAGTGGTCGGTCAAGAATCGTTTAAAATCGAACATAAGACCGATATAATTGACAAACTGTCTTTTGACAATATGTCTTTATCCGCGGCAACCCCACCGACGACGTGCGGCCTTGCCGCGTTCGCCACGCCATTTTTTGGAACGGGCGCAGAATGATTTGTGGCGCGGGCTGCTGCGATCTTTGGTCGGCGCTTTCAAGTTGCTGCCGGTCGAGCGGTTATACTTCTTACGACCTTTAGCCGTTAAGCCGCCACCCCGACTAACGGAGAGTTTCTCTCCGCGACCAACCGATAAACTTGGACCCTTCTTGCGTTCGGCCATTACTTCCTCCGGCTGCGCTTGGCTGTACGTTTGGATTTACGGAACGCTTCGGCGGTTGGTGCGCCAGACGATCCAGGCGAACGCATTTTCTCGCCCGACCCTTTACGAATACGTTCGCGCTTGGCGTTGATATTTGCATACAGACCGGGTTTTGCCATTTACCCCACCATCTTGGTTGCAATGTCTTGGACGCGCTCGATGCGATTGGCCCAGCCATTGCCGTACCGGCCCCAATCGGAAAGTGTCTTCAAGTAGTTTAATCTTGTTTCGCAGATTGCTGCAACAACTTCGCTACCGTCTGCCGCTTCAGCAGCAGCAACCGTGGCTGGCCCGATTTGCCCGTCGGCTGTAACACCAAGAAACGACTGAAGGGCTTTCGCCGCACGGCCACCGCTGTTGATCTCAAAATCAAAGACTGCATAATCCACACCCATTGGCAGATCGTCGCCTTTGATCGTATCCCAGTAACGCTTCCGGTAGAAAGGGTTTACGTCATTTATGGTTAATGCCCGCATATCTTCGTGGGTTACTTCGTGACCAACGAAATTCTCCCAGTTGGCTTGGGTCACGCCAAAATTGGTGCAACCGGCGCGACCGTCAGGCAAGCGATTACCTGGATCATGGGGGTCATCTTCAAAACCACCTTCGTTTTTCAAGATGAGCGCAAAGCATTGTTCCCAATTATTGGCAGTCATTATTTTACTCCGCAGATTTCTTTCCACTTGTCATCGTGGGCAAGAATTTCTTGTGCTGTTTGGTTGGTAAGTTTATCGGCCTTACGCACAAAGATCGGCTTCACCCAATCACACGACGTATCGACGATCTTGGTTTCCGGTTTTGGCATACAAGCAGCCAGCGGCAACATGGCGAGCAACAATAAACGCTTCATGGTTGGCTCCATTGTTTTTGCAGGGTGTCTTGCGGTGTCGCGTCTTTTGAAACAGTTTGATCGACAGCAGCTGCTTCGGCGTTGACCGTTTGCTCGTGCTGGATTGCGATCGCCGCTTCTTTGTCTTTCTCAGCTTGCGCGCCAATTTGTTCGAGATGGCTCGACCACGAAGCATAGCCGACAATGACAATGAGCGCTGCGCCTAGAACGAGAAGAATGTAGCGCGTAACCGGATTAAGAAGAAGAAACATTGTTTGGCTCCGTTTTGGATTTCAAAGCTAAACCGCCGCCACCGCCAGCAAGAATAGCACTTGCGCCAATCGCCCAATTTTGGGGATCAAAAGCACCGTGCATCACTGCATGATACGCGCTGACGACGCAGTAAACCAACGCCATTTTGGCCCACAAAATACGGCCAATATCCCAAGTTGTGTTGTCCACGCCTGTGAACATATGTTTGAAAGCTTGAAGCATTATTTCACCGTAAACATAAGGATGACGCCGATAACACCAATACCAATTACCAAACATCCAATAATTGTACCAACCATGACAAGATCGTCCTGAACTTCCTTTTTGTGCTTTTCTTCTTCTGCGGCTTGACGTGCAGCGTCTTTCCGCATTTCAATTACTTCTCGCTGAATAGCATCCCACGCTGGCCGACCATATTGGGCGACAAACATATTTTGCACTTCAAACTGCATCTCTTTGGCTTTTGCCTTGATCGAATACAGTTTAACCGCTTCGGCCTCAAACTCGGCTTGAGACTGAAACAGTTTCTTTTTACGCGGTTCAGAAGCCGCGGCAACAATTTGGCCTACATGCGTAAAGAGATCGCTGATTTTGTCAGCGGTCTCCATTACGTCGTGCCCCGCATCGACGGCGGACTTAATCGTATTATAAAGTGCGGTCGCGCCGATGATGAGAGAAAACGGGTCCATTAACCACCTTACGACATAGCTTCCTGAGCAATAAGCGACGCGCCGACAGCAATAGCCGAACCCGATGGGTTCGTAATTGCGATGGTCAACATATCAGGCATATTGCCTTGGACTGTGGTGTAGAGCGGGAAGAACGATGTCAAATCGTAAGTCTGCAAACCACCCGAAGGGAGCGGGGCGTTGTAAACCACTTCACCGCCGGACGTTGTTCCGGTAGCCGATACGTCACGTTCCACAAAGCTGTTTAACGAGCCAAGTGAATACATGGTGTTGAAGCTGAACTGCGTTCCGCTAACTGCAACAGGTGAATAGAAAGTTGAAGCCATCAATTCCAACGTGCAATTTGCAGCAGAGAAAATCTGCAATGTCTGCGGAAGGATTTGGCCGCGGTCAATTTCACCAAGGATGTAATTACCGCCGGAGGCAGGGGTAAACGCCATTGGGGCTTCAGAATTGACGTTATCGACGACATACAGCGCAGTGGCTGTGTTGTACGAAACACGACCAATTCCACCTTGGCCTTGAGTGGCTACAATGGTGCCACCTACTGCGCCGGTCGTGATAGTGGACGCGGTATAGGTAAAAGTGTTTGCGCCAGTTACCGTGATCTGGAACGTGCCGTTAACTGACGTGTTTCCGGTCGCGCCGGAGATTGTCAAATAACGCCCCGAAGTTAGGTAATTAGGGTTAGGCGTTGTTGTGACTGTAGCGGTTGTGCCCGACACAGTGATGCTGGCAATAGCCATTGTTGCGCCGCGAGCGAACACGTACTTTCCTGCCCACTGGTTTACCGTCCAAGTAGCTGCCGATGCGGTGATCACTGTTCCAGCAAGGTAGAAAGGTTCTGCCGCAACAGTTTGGCTGTTGTTGACCGTCCATGTCGAACCACTGCCGCTCAAAATCACCGTTCCGGGCGTTACGCCAACACCGGTAACGGTCTGGCCGATGGTAACAGTTCCTGAAGTAACCGCACCAACCGTAAGCGTTGTGCCGGAAATTGAAGAACCGGTCAGCACAGCAACCGAAGAAGTTGGTGTTGTAGAGATTGCCGCACCGCTTGTTGGAAGCGTACCGTTGGCACCGCTATACGCGCTATCGACGCCGTATTCGAGCGTGCCCATTGCACGATAACGAACAGTGAGAAGAGGGTAACGGGTTGAGGTTGCGGGCACGTTACGGGTAGGCGCACTGGACGACATACCGTAGCCGTAGGTAAAGCCGCGCTGCGTGTCGATCTTGCCTTCAGCAAGAACCGAAACACCCCAATGGTACATGGAGTATGGAGCCGAACCGGTTGTGATTGGTGCAATGTTACGAAGTTCGTAACGCACAGGGATGTTACCAGTACGCGACCAAGGACCGACTTGGCTAGACTTGTTACCGATACCAATGGTGTGGAGCGGATAAGGTTCGCCGCCAACCACAACACCCCAGCGCAAAAGACCGGCACCGTACCAAGCAAATTCAATGAAAATCATCTGGATTTGGTTCCAGTTGATAGACGTTTTAATTTGGTACGGGTCAGACCAATTTTCATAGCTGATGCGGGTATCGACCGGAACACCGCCGACGTCAGAACGATAGACTAGCCCCATACCTGATGGGTTGGTCGTGGTTGGATCGCCTTGCTCAAAGAAGATGCCGTTACCGTCATCGAAGAAGCCGACGCGCTGGCGCTGGTTGGCGTAAGGCGTCCCAAACAAGAAACCAGACGACATGTAGATTGTTTTGCCCGGCTGATACCGGATGTAAGGACGGGTCTGACGGATGGCGCAATCACCGGCAGCAGCCGTGACAGACATCTGGATACCACCTTGACCTGATACCGCGGTGATCGTTGCGCCGCCAATGGTATAAGCCTCCCAACGCATTGGCTGGGTGCCGTATTCAAAGTCAGCTTCAAAGAGGTTTTGGCTTTCAGAAACCTTTTCTTTACCAAGGTTATCGCGCAAACGCTGTGGCAGCGTTACCAGCATCGAGGGGTCAAGCGCTGTTTGATTAAGGTTTGTGTTAGGCATCGGGTAGTACCTCGCTTTGAAAAGACTGTAGGGTTGACCTTATTGGAATTTTGCCAAGGTAGCTAGAACGGTGTAGGTCGCGCTACCGGTTTTCAAAATTGAGTAGGTGTACACATCCAACGCGCTAGTATCGCCGGAAGTCGGCGCGGTACCACCTTGCCATTTTGGTGTGACACTTGTTCCATCAATCGTGAAGGCTGTTTGATAATAGCCGGTTGATCCGTTGGTCGCTAAGAAAGCGATGGTAATTGTCTGACCGGTAGCCATAAACGAGTTAAGCGAATTGGATGCGTTACCGCGGACATTGATGGTCCAGTTACCGGTAGACGATAATGTGTAATACAAAATTGACTGAGTGATCACATCAAAATTGATTGTGCCGGTCGCCGCCGTAGACGAGGCTGTCGTTGTTTCTGTGGCGTTTGGAAGAAGTAAAGCAGGAGAAGTTCCGCTTGTCAGCGTCAGGGCGTTAATCGTGGCGCTGGTCGTGACAGCTGCCGTCGATGTATTTAACGCGCCAGTGATTGTCGCGCTTGCGGCAGAAACCGCACCTGTAATGGACGCGCTGCCCGCGCTGACCGAACCTGATACAGTCGCGGTCGTTGAAACAAGCAAAGCATTTGCGGTTAATGTAGAGCCGTCAAAAAGAAGGTTGGATGATCCGGCAAGAGTACCCGCGCTGTTAAATTGGACGGACGTGCTTGGGCCGCTTGCACCGGGGGCGATGGCGGAAACGAACACAGCCCAATAAGTCGAATTGTTTGGCGTGATATTGACGTTTGGAAGAATGGCGATGTAAGACGCGCCGTTATACGACACAATATCAAGCGGGTAATAGCTGGTGTATTGCGACCATGTTCCTGTGTTGAACAAAGCCGAATTAACCATCGTATCGAGAATGTTGTTGAGGATCGGACCAGTGATCGCACCCGTGCCGTTCAGAGTAATTGCTGAGTTAATCTGAGCAAGCAGCTGTTGGCGGGTGTCGATGGTCATCTGTCACTTGTCCGCTTTGGTGTCTAATTTGTCGAATATCTTGGCAACAATGGCTTCGATCCGTTCCATCGTCTTACCGTACTCATCCCGACGAACGTAGTCCGTCGGGAGAGTTACTTGTAGCGTTTGAAGGTCGTCTCGTAATTTTTGGTTGTTGTCGTGCAGTTGCCGCGCAAACCAACCAAGCATTGCAATAATCGCTGCTCCGCCGATGTCGATCAACTCCTGCACCCCCAACATTATTAAATTACCGAAACGTCTGAGCCAGCCTCAGCGGTAGCTCCTGGGGCTATTTCAGGAACCGGAGCAGCCGGAATTTGCGCCGTAGCAATCTGCTGCGTAGCAACGCCGCGAATTTTAACGATGAGGTCGTTTACTTCCTCAAAAGGACGCTTTGCCAAAGCCAGCAAAATCGTGTTAATTTCTTCGACCGTATGCTCAATGTTAACGATTAAACCGTTCATTTCTTTATCCTCAAACTGTCGTATCAGGAGCCGCGGGCCACTGTAACCCAGAAACCGCCGTTATTAAAGATGGAATGTCTGTTGCCGCGTTAATTGCAGCCTTTGCCGTGACAATGTACGCCCGAACGGCGGCACGGTATGTGACCCAATTGGCGGGCGGTGTGTAGGTGCTGTCGGCCAAATGACGGAAATCCATATAATCGGTTGTGTTTAACAGGCTATAAGCCGTTTGAGCGATCTGGTTGAGAAACACGTTTTTGGTGGGTTCCAAATCTTTTGGGGTCGAATTGAACGTACCGTCCAAATTGGCTGTCACCCAATAGAACCGGTCATCGGGGCGCATTTGCTCGATGATTTCTGTAATACCTAACGCAGCGCGTTCTTCAGGCGTCGATGTCCGCAAGAAGTTTGGCGGGTAGTTTGTGTCACCGATGGTGAACGGCTGATCCATGACAAGCCGTTGGTTGTTATAAAGAAAATACATTATCGAGCCCTCGAAATAGAATGTTTCCAAGATTGTCCTCGCCAAATACGATAAATAGTTGACGGAACTAAATTATATTCATCACATAAAGTTTGGTATCCTTCATCAATTCTGCTGCGAATATCGGAAACCTGCTTTTCAGTTAATTTGCTATGGCCTTGAATTTCACCTTTAGCATGTCTGTTTTTTTGTACTTTATCAGCCTGATTATCTATTTGTGCGGCAATAAATAAATGATTTGGATTTACACAAGACGGATTATCACATTTATGGCAAACACATTTATCTTTTGGCAATTCTCCAAAATGTAAACGTGCGGAAAATCTATGTGCGCGATCATTTATTTTAAGAAAACCATTACGCATTTGACCATAGCCATCTTTGTCAAATGAACCTTTCCATAACCAACATTCATCATCACCACGTTTTTCAACGCGAGACCAAAATCTAATTTCTGGATCAAGTGGTTTTCTAGTCATCATCGAGCTCTTGAAAAAGAAAAAGGCGTTTCCGCAAATGCTGCGTAGATGTAAGTGCCGCCACTGCCATTTAATCCACCGGTTGACGACCTGAATTTAAATCCATTTGACAACAAATCTAAATCGGTGTTTCCGCTTGAT
>Ga0208618_1000385_pt1 | contig 20724 bp, 19 predicted proteins | sample CryBogCBE18Jul08_FD_184585 | JGI IMG/M metagenome (GOLD analysis project Ga0208618, IMG submission 184585) | Freshwater microbial communities from Crystal Bog, Wisconsin, USA - CBE18Jul08 (SPAdes) | ecosystem: Environmental > Aquatic > Freshwater > Lake | place: Crystal Bog, Wisconsin, USA...
GAATCCTGTTTATAAATTGGGCGCGATCTACAACATCGACGATCGTTGGTCGATCAATGCCGGAGTTGCTTACGTTCCATTGTCCACAAACGTGACTTTGCAGGCCAACACAGCGATCACTCCACACAACTTGGCCAATACTGCAACGGCCAAACTCACCATCAACCCAACCGACTTCACCGTCAAAGTTGGCTATAAGTTCTGATCCCTTCAGTTCTTTCTCCAATAGCCCCTGTTCCAGGGGCTATTTTTTTGCTTGAAAAGGTTTGTTCATTGGGTGAGGGTATACCCTTGCTTTTTGACTCCAGTAAAATGACGAGAATGTAATCAAATTCATTTTCTGGATATTCCGTGCGACTTCACCTTTTCGTTCTTTTTTTTGCGTTGTTATTGGGTCAGGGCCATTTGGCTTTGAGTGAGGAAAATCACCAGCACAGCGATGATTGCAAAACCAAACCCAACGAGGACGACAAAAACGTTTGTGAAGCCATCGCAAACTTGGATGGTAGCAAATGCGAAAAAGTCAAAAATTATGAAAAGCGAGTCAATTGCATCCAGGTGATTGCCCGCAGCAGTCAAAGGATGTTTTTGACCAATAAACCCAAAAAAGCACCCGAGTGAATTTGACATTCATCTGGTAAGGCACTAAGTCATTGACCCCATGCCTTGATCCAATGACAGGCACTCAACTTAACTTTTGTGGTCCAAAGAAATAGAGTGGCAATGCGTCCACGATTTGCGGAAAAACGCACAGCAGCAGCACTGCGAGCATGATCAAAAACACAAAGGGCAAAGTACCCCAGACCACGTCGACGAGATCGATGTCAGGGGCTATTTTGTTGATGACAAAAATGTTCAAGCCCACCGGTGGATGAATCAACCCCATCTCCATGATCACAGACATCACAACTCCAAACCAAACCAAATCAAACCCTTCAGCGCGCAATGGAGGCAAGATGATAGGGGCGGTCATCAAGATGATGCTCACTGGTGGGAGGAAAAATCCAAGAATGACCACCATCAAAGCGATGGCCAAAAAGAGAGTCCATTTAGACAGGTGTAGATCCACAATCCACTCAGCTGCGCTTTGACTGATGTGCAAGTAGCTCATCACATAAGAGTACAAAAGCGACATACCAATGATCATCATCAGCATGGTGGCCTCTGAAAGAGTGCTGAGAAAAATTGGTTTCAAATCACTCAACCGCCAAGCTCCATACACCACTGCGATCAAGAGCAAAGCGAGAACAGCGCCAATGCCAGCTGTCTCTGAAGGCGTGGCAAAACCGCCGTACAGTGCAAACATGACACCCAATAGAAGAACCAAAAAGGGCAGCACTCGTGGGAGCGCCGCAAATTTTTCTTTGAGGGTGTACTGATCCACTTGCAAAATTTTGGAGGCCAAACCGCCCTTTGAATGGGTGACTTGAGCCTGTTTGAATTCCCATTGATAGCGCAATACACCATAAAGTGCAAACAAAACCAGCAGCAAAACTCCAGGGCCAATTCCAGCCAGAAACAAACGCCCCAAAGATTGCTCAGCCGCCACTGCGTACAAAATGAGTGTCACCGAAGGAGGGAGCAAAATGCCCAAGGTTCCTCCGGCCGCAACAAGACCTGCCGCCAATCTAGAAGAGTAGCCACGATCTCGCATCTCTGGGATTGCTGAGCTGCCAATGGCAGAACACGTTGCAGCACTGGAGCCAGCCATGGCGGCAAACAGCCCGCATGCAAGCGTCACGGCAATACCCAATCCGCCTGGAACCTTTCCCAGCCAGATGTGCATGGCCGAGTACAGATCTCGTCCAGCCTTGGACTTCCCGATGGCTGCGCCTTTCAAAACAAACAATGGAATGGTGAGTAGTGTGATACTTGCCATTTCTTCAAAAACATTTTGTGCAACGGTGTCGAGTGCAGCATGGGGCATGAAGAAATACATGAACACCGTGGCCACTGAGCCCAGCGCGAATGCAATGGGAATACCAGAGAAGAGAACCGCGCAAGTTGCAAAGCCAAACAGCAGGCCGATTTGTAGAGTTGACATGTTTAACTGTTCAATGATTCTTTTGTAGTGCTGCGCTCAAGACTTGATTGAGCAACACCAAGACCAGCAGGGAAGTGCCCAGCGCCATGCAGCCATAAGGAATCCACAATGGAGCGCCAAAGGCCGATCCTGATATTTGATGGTCCTCAATGGCCTCTAGGAGAAGCGTCCATGATTTCCAAGAAAAGAAAGCACAAAAAAGAAGCGACATCAAATCACTCATCCAACGCCTAAATGCATCAACTTTTGGGTTGAGCACGCTTGAGAGAGCTTGAATGGCCACGTGACCGCGCTGATGCTGTACCCAAGCGCTGGACATGAAAGTGGCCCCGACCAGTAAAAAAATGGTGACCTCGTCTTGCCAGTCGCTTGGAATTTTAAAGAGGTAGCGAGCGGTGGCTTCCCACGTGAGTATGCAAGCGGCCAAGCCAATGGCCATTGCGCTTGCAAGGGATGCAAGTCGATTCAATGGCGCCAACAAGCGCTCGAACAAAGTGGGGTTAGAAGCGGGAAATTTTTCGCTGGAAGTGAGATCGGTCATTGCGCCAATGATCAAGCGACAGCTTGCGCCATTTTGAGGAAACGATCACACTCAGCGCTGCGATTGGAGAAGTCCAGCCAAGCTGAACGCTGAGCCACTTGCTTCCAGCGGTTGATGCTTGCGTCATCCATGTCTGAGACCTTGGCACCCGATTTTTTGTAGATGGTGGCCACCTCCAAGTCGTCCTCTTTGGCCATCTTCAATGCAAAGCTCTCCAATTCCAAGCCAACGTCTTGAATTGCTTTTTGCTGCGCTTTTGGCAGTGAGTCAAAGATCTCTTTGGACATCAAAAGCGGCTCAAACATGTACCAAAAGCTTTTGCCGCGTCCGGTGGTCAAGGCTTTGCTGATTTCCTCGAGTCGGAATGAAATCAGTGAGGTCGAGGAGGTGATGGCTGCGTCCAATGATCCTGTTTGCATCGCAGGATAAATTTCGTTGGAGGGCACACTAGAGATGATGCCACCAGCTTCTTTGAGCATCAAATCCATTTCTCTGGAACCACCGCGAATTTTGAGTCCTTTTACATCGTCTGGATTGACAACTGGAGCAGCTCTTGAAACTGTTCCACCCGCTTGCCAAATCCAGGTGATGACTTTGACACCCTTGGCTTCTAGCAGTTTGGTGAGCTCACGCCCAATTTCAGCTTTTTTCCAAGCCAGGCCCTGCTCATAGGAAGTCACCATGCAGGGCATCAATCCAATGTTGACCTCTTGCACTTCACCGCCTGCGTAGGCCAAGGGGTACAAGGTCAAGTCCAGAGCGGCTTTTCGAACAGCAGAAAATTGAGCCACTGTTTTCATGAGCGAGGAGTTGGGGTAAATCTCAAACTTCAATGCCCCTGAGGTAAGCTTTTCAACGTCTTGAGCAAATTTTCGAGTCAATCGATCTCTGAAATCCCCCTTGTCAATGGTTCCGCCTGGAAACTGATGCGAGATCTTGAGCAGTTTAGGCTCGACTGCCCCTGCGTGTTGGGTGAGGGGAAGAAGTCCAGATAGACCAGTTGCACAGGTGCCTTGAAGAATTGTTCGACGGTTGATCATGATTTTTTCTTTCAAACGTTCATTTAGTCCGTACATTACACCAATGTGACAGGTTTGAACATCAGTATTAAGCATTAGAACAGTGCAAGACAGTCAAGCTTTGTTTGCATTCAAAAACCTCACAAATTTAAGGTTTTACAGCTTGAAATTCAAAAAATCATCAAATTGATTGGGATTGATCAATAGCTTAATTGAGCCGTTGAGCGAAGTTCTTCGGCTGTTGTAGTGGGAAAGCCGAAATACTCAAGGTAGGCTGGTATTTGTTCAAAAAGCATATCTGAACCGACTTGGACTTTGCACCCACGTGCTTTTGCTGCACTGAGAAAAGCAGTCATCTCCGTCTTCATGACCACCTCACCAACGAAGGCCTCGGCATCGATTCGGGTCACATCCATCGGCAAGGGGTCGCCATCGTTCATGCCCATGGGCGTGGCATTGACAACCAAATCATGGCCGTGGGGATCGTTGGAGCCAGTTGAGACCAATAAGTTGTGATAGTTTTGCTTCAATCTATGGCCAAGTCCATCCATGGATTGGGTGTTGCTGTCAAACAGAGTGATGGCAGAAATTTCTTCGGCCGCAAGTGAGGCAGCGATCGCACTGCCCACGCCTCCAGAGCCCACCACCAAAACACGCTTGCCTTTTAAAGCAAAGCCTTTTCTCTTGACCCCACGGGTGAATCCTGCGCCATCGAACATGTCACCCACCAAACGTCCATCGTTTGTTTTTTTCACTGCATTGCAAGCCCCAGCTACACGCACTGTGGCAGTGACCTCATCCAATAGGCCAACGGTCGTCACTTTGTGAGGCATTGTGATCAAAGCACCTCTGATGTTTTTCAATGAAAAGATTGATTTTAAAAAGGCGGGAAAGTTTTCAGCTTCGCATGCAAAAGGCACCACCACAGCATTGATCCCTGCCTTGGCAAAGTAGGGGTTGTAGATCATTGGCGACTTGAATGTGTGTGTAGGGTAGCCAATGTGGGCAATGATTTCAGTGTTGCCGTTGATCATATGAAAATTTGATTTTGTTTTGTTCTAAAAAAGAATTGAATGATTCTTGAGTATGCTTTGGAGGATCCTACTTGAACTTGAACCTTTCAATTGCAAACTTCAGTGACAATTCTAGTGCTCAAAAAGGATCTTGCCTGCACGCCTGATGCATCAATGTTGTGGTTGGACAAGCTTTGAATTGAACGGCTTGAGGGATAACTCTCAACCCAATTGAGCAAACAGGTGCCCATATAAAACTCATCCCAGGCTTTAGACCAAGGGATGAGCGGCTTTCATGCCATTTGGGGAGGGAACTTATGCAAGCTCAGGATAGTCTGTGTATCCTTTTGCATCTGCAGTGTAGAAGGTGCTCATGTCGGGTGCAGTGAGTACTGCATTGGTCTTCATCCTCTGAACCAAATCTGGATTGGAGATGAATGGACGCCCAAATCCGATCAAATCGGCTTGGCCATCGGAGATGGCTTTTTCAGCGCTGGCACGCTCATAGCCTCCAGCCAAAATGAAGGGACCTTTGAACAAAGACTTCAGCTGTTGCTTGAGCTCAACAGGAACTGCGGGAGCTCCCATGGCTGAGTGATCCAATACATGCAAATAGAGCAAGCCCATATTGGAGATTTCTTTGACCAAATCTAAATATTGCTGATCCACACCCTCAAATGCTCCAGTGTTATTGAAAGCGCCATGAGGAGAAATGCGAATACCCACCTTATCGGCTCCAATCGCATGGCTCACTGACTTCAATATGTCCAATGTGAACTTGTTTCGAGCAGCTGCGCTACCGCCATAAGCATCGGTGCGAGTATTGACGTTCGCGTTGAGGAATTGTTCGATCAAATAACCATTTGCAGCGTGAATTTCTACACCGTCAAAACCCGCTGCGATGGCGTTGAGGGAGGCTTGCTTGAATTCTCCGATTGCATGTTCAATATCGGCTTGTGTCATCACTCTAGGCGCACTGTGAGCTTGCATGCCCATGCTGTCAGAGTACATCTCGCCGGGGCAAACTTCAGCCGTGGGGCTTAACACCTCAGCTCCTTGGGGTAAGTTTGACACATGGGAGACGCGGCCTGTGTGCATGAGTTGAACCACAATTTTCCCGCCCTTGGCATGTACAGCGCTGGTGACCAACTTCCAGCCATCAATTTGTGCTTGATTGAATAGACCAGGTATGCGTGCATAGCCTAAACCATTGGGGGAAGGAGAAGTACCCTCGGTCACGATCAAGCCTGCACTTGCCCTTTGTGCATAGTATTGGGCCATGAGTGCGTTCGGGGTGTTGTCTTGAACAGCTCGGCTTCTGGTCATGGGGGACATGACGATTCTGTTTTGTAAAGGTAAATTGCGAGCGGTGTAGTTCTCAAATAGCATGGTTTTCTCAGTCTGATTAAAAATTTCATAAAAGTCTCTTTTGCTTTTCAAAGCCAAAGTACATCTTATGTTGGGTTGAAGTTTCGAATCTAAAGAGGAAATTGAATTGAACTTGCAATTTCTCTTCAAAAAGGACGGTCATTTCAAGCCAACTTGGTGACCTTTTGCTCTTCATTTTTGGGCTTGCACCATAGAAAAATGAAGTTTTTATCGATTACTCTTCATTTTCAAGTATATTTGCACCAAGTGTGTGCGCATTAATCTGGTGCATATAACCAAATAGTACTATTTTTTGGCTTTTAAGCCAGGTGGTATTTCAATCAAACTCAAAAATCAGAAGTAATCATGGAAGATCTTCAGCAAAGTTCAAACACCTTATTTGTTCTATTGGGCGCCATTTTGGTGCTGGCCATGCATGGAGGCTTTGCATTTTTGGAGTTGGGAACGGTGAGGGCCAAAAACCAAGTCAATGCGCTCGTCAAAATCCTGGTTGATTTTTCAGTCTCAACTGTGATTTATTTCTTCGTGGGATATGGAGTGGCTTACGGTGTCGGGTTTTGGGTGGGTGCTGATGAATTGGCTTTGAACCATGGGTTTGAATTGGTCAAGTTTTTCTTTCTGCTCACTTTTGCTGCCGCTGTGCCCGCCATCATCTCGGGCGGTATTGCTGAGCGCGCCAAGTTTTACCCTCAACTCTTTGCAACGGCTGTGATCGTTGGTTTTGTGTATCCATTTTTTGAGGGAATTGCTTGGAATCAACACTTTGGAGTCCAAGCCTGGATCAAAGACGTTGCTGGATATGAGTTTCATGATTTTGCGGGTTCCGTGGTCGTTCATGCCTTAGGAGGATGGTTGGCCTTGGGGGCCGTGATTTTGCTGGGTTCACGTCGCAATCGTTACCGCAGTGATGGCAGTATTTCTGCACATCCCCCATCAAATATTCCTTTTTTGGCACTTGGTGCATGGATCTTGGCCGTGGGTTGGTTTGGCTTCAACGTGATGAGCGCCCAAACCATGGACAAGATTTCGGGCTTGGTGGCTGTGAACTCATTGATGGCCATGGTGGGAGGGACCCTTGCTACATGTTTAATTGGCAAGAACGATCCTGGTTTTGTTCACAATGGACCGCTGGCCGGATTGGTGGCCGTTTGTGCTGGCTCTGACGTGATGCACCCTGTCGGAGCTTTGGTGGTGGGTTGTATCGCTGGCGCTATTTTTGTTTACATGTTTACTCTGACTCAAAACAAATGGCGCATCGATGATGTTTTAGGTGTTTGGCCACTACACGGTTTGTGTGGAACTTGGGGCGGCATTGCTGCGGGCATCTTTGGCTCCAAGGCTCTGGGCGGTTTGGGAGATATTGGCCTTTTGTCTCAGTTCATTGGCACTTCATTGGGAGTGATTTGGGGGCTAGTCATGGGCTTTGTGATCTATGGTGTGCTCAAAACGGTGACTGGGATTAGGTTGGATCCAGAGGAGGAGTTTGAAGGAGCCGATTTGTCCATTCACAAAATCAGTGCAACATCCAACAATGACATGAATTGGTGATCTTTGATCACTGCGAAGCTTATTCTTAAACTGTCATATCAACGAAGTAAAATCAATCTGATAAAACCTTAAACCAAACACCCTTCACCTTGGCTCAACATCAATACGATCCGAAAACCATATTTCTTCATTGGTTGAGTGCGATTGCTATCGTTTTATTGTGGGCACTTGGTCAAGGGATTGATATGGTCCCCTCTGGTTTTTACAAAATCAACGTCAGAAGTGTCCACATCTGTTTGGGATCTTTGTTCTTTTTTGTGATGATTTATCGCTTTTATTGGCGCATGCAAGTCAAAAATCAAGGGGAAGCTTTGGTCGAGGTCTCAATGGATTGGTCTGAAAAATTCAAATTGACCTTTCATTATTTACTTTATTTATTGGCCCTTTTGACCTTGATTTTGGGACTTATTGCCGTTTGGTATCGAGGAGTCAACATGTTTGACCTCTTTAGAATACCCGGGGTCGATGTCAACAATAAATATCTTCGTCGTTTGCTTGTGACCATTCATGCTTATTTGGCCAACGGATTGATGATTGCCGCTGGTCTTCACCTTTTGGTTGCTCTTTGGCATCACTATGTGCGAAAAGATGATGTCTTGATCAACATGCTTCCCAAGGCTGCCGCAATCGACTTAACTGTTGATCAATGAATTTCTCATCCTTGCGTTGATTTGAGTCAGTCAAGATTATTCAAGTAATGCCCTTTGGAGTCGAATCATCTTTTGTGTGGTTATAACGCAGGTATGAAGCCCTGATACTCATCAAATTACAGGGCTCAATATGGGATACATTATTTCTTTCTTTTTAGGTGTATTTGTAGCAACGGTTGGAGTTGCAAATGCTGCTGTGATGATCGATACAGTTGTTCACAAAGCCCAAGATTACATATTGAAAGAAACCCAGGACCTCAAGGCCTCAGGTGTTGATGGCATCTAAGCAAAAATTCAGCAACTTGGGCACAAAGTGGCTCAGCTGAAATTGATTTGAGTTTTTCCACCACTCTTCATTGCTAAGATCACTTAGATTAAAAACTGTTCCTGCATACAACAGAGCAATAAAACCGGTTAAGAACCCCATCAATGCACCAGCAACATGATGAGCGGGCACATCTTTGGCACTTAAAAAGATGATTTTGTGAAATCTACGAAAGTAAATGAAGCTCAAGAGAACCAGTAATGTTGAGAGTATCAGCCGTACGATTTTTCTGTAAGGAATATTCACGTCCATCAGAAAAAGTGGTTCGAAATGGTCGCCAGTGATTCGCAAGCAAATTCCATATAGAACCACGAGCAAAAGTAAATAAAAACCTTGAGTTGCCCATCCTCTCCAAGCACCGTATGCCGTTGAGCACATGATGATTAAAAAGCAGAAAAGATCGATAGTAATCATGCAGACCAACTCTTTGGGTAATTTTTTTCATAGGGGCGTTGCTCCCTTTGAGATGGTTTTCGATCGAGTGATGAATGTTTATAAATTCACTCCATCAAACTTACAAGCATTGAACATGCTTCAAATTATGCTTAAAAGTGAAACTGGGGATTCGTGAATCCCTTTGGTCTTGAATGAATTCAGTATACGTATTCATCAAAACCATGCATCGCTTTAGCTCATTCTGTCACACTTCTGTGTAAAAGTGTGAGTATTGATGAGTTTCTTTGTGACTTTTTAGAAATGCATTTTTCTTGTTGTTTTAAGAGACCTATTGGACACCGCCCGGTATGGTCGCAGCAATGGCTCTTAATTTTTCAGTTTCAGACTTGATGTCTGCAATCAACTCATCTGGTGAACTGCCTATCAGATTCAAGCCCATGTTGTTGAGTTTGAGTTGCACATCTTTGTCTGAGATCGCTGTTTTGATGGCTTGGTTGAGTTTCATCTGAATATCTTTGGGCAAGCCTTTCGGGCCTAACATGCCTAGCCAATATGTGAGATCGTATCCCGGTAATGCCGCCTCGCCAATGGTTGGTAGTTGAGGGTAGCGTGGATCCCGTTTGGCGCTTGTCGTGCCGATCAGTCTGACCTTGCCGGCATCAATGAATGGTTTTGCACCACCATCGTAAATCACTTGACAGGTACCAGCAATCACATCTTGCATGCCTGGTCCAGACCCCTTGTAAGGAATGTGAATCATGTTCACTCCCGCCATGGATTTGAAAAGTTCGCCTGCAAAGTGCAATCCACTTCCAACTCCTGAGGTTGCATAGTTTAGCTTGCCCGGATTTTTTTTCGCGTAATCGATGAATTCAGTTAAATTTTTAGCTGGAATCGAGGGGTTGATCACCATCAACAGGCCGTACGTACCGATTAGAGAGATGGGTGTAAAGTCTTTGATTGGGTCATAACTTAAATTTTTCTCTGTGACCGCCATGTAGGTGTGTGTTCCATTTGTGGTCATCAAGAGAGAATAGCCGTCTGGCTGAGCATGAGAGATGAATTCAGCACCAATTCGTCCACCCCCACCTGCTTTGGACTCTAGGATGAGAGGTTGCCCCAGGGTTTTGCCGATGCTCTCAGCTAGCACTCGACTGGCTTGATCGCTGAATCCACCTGCCGCATAAGGCAGAATCAATTGGATGGGACGAGAAGGGTAGTTTTCGGCTTTCACTTGTGCACACAGGCAAGATGAAAGAATCAGGCATTTTGTAAGCAAATTGAATTTGTATGTCGGCATATGAGATTGCAAGTTGAAGGGCTGAACAATGCTTTGAGACCAGTCCTACTTTGACACATCGCAGCAAATTGAGCCAAGGGGGTTTTTCCCGATTCAGTGATCGGTTGGTCGCCTGATCGTATGCTGCTGTGCAGCAATTTGTTTCAGGGTAATCCATGTCGATTTTGTTTTTCAAATCGATAAACTCTAGCTCAATCGTTCGGTATTTCCAACTTTTGGGAAGAGCATTATGAGAATTCAACAATGGGTGACTTTAACAATTGGTCTAACTGCTATCTTGGGATCTCAATGCGGATTGGCTCATGCACTGAGCAAAATCACGAGTCATGAAATTGCAGGTGTGGTCACTGGCACAAATGGGCCCGAAGCCGGTGTCTGGGTCATCGCGGAGACGAATGACTTCCAGACCAAGTTTGCTAAGGTGGTTACCACCGACGATCAGGGGCGATTTGTCCTTCCCCAAATGCCAAAAGCGAATTATCAAGTGTGGGTAAGGGGCTATGGATTGATCGACTCACCCAAGGTTCAAACTCACAATGGGCAGGTTTTGAATTTAAAAGCGGTTCAAGCTCCAAATCCTCAAGAGGAAGCCAAATATTTTCCTGGCGTCTATTGGTATTCAATGATTGATGTACCCAAAGCAAGTGAGTTCCCAGGGACTGGAGACTCAGGCAACGGAATACCGACCTTCATGAAAACCCAAGCCTATTGGATTGACACCATGAAGAACTCTTGTCAGTCCTGTCACGCCTTGGGTACCCGTGGCATAAGAGAGATCCCCGAGCTATTCAAGTCTCAACATCCTGGGGATTCCTTTCTCGCTTGGGCCCAAAGAACTCAAGCTGGTCAAGCCATGGGCAACATGGCCCTGACATTGGGCAGATTGGGGCCCGATCGGGGGCTTGCCATGTATGCGGATTGGACCGATCGAATCGCGAAGGGAGAAGTTCCTTTTGCGAAACCTGAGAGGCCAAAAGGAATTGAAAGGAATGCGGTTTACACCATGTGGGATTGGTCAACGCCCAAGTATTACATGCATGATGCAATATCGACCGATAAGCGTCATCCGACTTTGAATGCAAACGGATTGATCTATGGCGCCCCTGAAGAGAGTACGGATTTGGTGCCAACGCTAGATCCCATTAAAAATATTGCCTCATCTGTAAAAATGCCGTTCGCTGATCCCAATACTCCGTCCTCTCTCACATTGCCACGGTCTACCTCTGCTTATTGGGGAGATGAGCCGATTTGGGACGGTCACGATAGCATTCACAACTTGATCTGGGATGATCAAGGCAAACTGTGGTTTGCAGCTCGAAACCGAGGAGAAAATAATCCAGAATTTTGTAAACAAGGATCTGATCATCCTTCAGCCAAAGTTGTTCCCCTAAATAGTTCAGTTAGGCAGTTGTCTGTTTACGATCCAAAGTCCAAAGAATGGAATTTGATTGATACTTGCTTTACCACCCAACATTTGTATTTTGGGCGAGACAAAGACAACACCTTGTGGACGAGCGCTGGAGGGGCCGGTGCGGGAGTCGTGGGTTGGCTCAATACTCGAATGTATTTGTCTACCAAGGACGCTCAAAAGTCTCAGGGGTGGACACCTTTGATCATTGATACCAACGCCAATGGAAAAAGGGATGAATATGTTGAGGCCAATCAACCCGTTGATCCTACAAAAGACAAACGCGTTATTGCAGGATTTTATGGGGTTCAAGCCAGCCCAGTTGACAATGCGATTTGGGGGCAATCCATGGATGTGGGATTTTCTCGCATTGATCAACCCAGCTATCTCATACGATTAATGCCTGGTCAAGACCCAACTCACACTGCATTGGCCGAAATATTTCAACCACCAAAGGGTGCCTTTGGTGCCCGTGGTGTTGACATTGATTCAAAAGGAGTGGTTTGGACCGTTCTCTCCAGCGGGCACATGGCTAGTTTCAATCGAAACCTCTGTAAGGGGCCATTGAATGGACCCAGTTCGGCTCAAGGAACACATTGTCCAGAAGGTTGGACGCTATATCCTTTCCCAGGGCCCCAATTTAAAAACGTTGAAAGCACCGGTAGTGCAGATGGGGCTTACTATATTTGGGTTGACCTCTACAATACATTGGGCTTGGGACGCGATGTCCCCATTGCGTCTTCAAATGGAGGCGAGGCTTTGATGGCGCTGGTCAACGGAAAAATGATCAATTTGAGAATTCCTTATCCCTTGGGTTTCTTTTCAAAGAATGTGGACGGAAGAATTGACAATGCGGCCTTGGGTTGGAAGGGGAAGGGTCTTTGGACTACGTCGGGTACAAGAACAAACTTCCACAGTGGCGATGGAGGCAAAGACAGTTCACCCAAAGTCTATAAAGTGCAAATGCGACCCAATCCATTGGCATTTTGATTCAAGGAATAAACATGCAAAGAAAATTACTCTATCTTTTTTCAACTGCTCTATTTTCTTGGGGAGCTTGGGCGCAGGCACCTAGTGGTAGCGCTTTGGTTCAACAATATGGATGTTTAAACTGTCATAACGTGGACCAAAAGTTAGTAGGTCCAGCTTATAAAGCGGTCAGCGAAAAGTACAGAAGCGATCGAGAAGCTGCGAGTATTGTCTTGGCTAAGAAAATCAAAGCGGGTGGTGCTGGTAATTGGGGAAGAATTCCCATGCCACCGCATCCAAACGTCTCAGATGACGATGCCAAGCAAATGGTTACTTGGATCTTGAGTCTTTAAGATCAGCAAATCAACGGAGTTGTTGAGCAATGAACTGTCGAGCTCTGTCTTGCGCTCTATCGGTTTGAGGGCCTGGTGTGGCAACCCATTCGTGCTCGGAGCCTGGAAAAATTTCTATTGTGCAATCGCCTCCAGCTTTTTTGTATGTTTCACAAAAATGCATTTGTACACTTGGTAGAACGTTGTCATCGAGCTCGCCTTGCATGATCAAGATTGGTTTGAGGCTTACTCTTTCATGGCGATCTAGTATTGCTTGTGGATTGGCCTCATCAATGGTGCTCCACGGCACAAAATAGTTCACGTTGTTTTGGATCATATTGGGGCGCTTTTTCTCTAAAGCATTTTCATACCGGGCTCTTGTGTTACTGATGGGAGAGCGAAGAACCAGAAAGTTCACACTTGAGTTGAGTGATGTATTTTCTTCGAATATCAGAGCGCTCCAGATTGGATGGTCGGGTTTCATTTGCAAAAGTTCTGCGACATGGCCTCCACTGGAGCTTGCGTAAATGCCCAGCAAATTTGAATCTCCGCTCCACTCATGTGCATGGAATTTGATCCATCGAATTGCATAGCTTGCATCTTGCAAATTCGCTGGATAAGGGGACTGTTTCGCAAGTGTCAAATCAACTGCAACGACGATCAATCCGCTTTGCGCCAGCGATTTGTCCATTGGCTCTTCCGCAAAACGATCCTTGGCGTTCCATGCGCCGCCATGAAAATCAACAATCACCGGAAAGGGGCCTTGGCCTATGGGTTTGTAAATTCTTGCGATCAACTCTCGACCTTGCGCATTTTTTCTGTATGTGGCTTCTTGGATTTCAAGCAAAAAATGTGCATTGGGTTCATAGCTGAAAACTTGGCTTGAAAAGCCAAAGCTCAAAAGCAATATGCCAATGAAAGCAAAATGTTGGATGCTGATATGTCGCATGGAATGCGCCTTCATGAAGGTAGAGCCTCTAAAGCTCATGAATCTGATGAACCTAAACCAAGATACCATTGAATAATACTTTTACCATCAACACAAGATCGTTTGCACCAAGCTTGTTAGTCCTGTCATTTTAAAAATCGAGGAGCAAGTTTCATCAAGGCCCATCAGATCAAACCCTGAGTGCGATTAAGCCAATTGAACTCTAAAATTCAAAAAACCATTCTGAAAAATCAATAAATGCTCAAATTGAAACACAAATCCATTCAAATCGATTGCAAGTCAATCATGGTTATGTTGTGGATGGCTTTTTCAGTCCTAGGAGTCGCTCAGACTTACCCAAGCCGGCCAATACATGTGATTTCAGAATATGTGCCAGGTTATGGTGGAGATGTACTTTCGCGACAAATTTTCTCAAGCATTGCTGCCGAGTTGGGTCAACCCATTGTGGTTGAAAATAAAGGGGGGTCTGGTGGACTCATTGCATTGGAGGCAACAAGAAGAGCGAGTCCAGATGGGTACACCCTTTTGTTGGCATCGCAAAATGTGCCGGTCACAAGACGCTATCTGTCAAAGGGAGAGCCCATTGATGCAACAAAGGATTTAACCCCCATAAGTGCATTGTGGAGAACCTCACTTTTGCTCGCTGTGAATCCCAACGTTCCAGCTAAGAATTTCAAAGAGTTTCTCGAATATTTAAAGCTGAATTCAGGGAAAGTATCTTTTAGCACTACAGGGATCGGAACACAAGGGCATTTTGCTGGAGCCAGTTTGTCAGCTGTAACTGGAAGTAATATCATGCATGTGCCCTATAACGACAACAGAGTCATCACTGATGTGATTTCTGGACAAGTGCCCATGACGCTTTCCATCGTGTCCAATGTGAATGCCCACGTGAGAGCAGGGCGCTTGCGCTTGATTGCAAGTGCAGGTACCAAAAGGCTTGAAGCTTATCCTGACATTGCACTGATCACAGAATTTTTCCCTAACTTCGAACCTCCTCCGACTTGGACGGGGTTGTTTGCACCATCTGGTTTGCCTAAGCCCATCTTGCAGAGGTTACATGCCGCTATTTTGAAGGGACTGTCCAATGCAGAATTGAAAGCAAAGGCATCTTCAGATGGGTTTGACTTCATTGGGAATACGCCAGATGAATTTGTGGCTCTGATCAATCATGATGTCGAAGTTGCAGGTCGATTGGTAAAGCTTGCGAAAATTGAAGCAACCGATTGATCCAGTATCTCAAAAGATTTTTTTTCGATTCGAGATGAGCCTTTATCATTGATCGTTTGGCACGATATTGGCTGTTTTGGCCACTGCAGTCCAGCGATTGATTTCGTTGTTCACTATGGATGAGAATTCCTCTGAGGTATTGCCAACAGGAGTGACCAGCATGGCTTTCAAGCGCTCGGCGATTTCCGGTGTATGAACTATACGAGCGACCTCAGAGGATAGTTTTTGAACAATGGCCTCGGGTGTTGTTGCGGGTGCAAATAGGCCAGTCCAAAGCTCAATTTCCATGTCTTGTATCCCAGCTTCTTTCATGGTTGGCACATTGGGTAAAGAGGAAAGTCTTTGCGATGAAGTGACCGCCAGTGCTTTAATTTTTCCACTTTGAATGTGATTGAGGGACGGTCCGGTATCTATTAAAGAAAATAAGATATCACCAGCAATCAAAGCTGTGATGACTTCATTGCTACCTTTGTATGGAACTGAAACAGAGTTCGTGTTTGTTTTGATCTTGAAGAGTTCAGCGGCGAAGTGAAATGCAGTACCTGAGACACCAATGTTGGACTTTTCCTGATTTTTTTGTGAATAACGGATCAAGTCTTGTGCATTGGTGAGGTTATGCTGGCTCTCCGTCACTAGAACCAAAGGAAATTTGGCGACCATTGAGATAGGTTTGAAATCTCTTCTCGGGTTATAAGGTAATTTTGTGGAAATTAAATTACTGAAAACCATATTTCCAGTTGGCGTCATGAGCAGTGTATATCCGTCAGGTTGTGATTTACTCACGAAATCTGCGGCGATGTTACCGCTTCCACCCAAACGATTCTCAACAACAACAGGTTGTCCAAAAGACTCTGATAATTTTTCTCCTACTATCCTTGCAAGTAAATCATTACCTCCACCAGCAGCCAGTCCAACAACAATACGGATGGGTTTTGTTGGATATTGCTGCGCAAATGTAGGTACTGGTATTAAAAGTAGAAAAGCTAGAAAAGCAATAAAGACATTTTGTCTCATAATGTATATCTCAACCTATTTGGATAATGCATGTTAGCAATTGAGTTTCATTATTTGATCAGTATTTACCCAGTCAATATTTGGATTTAATTTCCTTAAGATATCAATAACAACTTTTATCAATCATGTTTAATTTTGATTTTGACGTGAGCATTGTCGGTTATGGGCCAGTGGGCTCGACTTTTGCTGCACTTTTGGCAGATATGGGATTAAAAGTTGGTGTTTTTGAGAAAAACGAAGACGTTTATCCAAAACCACGGGCAGTTGGTTTTGATCATGACGCAATGAGGATATTCCAACAGATCAATTGTGCTGAATTATTTAGACCAGCACTATCTGATTTCAAGAGTACCGTTTATTTAGGAGCTTCAGGTCAAATCATTCAAAAAATATTGACCCTAAGTCCTCCGTTTCCTTTGACTTGGGAGCCACATTTCAATTGTGATCAACCCTTGTTGGAAAGTCTAATTCGAGAAAGCAACACGTCAAGATCTAATTTAACAGTATTTCTGGATCATGAAATTAAGGTTTGCAATCAGTCTAGTGATGCAGTTCATTTCTCTTGTGTTGATGGTAAGGGGCTTATCCATAACTTTCGCTCTCGTTACATGGTTGGCTGTGATGGTGCAAGTAGTTTTGTGAGGAAATCCACAAATTCCAAATTGGAGAGTTTTGATTACGATCAACATTGGATTGTTGTTGATATGAAAATCGATGAGGAAGTCCTAGAAAGGTTGCCAAAGACAAATATTCAATTTTGTGAGCCAGAGCGGCCTTCAACCTACATTGTCTGTCCAAAAAATCACAGACGCTGGGAGTTTATGGCTCTTGAAACCGATCCGAAAGAAGAGCTCTTGTCTGAGGATTTTATTTGGGGCCTGTTAAAGAGATGGTTAAAGCCAAGTGAGGCGAAAATATGGCGATCTGCTTCTTATCGCTTTCATGCCTTGGTTGCCGATGAATGGTTGGATGAAAGAGTTTTACTTTGTGGTGATGCGGCTCATCAAACACCACCCTTTATGGGGCAGGGGATGTGTCAGGGCATTAGAGACGCAGGCAATTTGGCTTGGAAGTTATCTGGTGTCATCAAGAAAGAATTTGAACCAAATATCTTAAAAACCTACACAAATGAGCGACGCCCTCATGTAATTGAAACAACAGTTTTAGCTAAAAAATTGGGAGAAATTCTCACCATTAGAGATCCAGTCAAAGCAGCTGCGAGAGATGAGGGAATGCATATTCAAGGACAAGGGAAACCCATCGAGATGGTTCGACAAAATTTAATTCCTCCGCTGCGAAGTGGCATCTTTGATTTTGTTGCTCCCGGAGCAGGCGAGGTGTTTCCTCAACCCATTGTTCAGATTGAGAATGGTCTGGAAATCCTTATGGATGACATTGAAAAATTCAAATTTAGGTTTGTAATCCAAAATAACCCTTCTTGCCATTCTTTGATTCATCTTTTCAAAGAGTTAGATATTCCAATTGTTTTGCTTGTATCAAATTTTCTTGAAGCATTGGAATATAAGAATGAGTGCTTAAAACTCATACCAGTTATTGAAGTGAATGGTGCAGTATCTAGGTATTTCCAAAATAGAGATTTGTTGGGAGCGTTGGTCAGACCCGACCATTATGTGTATGCAGGCTTCTTGGAACTAGATGGTGCAAAAGGCGTGCTTAAATCTTTTCGTGAGCATAAGGCGCAGTTCTCAATTTGATATTTTTAAGCCTTGGTGAAAATTTTGCTCGTCTTTCGACTCTTTATTTTCCAATGTCCGTTCAGTGTCTTTACGAATTCGTCCTCATATTCAACTAGAGTTCCTGGCAGTTCTAGCTTAGCTGCTTGATCATTTGATCTAGGAGCGGTAAAGACTGTTGCTAGCGATACTCCATTGGCGTGATCATCGTCAATCGGCATGATCAAAACATTTGAACAAAGATGGCGGTATGTTATTTCTAAATTGCGCTTGAGAAAGGATTCGCGAATTTCTTTGATGCCGTGAAAAGTGTCCCCAGTTGGTCTATTCCAAGAACCATCCTCTGCAAAAATGCCTACAAACGGTTCTACTAAAAAATGATCGAAGGCCCAGCAGTAAGTTAAAACCAATTGTCTGCATTGAATGATGGTTGATTCTTGATTTGTGAAATTCATATTGATTTGAGACCTGTTTTTTCGTTTTTTTAAGTATACGTACAAACGATAGTGCAATTATTTTAAAGCCATTTATTATGCAAAGAGAATCATTACTTGGAGAAGCCAAAGATGTTTGTTTTTAAATTTGCTATTGAATGGATTTTGAAGGCGGCATTTCTAACCTTGGTCTTTTCAATTGGAATTCATGCTCAGGAATATCCAGTCAAGCCAATTCGCATCATTGTGCCAACTCCTCCTGGGGCTGGGCCAGACTCTGATCTGCGTCAAATGGCTCCAAGGCTTTCGCTAATTTTGGGTCAACCCGTTGTCATTGAAAATAAGCCAGGCGCTTCAGGAAAAATTGCCGCTGAATATGCGTCCAAGGCAGCCCCAGATGGCTACACCTTTATTTTGGGTACGCCAACGGTCTTCGCGATTGGCCCATTTTTGTTTAACAACTTGAATTTTGACATCAGAAAAGACTTCACGCCAGTGAGTTTGATATCAACCACTGCTTTTGCACTAACAGTGAATGCTTCAGTTCCTGCAGCAAATGCAGGTGCTTTCGTGTCTCTTTCGAAAAGCAATCCACAATTTTCAAACATGGGTGATATTGGTCTTGGATCAACTCCCCATTTAGCAGCAGAGTGGTTTAACTCTTTGGCTAATGCAGATTTGAAATTCATTCACTACAACACAACAACGCCCTACGCTGATGTCATTGGAGGTCAGATTGCGGGAATTTTCGAAGCCATTTTGCCCGTTTACGGAAATGTAAAAACGGGTAAATTGAAGGTTTTGGCCATTTCTGGCAAAACCAGAAGTCCATTGCTGCCTGATGTTCCAACTTTTGCCGAGTCAGGCTTTCCCACTTATGACCCTAAAGTCTGGATCGGATTGTTGGCTCCTAGTGAAACGCCAAAGCAAATCATCGCTAAGATGAGCAATGCCATCAAAGAGGTAGCGCGAATGCCTGAGACCATTCAGCAGCGTCGAGATAGTTTCAGTGAATCTGTAGGTAGTTCACCTGAAGAATTTGCTCAATTTTTGGAACTTGAAAGAGTTAAATGGAGTGAAGTGATCAAGCGAGGCAACATCAAAATTGATTGAATTGAAATATTTCTTTATCAATCTGTTCGTTTAACTTTGAACCCTTTGGCTAAGGACTCTAAATGATATATTTCTTCAGGCTTAAGTGCGTCGCTATTCTCTTTTTAAGCGCATTATGCTTTTTTTCATGCAATGCACAGATTGCTCCTGCTAGAACTCTGCCTGAGCTCAAGGCCGAAATTCAAGATCGTGCCAATCGAGGCGCCTATCCAGTTGCAGAGCTCAAGGCCAGTGACGTCAGCGTTGCTCTGTCAAATCTAAAGAGCTTAAGTCATGATGATTGGGCTTTGGCCTGGATGCCTTTGGGTGACAAATATATGCAGCAAGGCGCTGCATTGGAATCCAAGGATAGACCCTCAGCAGCCCAAGCTTATCAGCAAGCGATGCAGTATTTTTTATTCGGTAGATTCCCCGTTGAGGATACGGATTTGACTAGGCAATCTTATGAAAAAGCTGTTGACGCATTCGCCCACTATGCAAAATTATCGGATCAGCACTTGGAGACCTTTGTTTTTAACTTCAAGGGACAAGCCATCAAAGCTTATTTGGGAATACCTAAAGGTGTCACAAAGCCTCCCATCGTGATCACAGTGGGTGGGCTTGATTCTAGAAAAGAAAACAATGCCATTCGAGAGCTTGAATATTTGAAGCACGGTGTGGCATTTTTGTCCATGGACATGCCAGGCACGGGTCAAGACAAGATCAAAATAGAACCAGGTGCAGAGGGCGTTTTTTCGGCTGCAATAGATGCTTTGGAAAAAAGGTCAGATATTGACACCAAACGCATCGTTATATTTGGTGGCAGTTGGGGCGGGCATTGGTCAGCTCGATTGGCTTTCACCGAAAAAAATAGGCTAAGAGGTGCTGTGGTTCAAGCTGGTCCTGTTCATGAATATTTCTCCCCTGAGTGGCAAAAAAAGGCACTTGGAAATACGGAATACATCTTTGGCTTGTTCGAAGCTCGCTCGGCCATTTATGGCGTGAAAACCTTGGATGACTTTTTAGCCTATGGCCCTAAAATGTCCCTCAAAGACGCGGGATGGTTGGATAAGCCTTCAGCGCCAATGCTTTTGGTCAATGGCGCAAAAGACACTCAGGTCCCCATTGAGGACTTGTACCTCTTACTTAGAACAGGAAGCCCCAAGGAAGTTTGGTTCAATCCGGATGGTGGTCACATGGGCAGATCCAAAACCATCAAAGACGAGGAGATCTTCAAAACTGTCGTTCTCCCTTGGGTCGTCAAGCACTTGAGTGAATGATCATGCGTGTATTGGGATCGGTCATGAAGCCATTGTTATTTTCTTTTTTGTTTTTTCTTTCTTCGTCTTCATTTGCACTCTATCCTGAAAAACCCAT
>Ga0208618_1000386_pt1 | contig 20679 bp, 18 predicted proteins | sample CryBogCBE18Jul08_FD_184585 | JGI IMG/M metagenome (GOLD analysis project Ga0208618, IMG submission 184585) | Freshwater microbial communities from Crystal Bog, Wisconsin, USA - CBE18Jul08 (SPAdes) | ecosystem: Environmental > Aquatic > Freshwater > Lake | place: Crystal Bog, Wisconsin, USA...
GTCCATGTCGTCGTGTCGCACCCCGTGATGTCGCCAAAGGCAACAAGATTCTTCGCGAACCCTTCAAACTCGGGATCAACCACCGAGTCGGGGCGATAGGTTGTCACCACGCGCCCGTCCCAACCCGACTCGCGCATGCGACGATGCGCATCAAGCGGATCAAGCGCACCTTCGGTTGTTGCAATCACTTCGATGTTAAAGCGCTTGAATAAAGCACGCGGGCGGTATTCGGTTTCAGCCAATTTTTCAGCGATGCGATCATAAAGCCGGTCAGCATTGGCTGGTGAAAGTGCTTCATTGATATCAAACAAAGTCGAGAAGGCATGATCAAGCCATAGCCGTGTTGGTGTGCCACGGAACAAATGCCAATGCGCCGCAAACAAACGCCAAATCGCGCGTGGGTCACTCTCCGTTGCGCCGCCATCCACCCTTGGCACGCCGAGCTTTTCGAGAGGCACACCTTGGGCGTAAAGCATGCGGAAAATATAATGATCAGGGATGACAAACAGCGATGCCGGATCAGCAAAATTCTGATCATCCGCATACCAAGTCGGATCCGTATGGCCGTGCGGAGAAATGATCGGTAGCGTTGCGATGCCGTCATAAAGCCGCCTTGCAATCGTACGGAGCTGCGGCTCTGCGGAGAACAAACGATCAGGATGCAAAAACGGAGATGTCATCGCTTTTATGAAACCTTGTCTTGCGGCGCGGTGCGCACGAGATAGTCAGGATTGATATAATCAACTTCGGTGCGGCCCATCAAAGCCGCGAGATGGTCTTCCATTGCCGCTGTCGCGCCACTCGCATTACGCGATGCAATCGCGTCATAAATAGCGCGATGCTCGGCAATCACTTTGGCCATTCGGCCAGGAGCGGGCAAAGTTAGACGGCGATAGCGATCCACTTGATATTTCACGCTCGTCACAAGACGCCAGATATTCGGATAGCCTGCGGCCAATGCAATGGCCTGATGAAACGCCTCGTCGCCATCATGAAAGGCATCGCGATCTTGCGCCTTAGCTGCCATTTCTTGGCGATCGAGGATATCCGATAAGGCAGCGAGGTCCGCCTCGCGATGATGGTGGGCGGCAAGCGCTACTGTGGTCTTCTCAAGCGCCGATCGAACCAGCATTGCCTCGCCCAATTCCTCAACTGGAATGCGGGCAATAAAGGTGCCCGATTGCGGGAAAATTTCGACGAGCCGTTCTTCGACCAATTTCAGGATGGCCTCCCGCACCGGCGTACGACTGACGCCAAAATGTGCGGCAATTTCCTTCTCGGATAAAGCCTCGCCAGGCTTGCGGCGCATCGAAAGGATTTCGTCGCGTAAGGCATCATGGATCACTGTAGAAACCGTACGCGGCCTCAGCATTGGCGCCCTCTGACCGAGCCTTGCCCGGCGCCCAAGACCGTCGACCGGGCTATCGTTCACCTTGACTACGAGCGATGCAGACCGCTGCGCCATTTCGAGCATTCCTCCAATTTTCAGGAAAATATATACTAATATATTAGTTTATCAAGTGACTTGGTTAACTCAGCCTTATTGGCTCGACCAAAGAACCAGAACCGCATAACAGACGGAATGTTATGATTAAGCAATTGTTTTTAAGATGTTTTTTGGCAGCGGAGGAAGGCTACCGACTATACTGCGTTTTCTGGACGGCCCTACCGAAAATCTAAAATTTTTTACTAAGCCATTAAAATAAAAGTCCTTTTTGAAATATTATGTAGAAATAGGCTTCATGCCCTTGGTCTTGCGCACGGTCAAAAGACAACTACTATTGACGCATAATCTATAACTCACATTGGGGGACCTGATGACCAAGGCGATTGTAATCCGGAAGACTGGAGGCCCCGAAGTCCTGTCTTATGAAGATGTGACGCTACCACCACCAAGACAAGGTGAAGTCCGAGTTCGCCATACGGCGATTGGTGTCAATTATCTCGATGTCTATTATCGAACAGGGCTTTATCCATCGCCGAGCTTACCCTTCACGCCTGGCAGTGAAGGTGCGGGCATTGTTACGGCATTAGGCGAAGGTGTAACAGGCATCCGCAAAGGGGACCGCGTGGCCTTTGTGACATCGCCGGGTTCTTATGCCGAAGAACGCAATGTCTCGGCGTCAGTGATCGTCAAAATTCCGGATTCAATCAGTGATGCTGTCGCTGCGGCCATTATGCTCAAGGGACTTACGGCGCAATACCTCTTACGCCGCACCTATCGCGTTAAGGAAGGGGATATCGTTCTCAATCACGCGGCCGCAGGTGGCGTTGGCCTCATTCTTGGACAATGGGCGAAGCATCTTGGAGCAACGGTAATTGGGACCGTCGGGAGGGATGACAAGGCCAAGCTCGCCAAGACAAAGGGCGGGTGCAAATATGTTATCAATTATCGAACCGAAAATTTTGTTGAGCAGGTCGGAAAACTGACAAAAGGCGAGAAATGCCATGTTGTCTATGACGGCGTTGGTAAGGACACCTTCATGGGTTCGCTTGATTGCCTGAGGCCGCTCGGCATGATGGTGAGCTTTGGAAACGCATCTGGACCGGTAGACCCAATCAGTCCCAGCATTCTTGGGCCAAAGGGCTCTTTGTTCCTGACACGTCCGAGCTATTTCGCCTATTTCGCAAAGCGCGAAGACCTCGTAAAAGGCGCGCGCGAGCTCTTTAAAGTCATTGCAGACAAGACAATTAAAATTCAGCCTCCGGCAAAAGCTGCATTGAAAGATGCAGCCGACGTCCACCGGGCTCTTGAAGGCCGGAAGACAACTGGCGCGACGGTTCTCATACCCTAATCAACATCTCGGTTGAAAGTAGCTGTTCGGAAACCCGGGCGATATCGGCCCTACCCTCTGCGCTCGATGTAGGCTTCAATCTCCCCAATAATTCCTTTTCGAAATAGCATGACACAGATGACGAAAATGCAGCCGATAATGACGCTGACCCACGATCCCACGCGATCGGAAAGATATTCCTGCAAAGTAATCACGATACCCGACCCAATAACCGGACCCAAGAAGGTTCCTGTTCCACCAAGGAGCGTCATGAGGATCACTTCGCCTGACGTTGATTGGTGAACGTCGGACAAAGTGGCAAGACCCATAACCAATGCCTTTAAACTTCCGCCAATTCCAGCAATGGCAGCCGATAATACGAACGCCAAAACCTTGTAGCGCTCAACACTGTAGCCAAGCGATATAGCCCGCGGTTCATGTTCACCGATGGCCTTCACAACCTGACCAAAAGGCGAAAAAACGATACGTTGGATGCCGAGATAGACTAAAACCCCGATGACCAAGACTACGTAATACATCGACATATCGGATTGAAGGGGAATAATAGCGAACAAAGTGCCGCGCGGAACGCCTTGAATACCGTTCTCACCACCGGTTGCCGGTAGTTGAAGACAGAAGAAATAAACACATTGCGCTAAGGCAAGCGTAATCATCGCAAAATAGATGCCGGTCCTTCGGCTAGCCAACGTTCCGATGACGAGACCCAAGACAGCACTTACCGCAACCCCGGCTAATATCGAAAGCTCGGTCGGCAAATTAATGTGAACGCGGCACCACGCCGTTGTGTAAGCCGCTACGCCAAAATAGGCAGCATGACCAAAGCTCAAGAGTCTCGTAAAGCCGAGAAGCAAATTAAATGCAGAAGCAAAAATGGCAAAACAAATAAGCTTCATTGCAAAAATAGGGTAAACCCCCAAAAATGGAGCAAAAACTGCAAGGAGGAGAAGCAGCCACTCTAGACGCCTCGAGAACCGTTGCGCCATCATTCCCTCCCGAACAGGCCAACAGGCCGCAGCAATAAAACAACCGCCATTATAATAAAGATCACAGTCGTCGAAGCCTCGGCGTAAATGACTTTTGTAAGACCTTCGAGCAATCCGAGAATAATGCCGCTAACAATGGCACCCATAATCGAGCCCATGCCACCAATAACAACAACGGCAAATACAACAACAACCAAACTCGAACCCATTAAGGGACTAACTTGGGTAATTGGTGCAGCGAGCACACCGGCGAGTCCTGCAAGACCTACTCCGAACGCATAAGTTGCAGTTAAATAAACTGGTACATTGATCCCAAAGGCTTGAGTAAGAGCGGAATTTTCAGTTGCGGCGCGAAGAATTGCACCCAGACTCGTACGCTCTATTACCAGCCACGTCGTCAAACAAACGACGATCGATACAACGACGACCCACAAACGATAAATCGGGATAAACATAAAACCAAGATTGTACGCGCCTTGAAGCAAGGCCGGCACGGGATAACCGATACCGGACGAGCCAAATTTCTGTTGCATAACACCTTCGGCAATTAAGGCTAAACCGAAGGTCAAGAGCAAACCGTAAAGTGGATCCAAGCCGCGTAACCGACTAAGAAACACACGCTCGATCACAACACCCAAAAGGCCAACGGTAACTGGGGCAACAATTAGCGCGACCCAATAATTCAAACCAAAATTTGCAAGAATGATATGCGCAACAAAAGCGCCGATCATGTACATCGCGCCATGCGAAAAATTGACGATCCGCAACAATCCGAAAATTACCGCGAGGCCCAAGCTCAAAATCGCATAGAACGAGCCATTAACCAGACCTAAGATCAATTGCCCCAAAATCGCAGGAAGAGGATAGCCAAGGATTGTGATCATTATACAGATCCGTTGCGGGGGAAAGTAACGCGCACCAATTTAAATGATTGGCGCGCGTTATTATGAGTAAATTATGATTTAGACGCCTTAGTGAGCATATTTACAGGTTGAATCGCTTAGGGGACCAAAGGCTTCTTCGCCATCCATCTTGCGAATAACTTTGTAATAATCCCACGGCGCCTTCGACTCGGCCGGGGTTTTGACTTCCATGACATACATATCGTGGACCATCACGCCGTCTTTACGAATATAACCATTGCTCGTAAAACTATCATTGATTTTAAGCGACCTAAGCGCATCCATGACCTTGTCAGGATCCGTTGTCCCCGCAGCTTTCACAGCGGTAAGATAAGTCAGTGTAGCAGAATAATAGCCCGCCTGGTTCATAGTTGGCATACGACCCGTTTTATCAAAAAACCGCTTACCAAATGCCCGTGTCGTATCATTTAAGTCCCAATACCACCCGGTTGTAAGCGTCAAACCTTGAGCTGTTTGCAGTGTCAATGCGTGAATATCGCTGATGAACGCAAGCAAGGCGGCTGGCTTCATCGTTTTGCTAATACCAAATTCGTTGGCTGATTTCAGGGAATTAACAAAATCCGTTCCGGCATTTGAGAGGCCAACAACATCGGCACCCGAGCTTTGCGCTTGCAGCAAGAAAGACGAAAAATCAGTTGTTCCGAGCGGAACTCGAACTGAGCCAACAACCGTGCCGCCGTTTTTAAGAACAACTTTGGTTGCCGCTTCTTGCAATTGAGTTCCGAAGGCGTAATCGGCTGTCAGGAAGAACCATTTTTTTCCACCAGCTTGAACCATTGCCGTTGCGGTTCCATTCGCAAGCGAGGTTGTATCATACGAATAGTGTACCGTATAAGGCGTACAATCCGCATTAGTCAGCGATGAGCCAGCTGCACCGACAGCAAAGAACGGAACTTTTTTCTCGCCCGCCACTTTTGCCATAGCTAAACTAACGCCGGTATTTGATCCCCCCAGAAGCATTGTCAAACCCGATTGGTCTGCCCATTCACGATATTTGGAGGCTCCAATATCTGGCTTGTTTTGATGGTCAGCCGACAAGAGTGTAATTGGGTTGCCAAGAGCTTTGCCACCAAAATCATCAATTGCCATCTTGATGGCTTCAATACCCTTTGGACCGATGACATCAGCATAGACGGCCGACATATCGTCTATGTCGCCGATAACGACTTGGTCGGTTGCTGCCTGTGCTTCTATGATAGCTCCACACGAGGTACCAATTAAGAGGCCCAATGCTAGCATTGATAATTTGTAGTCAATTTTTTTAATCATCGTCTCCCCCATTTTAGTTGAAATATTCGAACCTATGGATCGAATACTAGGTTAAATTGCGCAGTAGAATTGATTGACGATCAAACTCCTAGATAATCGTGTAATATCGCTTCATTTGTTTGTAGGTCACCGCTTGCAAAATCATGGACGATACGACCGCTGTCCATGACATAAAAATGATCGGCCATCGAAGCAGAGAAACGGAAATTTTGTTCAACCAAAATGATCGTATAGCCACGAGTCTTCAAATGCCGGACCGCGCTAGCAATTGCTTTGACGATCACAGGCGCTAAGCCCTCGGAAATTTCGTCGAGTAAAAGGATACGAGCGCCGGTCCGAAGGACACGTGCGATGGCTAACATCTGCTGCTCTCCGCCCGATAGCCGCGTTCCTTGACTTTGCAAACGTTCCTTTAGATTTGGAAAGAGGGTGAAAATCTCCTCTTCCGCCATCGCATACTGGGGATCTACGATAATCGGCAATCGGAGATTTTCTGCAACGGTTAGCGTAGAATATATTCCCCTCTCTTCCGGACAATACCCCAAGCCCATCCGAGCAATTTTATAGGAAGGCAGGTCAAGAATATCGCGACCATGCACAGTTATGCGTCCTGTCCTGCGGCCCGTTAACCCCATAATGGCCCGCATGGTTGTCGTACGACCCACGCCATTTCGCCCCAGAAGGGTAACAACTTCGCCTTCCTTGACCGTTAAATTTATACCGTGAAGCACATGGCTTTCACCATACCAAGCATTTAAATTCTCAATATCAATGGCAATATTCATCGCTAATGGCCGTTCAAATATTCGGTTGTCTCGACGCCCATATACGCTTCGATGACCTTTGGGTTCTTCGCCACTGTTTCGTAGGGGCCTTCGTCGATAACGCTGCCGCGCTGAAGAACTGTGATCGTATCCGCTATCGCTGCAATAACCGACATATTGTGCTCAACCATCAACACGGTGCGGCCTTTTGCGCTCACCCGGATGAGATCCGTCATACGTTGAACATCCTCCATCCCCATACCCTGTGTTGGTTCATCTAGCAGGAGAAGCTTGGGATCGAGTGCCAAAGTCGTTGCCAACTCAAGAGCTCGCTTGTGGCCATAGGCCAAGTCGGCGGCCAATAATCCAGCCATGGATTTCAACCCAACGGCTTCAAGTAGTTCAAAAGCGCGATCATTCAATTGGTTGAGAACACGAGGCGAACGCCAGAACTGAAACGACGTGCCCATGGGCCGCTGCAGTGCAACAAGAATATTTTCTCGGACGGACATGTGAGGAAAAACAGCCGAAATCTGAAAGGAGCGGACTAACCCTTTTCTCGAAATTCCGGCAGGCTTTTCAAACGTTATATCGGTACCTTCAAAAAGAATGGTTCCTTTGGTAGGCTGAAAAAACTTGGTCAAAAGATTGAAAACCGTTGTCTTACCAGCGCCGTTCGGCCCAATAAGCGCGTGGATGGTGCCTTCTAACACACGAATAGAGACGTCGCTCACGGCCAAAAAACCACCAAATTCTTTGGTGAGATTGTGCGTTTCCAAGATGGCGACTTTTGACATGGTCGGCTTTAGCCTGTTGTTTCGCTGCTTTCCATTCACGGACGAGCCCAGCTTTTGGATCAGGCCATGGAAGCGAAATAAGAACAAGCTAAAATGGAATGAAGGGATGCACAAAGTGCATAAATTTTATGCTGCAATGCAGCAAGTTTAACTCACCTTACGGTATATTCTAGGACACATCATCCGTTATCAACCAATAATAATTTCAGATCATATCGATTGATAGGACTACACGCCCAGAAAAATCAGGCCTCCTCAAAAAATAGAAATTTTAGATCGTACCCGAATAAATCATTCAGAAACCAAATGACGTCTGCCTAATCTTTTGCCTCATAAACCTTATTCCAAAAGGACGGGTTATCACTCATTTCATACAACGCTCAGAGACCAGTTCTCAAAGCCCATTAAGTGGCACTTTGAGCATAGGACGACCATCCTTGTCTGTTGGAATTTCTCCTGCTCTCATATTAACTTGAAGAGATGGGATAATGAGTTTTGGCATCGCTAGCGTTTTATCACGTTCGGTGCGTAACTTAACAAACTGTTCTTTTGTTACGCCTTTGCCCACATGAATATTGTGCTCTTTTTCAGCGGTTACAGTTGTTTCCCACCGGATATTACGACCATTCGGGCCATAATCATGACACATAAACAGGCGCATCTCGTCTGGCAGGGAAAGAACTTTCTGAATGCTATCATAAAGTGTCGCGGCGTCGCCTCCGGGAAAGTCAGTACGCGCCGAGCCCCCGTCAGGCATGAAGAGAGTATCACCTACAAAAGCTACATTCCCAATGACATGAACCATGCACGCCGGTGTATGACCTGGCGTATACATCGCAAAAGCTTTTAAATTCCCGATCTGATAAACATCGCCGTCTTTGAACAGAGCATCAAATTGACTTCCATCCCGTTGAAACTCTGTTCCTTCGTTGAAAATTTTTCCGAAGGTTTCTTGAACAACAATGATTTTCTCGCCAATGCCGATCTTTCCGCCCAATACTTTCTGGATATAGGGCGCGGCTGATAAATGATCAGCGTGAACATGTGTTTCGATGATCCACTCAAGTTTTAAATTGCTTTTTTGGATGTATACGATAATTTCATCAGCATGCTGATAGGTTATATGTCCTGCTGCATAATCAATGTCCATAACGGAATCAATCACCGCACAAGCGTTCGACAATGGATCCCTCATCACATAGCTGATGGTATTTGTCGAAGGATCGAAGAAAGCCTTAACTTCCGGTTTAACCGAAATGTCGATCGGATAATCGCCCATAGTCATAGCTATCTCCGCTTCAGTTAAAGTTGTATGAAATAAAATGTACTCGCACCCAACATTGGTCAAGGCCATAAATCCCTCGGAAATAGTCCTAGGATCCTGCACGATAGTCTAGATTAGAAAACTTATGCACCGCTCCGCAGCGCATTCGCCAGCCCCTTGTGCCGGGCGCACAGTGCGCAATATCCTTATGGCCTAAAGCCATAGCCGTCGAGAGCGAGTGCGCTGGACGTCCGCCTGCCTGACAGACGGTAATAACTGCAATAATCTAAATTTTTACTATAACTTATTATCTGGCAGAACATCGATTATCATAAATACGGCGTTCACCGAGCCGACGCCCGAGTATCCTCTTCGCGATAAAAATACGCTTACGTCGACGTGGAAGACATTATCGATTTTAGGCTGATCGACGGATTGGCCAAAGCCGACTGATCAGGACACGCCCCTTTAACGATCAGCATTTCTGCAAGTCTAATATCTCGCGCGATGCTATTTCCGACGCCGATGCCACTCGCCGCTAGCAGGCGGGCATCCTGAGCCAGATGAAACAAGATAAACGTATCTTCGCTAACATCACGACGAACAATATTTGACGCCGCACCAGCTAAGCCAGCTATTTGCAAACCGAGGTCATACTGATCGGACCAGAACCACGGCACGGAGCGATAAACATCGTCCGCTCCTAACATGGCGCGCGCCGCATGCTCACCTTGCTCTAGCGCTGCCCGCCAGCTCTCAATCCTAATATGCGCATCGCCATAAAGTGGATGCGGGAATGAGCAGCAATCACCCGCCGCAAAAATAAACGGATCGGAGGTTGCAAAGCGACCGTCAACGACAATGCCATTTTCAACGTGTAGCCCGGCGGATGAGGCGAGCTCGGTATTGGGCAAGGACCCGACGCCTGCTACAATGAAATCAGTTGAAAGAACGCGCCCGCCTTCCAAACTAATAACCCCTGCAGCATCAATATGCGTAATCTTGGCGCCACAGAAAATATCGACACCTTCACGGCGATGACGCTGTTCAATCACCGAGGCTATTTCAGCTGGAACCGCGCGGCCGAGTAAGCGAGGCCCTGCCTCAAGAACAGTGACGCTTGCGCCTTTTAACCGCGCTTGGACGGCCAATTCCAACCCAATAAATCCCCCGCCAATGATCGCGATATGGCGGCCGGTTGTGAGATTGCTATAGATGGCTTTGGCATCATTGAAATCTCGAAGGTAAGAAAGTCCAGAGACGGCGACACCGTTCAGCAGCAACGGTCGCGGCCTTGCGCCCGTGGCGATTAATAGCCGATCATATGACATGGACGAACCGCTCGATACGTTGACAATTCGGGCGCTTCGATCAATCGAGGTAGCGGTTAAGCCTAAATGATGCACGATGCCTTTGGCTGCCAGATCACCCGAGCCCGTAATCGGCTTTAAAGCAAGACCTTCGTCACTCGGCTTGGATAATGGCGGACGCTCATAAGGCTCGTATTGTTCACCATTGATCAGATCAATCGTTCCATCGAAGCCTTGTTCACGCAAAGCAAGCGATGCCCGTACGCCACACTCCCCTGCCCCAATTATAACGATCCGCATAGTAGGCTACCTTATATGTGCACGCCCAGTAAACAAGATAGGCGTAACGCCTAGCTGGCACGATCACTCTGGTTAGCGCGCATTCGAATAGTCAACAGATACTAAGCTCTCGGGCAAAAAGATGGGTTTTGGCGCTTCATAGCCTATTCGATTTCAATAAGGACATCGTCGCCCTCAACCTTCACTTTGTATGTTTGAAGGTTGATACATACTGGCGCGCCTTTCGCAGCCCCTGTGCGGTAATCAAAGCGTCCATTATGCTTGGGGCACTCAATGACATAATCCATAACCAAGCCATCAGCGAGATGAACCTTCTCATGGGTGCATAGACCAGCGGTGGCAAAATACTCGTCATCCTTGCGATAGAGTGCATAGGTTTGGCCAGCATGATCGAATCGGATTACATCCTCATCGTCGATATCATCGGTTGCACAGGCTTTAATCCATTCAGCCATAGTTTGGCATCCTCATTCTTATATTAATTCAAATGACTACACGATCGGCGTTGGAGCCGGCTTGAAGGGTTTAGCGGTTGTTGGCAAATGCCGCTGTATAAAATAGTTAGGGTCACGCAGCTGCCTAATAATGGTTGGTAAAATTTCCCGATAGGTATCGAAAAATCCGGAATATGGTTTAGGGCAATCACCCATCATATCCTTGTGGAGTTCGGGCAGCGCATGATAGGGGACCATTGGAAACATATGATGCTCAACATGATAATTCATGTTCCAATAGATAAATCGGCTAAACGGATTCATATAGACTGTTCGGCAATTTTGGCGATGATCAAGAACATCTTCGGCCAAGCCAACATGTTGGGTAAGTCCGCATAAAATATGATGCCACGCGCCATAAAGCCTTGGCAGTCCAATAACCATCAGTGGCAAAATGGACGACCAATAAAGACATGTCGCGAGCGTTGCTGCGTAGATCAAAGTCCAAATCCGCGCAACGAAGAACACCTTTGATTGTTCCATTGCCGGAATATAGTCTTTCTCCGCTTCATTCAGGATGCCGACCGAATAGCGAACCATCGCGATAAGAGCGTTTGGAAAATCGAGCAATCCAAAAACATTAAGAGCAAGCCGAATAAGATCTGGCGGCCGCATGGCTGCAATTTCAGGATCACGACCAACAATGATCGTGTCCGTATGATGGCGCGAATGGCTCCAGCGCCACGCAACAGGGTTACGCGCAATCATAAAGCAGGCGATTTGATAGACGACATCATTCTTCCACTGCGTCTTGAACGCGGTTCCGTGGCCACATTCGTGCCAGCGGCTATCACTCGCCGATCCATAGAGAATTCCATAAATGAAAAAGAAGGGAGCACACCACCAGCTTGGCCAAAGATAAACGCCAAGGCCTGCTGTTAAGAGCATCAGACCAAGCCACAGCAGCGTATCGCGCGTGGCAGGCCCATCCGACCGCTTCATCAATTCTTTCATGCGGGCGCGCGGAATCTCCGTTTTATACCATTCCGCATTGGCCAAGCCTATTTCAACCGCTTGCTTGTTCAGCGGACCGGTGAGGCTGTAGTCGCGGGGAAAATGGATAGACGGGTCGGAAACCTTTGAGTCCATAACAAATCTCGCCTTTTTTGACCGTTTCGAACCCTGGTTGGTTCTCATTTGGGGTGATGGTACCGACTGATTCCAATTGGCTCAATATGGCGATGATGTAATCTTGCATTTTCTATCAAAAAATTGCTTAAATGATGTCAAGCTATGATGGAGAAAACCCTTGGCACGCCGCGCGACGATCAAAGATATTGCCGAAAAGGCCGATGTAAGTGTGGCAACCGTTGATCGCGTGCTCAATGGACGCCACAAGGTGCGAGAAGAAACGGCTCGCGCGGTTTATGACGCCGCCGCGGCCCTTGGTTTTCACGCAACTGGGCTTATCCAACAACGTTTGGTAAAGGCCCTTCCGGCCTATCGCTTCGGCTTTTTATTACAAAGGCCCAATCAAGCCTTTTACCAATCCTTTGGTAGAGCGTTGGAAGTTGGCGCTTCCCAAATGTCGACTGCGCATATCAATGCTTTGGTGGAATATTTACCCTCCCAACGACCGGCCGAAGTGGTCGCGCATCTCATGGCCATGGCCAAAAAAGTCCAAGCAATTGCGATTGTCACCATTGATCACCCGATCATTTCTGAGGCTGTTGCCGAGCTCAAAGCACGTGGAATTCCAGTTTTTGCCCTGCTATCCGACATCGCGCCTGGCATTCGCCATGGCTATATCGGCCTAAACAACCGTCGCGCCGGCCGAATGGCAGCCTGGGTGGTGGCCCGAACGGCTAAAATACCTGGACGCGTTGCGGTTAGCGTAGGCAGCCACCGCTTTCAGGGCCATGAGCTTCGGGAAACGGGATTTAGAAGCTATTTCCGTGAATATGCGCCAGAATTCACCATTCTTGAAACATTGGTCAATCTTGAGGCGCGCAGCATTGCCTATGAAGCAACACTGGATCTTTTGCAGCGCTATCCTGACCTTTCAGGCATATATATTGCCGGTGGCGGCATGGAAGGAACCATCAATGCCCTGCGCGATGAAAATAAGGCTAACAAAGTCGCCGTTGTCTGCAACGAGTTAACGCCCGATTCGCGCAGCGCCCTTGCTGACAATATTGTAACCGCCGTTATCGGCACGCCACTGGACCAACTGTCAGAAGAATTGATGGGATTAATGATCAAATCCTTAAGCGAAGAAGCCGATACTGTGCCGGGACAGAGCTTTTTACCGATAGATTTCTTTATTTCCGAAAATATTTAGCGCCCACTGTGCATCGGCTCCAATCCCCTCTAAATGATAGATTTCTTTCATTTAATGTTACTTTTCTATCAAAAATGAAATGAAATTTGCTATAATTCGAATTGCCCCATGCGACCTTTTCGCTCAACATTTACTCAAGCTGGAGCGAGGCTGAGAGCCTTGCCGAGTAAAAGCGAACGGGAGGGATACGGTCGATGGGTACACCCATGGCGTCATTTGCACTGAACCATATTATCGCGCCTGGGCTCGATCTTGAGAGGTTTTTTGCCTTAGCCAAATCACTTGGTATCCAAGATGTGGAAATCAGAAATGACATTGAGCATCGACCGACGCTCGATGGGACACCACCTGAAACGGTTAAAGGACTAGCTGAGAAGGCAGGCGTCACGATTTTATCCATTAACGCCTTACAGCGATTTAATGACTGGAACGACATGCGCGCTCAGGAGGCTAATGCTTTAGCCGACTACGCTGAAAAATGCGGCGCACGGATGCTGGTTCTTGTACCCGTTAATGATGGAACGGGACGAGCCAATGGCGAACGCCAGGGCAATTTACGGAATGCACTCAAAGAACTTGCGCCGATCTTAAAGAAGCACGGCCTCATTGGCCTTGTCGAACCGCTTGGCTTTGAAATTTGCTCACTGCGGTCAAAAAAAGAAGCAGTTGAAGCCATCAATGCGGTACATCATGCAGATTGTTTTAAAATTGTGCACGATACATTCCATCATTTTCTAGCAAGTGAGCCCGATCTCTTTCCACAGCAAACAGGGATCGTCCATATTTCAGGCGTAACAGACGCCAATATTGGAACAAGTTCCATGCTAGACGCGCATCGTGTTTTGGTGGATGAAGCCGACCGGCTGGGCAACCTAGGGCAAATCTCAACACTCTTAACAAGCGGCTATGAAGGGCCGCTTTCATTTGAACCTTTCGCAACAACTGTTCAGAACGATCCCAATTTGCGTTCAAGCATTGAGGCGAGCATCCATTTCATCAACCGACATCTGCCGGCTGAATGAATAACCCCGAAAGGGGATATCCCAGTCAAAGCAAAGGTGAAACTGGGCACCTGCAAAGTGGAGGAAACAATGAAGAAATACGTTATGGTTGCTGCAGTCGCAATGACTGCAATCATGTCTTCTTCGGCTATGGCCGCGAAAATTGGCGTCTCAATGGCGAAGTTTGACGATAACTTTTTGACCGTTCTTCGCAATGGCATGATTGCGCAGGCAAAAGGTATGAACGGCGTTGAGCTGCAAGTTGAAGATGCAGGAAACGATGTTGCTAAGCAGCTCGATCAAATTAAGAATTTTATCGCTTCCGGCGTTGACGCCATTATCGTTAATCCAGTCGATACATCGGCAACGCAAGCGATGACGGATGCTGCTGCAGCTGGCAAGAAGCCACTTGTTTACGTTAATCGCCAGCCGATCAATGTCGATACACTTCCTGCAAACCAAGCTTTTGTAGCATCGAACGAAGCCGACTCCGGAACGCTTGAAACCAAAGAAGTTTGCCGTATCTTCAAGGCAGCAGGCAAAAAAGAAGCCAATGTTTACGTGATCATGGGCGAACTTTCGAACCAAGCTGCGGTTCAACGCACGAAGGACATCGAAGAAGTTATCGCAACGCCTGATTGCAACTTCATCAAGATCATTGACAAGCAGACCTCGAACTGGAACCGCGACGAAGCTCAGAACCTCATGACCAACTGGCTTTCAACCGGCAAAAAATTCGATGGCGTGATTGCCAATAATGATGAAAGCGCCATCGGTGCCATTCAGGCCCTCAAGGCGGCGAAGGTTGATCTCAAGTCGGTGATCGTCGGCGGCGTTGATGCGACCCAAGACGCGCTCGCTTCCATGAAGGGTGGCGATCTTTCAGTGACCGTGTTCCAGGATGCTGCTGGTCAGGGCGCCGGCGCATTGGACGCGGCTCTCAAGCTTGCAAAGGGCGAGAAAGTGGACCGCAAAGTCTATGTCCCCTTCAAGCTTGTAACACCTGCTAACATGAACGACTTCATCAAAAAGAACTAAGTCGATATCCATAACACAATAAGTTGGGAGCGCTTTACGGGGCGCTCCCAATTTTTAGATTATTGGACTATCTTGATCATGGCACGAGGGCGTGCCCATCCCTTTCAAAGGGGTTAGATCCCGAGACGGTCATTTTTGTAAGGCCGCAGGTGTGATCAAAAACGGGAGGTATTGGAACGTGTCCGATCAACGAGCTAAATCAATTTCTGGCGGGCCCGATCGCTCGCTAAAAGCCCGGTTTCCTGAACTCAACGTTCTGATTGCGCTTATCGTCATCATTGCAACATTTGAAATTTTAGGCCGAGTGTTTATGGGCGACAGCTTTCTGTTCAATACCAGGACAGATGTGACTGGCCTATTTAACGAACAGCGCCTTCAAATTATTATTTTACAAGTCTCCATTGTTGGCATCATCGCCGTCGGTGTAACGCAAGTGATTATATCGGGTGGCATTGATTTATCATCCGGCTCGGTCGTTGGTGCCACAGCCATGATAGCCATGTCGTTTGCGCAAGTCTCTTTGGTCAATGGAAACCCTAATCCAACGGCTGTTTTTAAAGGTGCCGAGTGGCTTGATCTTCCCGTCATTATACCCCTGATGATCGCGTTAGGATGCGGCATCGTAGCCGGCGTTATCAATGGTTCGCTTGTCGCCTATACAAGAATTCCACCCTTTATTGCGACCCTTGGCATGATGGTTACAGCGCGCGGCGTTTCTAAATGGATTACCAAGGGCAAGCCAATTTCCTTCCCGACAGAGGCCTATACCGCTATCGGGTCTGGAATGATGCCCGTTATTATTTTCATCTCCATCGCCCTGCTCTTCCATCTCATCATGACCTACACAAAATATGGCAAGCATTCTTATGCTATTGGTTCAAATGAAGAGGCAGCAAGGGTTTCAGGCATTAAGGTCGAAAATCATCGTATCCTTGTTTACACGATCGCTGCTTGTCTGGCGGCTCTTGCTGCTGTCGTTGTTTCTTCAAAAAATCTTACGGCACAATCAGGCATGGGCGTGATGTATGAATTAGACGCGATTGCGATGGCGGTTATTGGAGGCGTATCCTTATCAGGGGGGCGAGGCTCTATCGTCGGCACCGTCCTCGGCGCGCTGATTTTTGGCGTGATCATCTCTGGCTTCACCTTCATGCGCCTTGATGCCTATTACCAAGAAATGGTGAAGGGTGTGATTATTGTGGGCGCGGTCGTTCTCGATCAATGGCGTCAACGCAGCCGTAGCCTAAGGGGTTGAGTGATGAGCGATACGATTCTCAAAATTGAAGGTCTCACCAAATATTATGGCGGCGTGCACGCGCTTGAAAATGTCGATTTCGAACTTCGTCAGGGTGAGCATGTGGCCATTATGGGCGATAATGGCGCAGGAAAATCAACTTTCGTGCGCCAACTGACAGGCGTCGAACAACCAACCCGCGGGAAAATCATCTTCCATGGGGTTGAGAAAATTTTTCGTAGTCCAATCGATGCTCGTGAGGCTGGCATTGAAACCGTCTTTCAAAACCTCGCCCTCGCCGATGATCTAGACGTTCCTTCTAATTTATTTTTGGGGCGTGAAAAAATTCTATTCAATCTTGGTCCATTTTCGATCCTCGACTTCAAAGGCATGAAAGCGGCAACCGAGGCTGCGCTCAAACGAACCGCTGTTAAAATCCCTGATATCAGCAATATGATCCGGAATATGTCGGGTGGCCAGCGGCAATGCGTTGCCATTGCACGAACAGCAACCTTTGCCTCGAAGCTAATTATTATGGATGAGCCAACCGCAGCGCTTGGAGTTCAAGAGACATTACAGGTCGAAAATATTATCCGTACCCTCAAGGCAAATGGTGAGCCGCTGATTTTGATCTCCCATAATATGCGGCAAGTCTTCGATCTTGTAGATCGTATCATCGTCTTTCGCCGTGGCCGTATTGTCGCGAATCTTCGGAAAGAAGAAACAAGTGGTGAAGATGTTGTTTCTTATATCACCGGCGCTAAGACGGGAGCAGAATTCGTCGAAACAGCACCATTGTAATTCTTGCTACTTAGATCGTGATTACCATTACAACGTCTAAATTCAGAATTTGGTGTCGGTAGCTATTCAATACAGCTTAAGAGGATAACATGATCCATAATCGCTTAACGGTCGCCGATCTACGAGCCTTAAAGGGCAAAAGGCAATTGACCATGTTATTTGTGGATACGCCGGATGAAGCTGCGGCTGCAGCGATTGCGGGTATCGATATTCTTTCGATTATTGATCCTATTTGGACACCGGAAATGCGTGAAGCGGCCGGCCAGTGCTTTGTTCAGGTGGGCCTTCTCTATGGCGAATTATGTACCTATGAGGACTATTTACGTGCTGCCCACCGCGCGATGAAAATAGGCGGAGATGCCGTTTATTGTGCGGCAAGTCTTGATACAATTAAGCGCCTATCCGCCGAAGGCATACCCGTCATCAGTCATGTTGGTCTTATCCCGTCTAAGGCAACCTGGACCGGCGGCTTCAAAGCAGTAGGCAAGTCTGCCGCAAGTGCTATGGCGATTTACGAACATGTCAAACAGCTAGAAGAAGCCGGAGCCATTGGTGCAGAATTGGAAGTTGTACCAGACCGCGTGGCTGCTGAAATCTCGAAGCGGACGTCCCTGCTCATGCTGTCCATGGGTGCCGGTCCAGGTGGAGACGCGCAATATTTATTTGCAGAAGATGTTTTAGGATATACGCGTGGCCATAAGCCGCGCCATGCAAAAACCTACCGCAATTTTCGAGCTGAATATGATAGGCTCCAACAAGAGCGCATTGCAGCCTTTAAAGAATTCGCTGCCGATGTATCTTCCGGCGCCTATCCCGAGGAGAAGCATTTAGTGCCAATCGCCGATGCGGAATTCGCAAATTTTCTGGCAAAGCTTCCAAAAAATAGTTAACGAGATTCAGAATTAGTATGGAAGTGTGTAGCGCTGGTTTCCCTATCTAGTTCTAGTCATTTATTAATCATTCGGATTATGATCCACAATGCACCAGATAAGGATATTTGGGTTTAAGCGCATGTTAGAAATGTAAGCCGACGCCAACTTCACTCTGAATAGGTCGACAGAAATCCCAACAATGTCGGAAACTATGAATAGTTATATTAATCAATGAGCAGACTGACTCTCAATCATATTAAGCCGGGTTAGCGACTCATCAGGCAATTTTAATTCAGCTGCGCTCAGATTTTCTTGCAAGTGTTCGAGCGATGATGTGCCAGGGATCAATAGGATATTGGGAGACCTTTGCAAAAGCCACGCAAGCGCAACCTGCATCGGGGTTGCACCAAGATCTTTGGCTACTTCAGAGATTATGTCGGATTGAATGGGCTTAAACCCGCCTAATGGGAAAAACGGAACATACCCGATGCCATCAGCTGCCAATGCATCAATCAATGTATCGTCGTGCCGATGTACAAGGTTATAATGATTTTGTACACAAACAATATCGCTGATCTTCCGGCCATCAGAAACCTGCTGCGCCGTCACATTGCTCAAGCCAATATGCTTTATGAGCCCCTTTCGTTGTAAGTCAGCGAGGACCGTCAAGGGTTCTTCAAGCGACCCCTCGACCGGCATGTGATTATGAAACATGCTTCTAAGGTTTACTACATCCAAGACATCGAGGCCAAGATTGCGCAGATTATCGTAAATGGCATCTGTCAATTCTTTTGGCGACATCGCCGGTATCCATGAACCGTCCGCACCACGACGTGCACTGACCTTTGTCACGATAACCAAATCGTCAGAATAGGGATGGAGTGCCTCACGAATGATTTGGTTCGTCACGTGCGGACCGTAAAAATCGCTCGTATCGATATGATTAACGCCGCTTGCAACGGCATGGCGGAGAACGGCGATAGCCGCTTGGCGATCCTTTGGAGGTCCAAAAACGCCCGGCCCTGCAAGCTGCATCGCGCCGTAGCCCATTCGGTCAACTTGGCGATCCGCTAATTGAAACTCACCCGCAGCCGAAAGTTTTACCATCTTTAATCTCCATAAGGTCAGCGCGCCAAGTGGCACAATACATCGATAAAGTCCTAGAAGCTTCAAAATCCTAAATCGTCAACCGAATTATCCGCTAAATTCTATCTATTTGAGCTGATTTTTCGGTCAGAATGCACCGCATTCAGAAAGCCGTCCCACTCAGTAAGAGGCCATTCTGGCCAACGCAACGCCCATCGCATCAATATGATTGGTCATTTGATAAGTAACTACACCGTTTGCACGTATTTCTCACACGCTTTTTTCAGCATGTCGACTGTCTGGTACCGCACGTCATGGAGAACGAATTGGCTCGTCCATTATATGCCGCATAATGCGGCCGCTCCTTCTAATGGAGCGAGCAAATGTTCAATGGTGTATTTTTAGAAGCCAGCGGTTTGATAAAGAGCTTCCGACCCACCCGATGTCATCGCAATTAGAAAATTCCTTCAAGCAAGCGCCTTAACTACCCCACACGCTCAACCGCGCTAGAAAGACGGCAGACTAATAATGTTATAGGTTTTTTGGTAACGGAAGTAGGCGCGGTCTAGACAGTCCAATTTTGGGTTAGAGTTCCGTATTATATTGCTTCATCAACTGGACGGTCATAATGGCAATCGCAACAGATAAGCTTGGATAATTGCCCAATTTTTCGACTTTCGACGCTAATTTAAGCCTTACCGCATAATATTTCGACACGCTAACTGCGGCTATGCCATTGGGTCTCTTGCTGAGCACTTGTATAAACTAAGGTTATGGATCGCGCCCACGAGGCATGTTATTGCCCTCCCTAGGCGTTTCCTCCCTAAAAGTGGACCGCCCTAAGCGGAGGTCTTTTTACCGAATGATTTGCAATGTCCAAATGCCGCCCTCATCGTAGATAAATTTGACATAGGCACGACCTTACCCTCAGCTAGATCCTCGTTAATGCCATAGTTTTAGACTAAATTTTAAAAAGGCAACTCATCCATGACCGAATTCGATTGTGTAATCCGTGGTGGAACAGTAGTGACGGCTGCAGATACCGTGCGGGCCGATGTCGGCATCAGGGACGGTAAAATTGTCAGTATCGCCGAACGCCTAACCGATGGTGCAAAGACCATCGATGCTTCGGGCCTCTATGTCATGCCGGGCGGCATCGACAGCCATGTCCATTTGGCCCAACCTGCCTTTGGTGGGCCAGCGATGGCCGACGGGTTTGAAAGTGGTACACGGTCCGCTATTGCTGGCGGCAACACAACAGTGCTTCCCTTTGCGCTACAGCCACGCGGTGCTTCATTGCGGCAAAGTGTTGTGGATTATCACAAGGAGGCTGATGGCCAATCTTATTGTGACTATGGCTTTCACCTCATAATCAGCGATCCAAGCCCTAGCGTTTTAGGACAAGAGCTGCCGGCTCTTGTTGATGATGGCTATACCTCGTTCAAGGTCTTCATGACCTATGATGAT
>Ga0208618_1000387_pt1 | contig 20629 bp, 11 predicted proteins | sample CryBogCBE18Jul08_FD_184585 | JGI IMG/M metagenome (GOLD analysis project Ga0208618, IMG submission 184585) | Freshwater microbial communities from Crystal Bog, Wisconsin, USA - CBE18Jul08 (SPAdes) | ecosystem: Environmental > Aquatic > Freshwater > Lake | place: Crystal Bog, Wisconsin, USA...
CCGGATGGTTTCATAAATGTATATGTTCCACCTGAAGTATATGTTGAAGAACCGGTAACAGGATTTGTTGTTGCTGTACCGGTGGATGAACTATAAGAACCATATCCTTTAGAATTATGAGCTCTCACTTTAAATGTATATGATGTGGTTGCTGATAAGCCAGTTACTGATATTGGGCTGCTGGAACCTGTTGTGGAATGTGATCCTGTTGATGTACAAACAACTTGATAATAATCTATTGATGCACCACCATTACAAGTTGAACCAGTAAATGATACAGAAATTGATGAACAACTTGTAGCTGAAGCAGATACACTAGTTGGCGCATTTGGAACAAGCGCTGATACCGTAGAAGATGAATTGGAAAATGCTGATGCACATCCAATTGCGTTTGTTGCAGTTACTTTAGCTTTCATTGCAAATCCAACACAACAAGCAGCCAATGTCCGTGTACTTGATGTAGCTCCACTAACCACTGTACATCCACGATACCATTGATATGAGTATGTTGGAGTTGGAGCACCAGTCCAACATCCAGTTGTGACGCTTAAAGTAGATCCAAATTGTGCGGTTCCACTTTCTACTGGTGCTGATGTATTTGACGGTTTAGCACCATAACTACCACCAACAAAGCTAACAAGAATACCTGTCATGTCAAATTAGTTCCTGTAATTAACCACTGTGTCGAAGCCACCTTAATACAGTTTGCTACACCATATTGACCTAATGTTCTACTACCTGTGCCACCACCTTGAGCCCATGTCAATGTATCTGAGTTGATAGCAATCGTAACAGATTGGGAAGTCATATTGATAAACTGGATAACGGTACCTAAAATATAAGGCACAGAAGAATTGGCTGCAATTGTAAATGTTCTAGCATTTGCATCGCTTGCTGGATGTATGATTGTAGAACCAGCATCAGAGGCGACTGTTGTGTAAGCTGTACTTTGACTATTCTGTGGAATGTTTAGATAACCAATATAAGATGCAGTTGATGGAAATGTTAAGTTAGCATTTCCAGTTCCACCCTGTGAAGTGGTAAATACACCAGTAATCTGTGTGTTAGCAACCGAAGCAATCTGACCAGATGTAATAAGACCAGTAACTTGAGTATTTGCTACCGTAGCAATTTGACCAGATGTGATAAGACCAGTAATCTGTGTATTAGCAACCGTAGCAATCTGAGATGCCGTTATTAGTCCAGTAACCTGTGTGTTGGCCACAGAGGTAATCTGACTGGAAATGATATTACCAGTGATAGCGGTATTCGCTACACTTGAAATAAGACCACTTGATACTTGTGTTAATGCCATTTAATATCCTCTTTTTAATCCTGTATTTATGGTGTTCCGGCTGCCGTAACGTTATTGGCTGATATAATATTTCCACTTGAATCAATAGACATAATTGTAGTTGAACCGTATTTGATAACCAACTTACCACCAGATTCCTGAATAGTGAAACTAGGTGTCGTAACCGTATTGGCTGAGGCCACCGTGCCAACAATCTGTGTGTTAGATACACTGGTAATCTGGCTTGATACGATGTTACCTGTAATCTGTGTGTTGGCTACCGTAGCAATTTGTGCGGATGTTATCAGACCAGAAATCTGTGTATTGGCAACACTTACTAATGTTGAACTTCTTACCTTTGTTGTCATTTGCTATTTCCTTTGAGGATTTCAATCTCGTCTTTTAGTTCTTTAATGGCAGCAAATGCCAAGGCACACAATTTTTCATAGTCAACGGCAAGTAAACCATCTGGTCTTGTACGAATGGCCAATGGAAATACCTTTTCAACGTCTTGAGCAATCACACCAAAGTCTGATTTTCGTAAGAAGTAGTCATCTTCACCACCGTGTTGTTTAATGTAATCATCAGTCCAATCAAATGTTTTACCACCAATTTGATACACAATATCAACTGCATTTGTAATATCATTGACATTTTCTTTTAATGATATGTCGGATGAATAGTATGCCGTAATATTGTTAGCCGCACGAATCTCACCAGTAACACCAGAAGCAGCAGTACCAGCACCTATAGAATTGAACTGTACATCACCACTTGTACCTAATCTAGAGACACTCAATGTACCTGAGGTAATATTAGAAGCATTACTTGTATCTGTTGTGGCTGATGTAGCTAAACCACTAATGTTGGCAGCCGGAATACTTCCTGTAATCTTTGTACTAGCTAATGATGTAATCCAAGTTGGATTTGCATATGTCAATGATGTATTGGCATAATAAGTTACCAATTTACTGGTCAAACCATCCAGAGCCAACTGAATTGTATTGGCTGTGGATGAAATATTACTATTGACCGTATAGGCAATATTGTTGGCGTAGTAAGGATTATTAATGTATCCATCTACCTCAAGTAAAACCACATCACCAGCAGTTGTGCCTGTACCTAGTGTCACAACTGTATTGGATGTCTCCGTATACTCTGAACCGAACTGGCGAACACCGTTGATATAGACTCTGAGTTGACCAGTTCCTGGTGTGTATGTTGGAGTGGTAAATACCGTTTGAGAAGCGTTAACAGTAGGATAAATCCTTGTAGTATTGATTGTGGTTCCTGGTGTTGCGCCACCACCAGAACCTGCGGCCGCCCAATAAAAGTTACCGGAACCACCTGTTGTTAATACATAACCTGATGTTTCACCAGTTGGCAATAAATTATTCAATGCCTGTGTTGCTGATGTAGCACCAGTACCACCTTGAGTGATAGGTATTATCTGTGTTGTTGCTGTGTTAGCCTGATTAAATGCAGCCTGTGCTAAAACATTGGCTGTATTGGCTAAATTATATGACGCTTGAGCAAAAGTCTGTAAAGCATAATTTGTTACAACTTTACTTGTCAAACCATCAATCGCCAACTGAATTGTATTGGCTGATGATGAAATGTTTGAATTAACAGTGAAGGCAATGTTATTGGCATAATATGGATTGACAATATAACCATCAACTTCTAATAGAATTTTGGAATTTAAAGGTGGTGCAGTAGTCAAAGTAACTACAGCATTACTTGTTTCAGTATATGCTGAAGGAAATTGTCTTACACCATCAATATAAACTCTGAGTTGCGAGTCGCCAGGAATATATGTAGGTGTAGTAAATGCTGTGTTAGAACCGTCACCAGTGTAACTCAATCTTGAAGATTGTATTGTAGTTCCTGGTGTAGCGCCACTACCACCACCACCGCCAGCAGCCCAATAGAATGAACCTGGTCCGCCTGTTGTCAACACATAACCAGATGTTGTACCTGTTGGTAATAAATTTGTCAAGGCTTGTGATGCTGAAGAAGCACCGGTACCACCTTGATTGATAGCTAAAGCATTCGACAATGTTAAAGAACTAAATGTTGGTGTTCCAGTAGTTCTTAAATCTTGTGGTGTATTAATAGTTAATGTATTAGAACTACCAGCAATTGTTACACCGTTGGTGCTAGTGAAAGTTATTCCACCACTTGTTGGTGTGGCTTGACCTGTTGTACCATTAAATGTACCAGATTCTGTATTTGCTTTATCAAAAGCGGCTTGTGCCAATACATTAGCGGCATTTGCTTTATTGTATGCTGATGTTGCATATGTTAAAACATTGGCTGTATAATTATTGGCAGTTGTAATTACACCACTTAGATAAGTATTGGTACTAGAAATAACACCACTTAAATAAACATTGGAACTATTGATACTGTTATTTAAAGTGTTGGCAACATTAGCTGTAGCAGCTGTTATGGTACTTGTTGATGTAACAGTATTGTTTAATTGTTCCGTTGTTAAAACTTGGTAGTATGTACCAGTAGAAACATCTTTAATGTCCCAATATGTTTGTGATTCATTCCAACGAATTGATGCATTTGCACCAGAAGTACCTCTATTAACATCAAACTCACTACTTAAACCAATAGTACTACCAGAATTTAAAGTGAAGTTATTTGAGTTATATACAGTAGAACCGTTAATAACAAAGTTTCCACCAACAGTAAATTGACCGTTGGTTTGTAACGTATTAAAATAACCTGATGCTGAGTTTGCATCCAATCTAGTAGAAACGTTAGCTGTTGGTACCGAAATGTTTGTATTAGCTTTTATAGTATCGACAAATTCTGTACCAGTAACAACCAATGTATTTAAAGTCAGACCGGTTGTTGAGATGTTATTTGCTTGTACACGATTGAAAAAACCTGTAGCAGTGTTGGCATTAATAACTGTAGCGATATTAGCAGTTGGTACAGCAATTACAGTATTAGCCAGTACTGTATCAACATATTCCGTACCTGTAACCACCAATGTAGTTAGTGTAATTGTATTTGCTTGTACTTTATTAAAATAACCTGTAGCAGTATTGGCACTAATTGTTGTTGAAATATTTGCTGTTGGAGCATATATTACAGTATTTGCTGATATAGTATCAACATATTCTGTGCCGGTAACTATCAAAGTAGGTGTAAGTACTGATACTTTACCATTGACTGTATTAGCCTGCACAGAATTTAAATAACCAACAGCAGTATTAGCATCAATTCTTGTTGCAATAGTGGCTGTTGGAACAGTTATTAACGTATTGGCTCTAACCGTATCAACATATTCTGTACCAGTAACAACTAAAGTTGGTGTATTTACAATCACATTAGCTGATATTGTATTAGCGTATGTAATATTTGAATATATCGATGGTGATATAGTTGCGATATTAGCAACCAAAGTATTTGCCAAAGAAATATATGCGGCCGTTATATTATTGGCCAAAACATCTTTAGTCACATAAACAAACTGACTTACGGATGTATTACCAGTGATGATTACATTGTTAGAAACAGTTGTGGTGCCTGTAATCTGAACTGTATTTGATATGTTTGTATTACCAGAAACATACAGGTCGTTGTTAACATAGGTCACACCATTTAGGTTAGACTGGCCTGTAACTGTGATTGTACCACCGATTGTGGCATTATTGGATACGGCAATACCGGTACCAGAGGCTTGAGCCAATATGATGCCACCAACATTGACTTGACCAGAAGCCACCAAACTCAATACGGTATTTGTAAAGTAAACTTGTTTGTCAACTCTTAGGTTGTTCTGCACATAAGCTGAAGAACCAATGCCCGTAACTTGTAGTTGGCCAGCAATAATTGCTGTGTTAGCAACTTGTAGACCTAAAGTTGGATCGTTTAGATATAAAGTACCAGTTGGTTTTGAGTAATTATTAGCCGCAAAGTCATTGTTTTCTTTTGCCAAGGCATTAGTCGTGACAATCCAATCACCGAATGTATTGGCATAGCTTAAAATTGTAACTGTATTGGCCATCTGGTTATTTTTCCGATATACTTATTGTTTTATTTATTAAGCAAAGAAAGAATGGTATTTAAAGTATTCTTAATATCCTGAACATCCGACTTTAAAGATTGTACTTCTTCTTGCATTTGTTTCTTTTTTCTATATTCAACCAAAGCAGCATAGTTGGTATTCAATACCGCTTTACTGTCCAAATCTTTAACTAAATGTGGGTGGTCTTTAACTTTAACTAAATTCATATCAGTTATCATGCTGTAGCAATCGCACGGAAGTTTTTAATTTGTGGTGCAATGGCTGGATTACTTGAGTAGAAACAAACTTTGATAGCAAACACATTGAAGTTGTTATATGTTGTGCCAGTTGTAATATCATTGTAAGTAATATTCAAAGCCTGATATGTATCAGAAACAAAGTCTGTTGGACCTGTGTTTGGAAGTCCGGCACCAGGTGTCAGAATAGGATTCATCAACACATATGGATTATCATCAAAATTGTTTCTATCATTTTGATTCAATATCTTATAATAGACTTCAATCTTAGTTCCAGGTTGACGGTTAACATCAACAAAAACTGTAAGACCAGTAGAAGCAAAGTTGTTATTCAATGTAACACGGCGTGTAATGTATCTTGATGCAGCACCACCGTTACCAAAACCACCTAAAGATTCTTGTGTCGTATTGGCTGAATAATAAGGAGTCAAAATGTTTTTAACTAGAATAGTATTCAGACGTTCCAAGTCATTGACTGGAGAAGTCCAACGGTCAATATTACTCAACGAAGAAAGAATAACAATGTCACTATTAGCGGATTGTATCTGTCTTGTTGGGAACTGGTGATTTTGTCCTTCTAATACATTAGTTGGACCAACCATCGATCCTGTTGAAGCATCTTTAGTGTCAACAGCATAACTGATACTGTCTAATGAATTGAATGACAAATCTGTACTTATCAATTGCATCAAATCGTATTGTATGGCTGAAGGTGAAGTATTGGATTTAACTTGATACGTCACATTACCACCAGCAAAGTCACAAATTCTCAATATGAAACACATAGTTTCACTTGGTGCAGGAACCCATGTTGAAGCATTTTGCGACTTAAACAATGAACCGGAATATGTTACTGCATTAACAACATTGGTTGTTCCGTACTGAACTTCACCAAGTTTTGATGCATATAATGTATACTGATTTGAATCAGCTGCAACCAATATAGAGAATTGGCCAGCAGGTAAATAAACAGGGTGGTCGAAAGTAAATGTCGTAGAAGGTCCAATAGAACTTGTCAATACAGCTGTTGATGTATTAGATGGTGTGTTAACGTCTTGTGGATTTACAAACACAATAGAACCAGGAATATCATTTACCGCATCAGGAAAACCATTTACGACAGGTCTAATACGAACTGATACTGGAATTGTTGGATCTTTTGTAGCAAAGAACAAGTCTACTGATGACAAGAAAACACCATTTGGATATTTTGTTGCATCGATAAAGAAATTCTGTGATAATGGATCTGTACCATCAAGTACACTAGGTCCACCCGCAGCTGCGACAGCAGAACAACCAGCTGCATGAGCACAAGAATATGCAGCGGAGTTACATGCACTTGTAACATAACTTGCAGCTAGAGCATTCAAGCAACCTGTGTAAGAATTAACAATAGAAGCTAAAGATGCTTGAGCGCAAGCATAAGGAACACCAGAACTAACTTCATTAGCAATATATTGAATCGAAGCTAATGCTTCTGTTCCTGTTGGAGGTGTACCGCCTTGAGCGCTAGTAATTACAGAGTCAATTTGGTCTAAGCCTGAGTGTACAATTGATGTACACACAGGTCCACCAAGTAAACTACTTGCAAACGCCTCAGCATAAACATAAGAGGCAGCACCACCAACTGTATATTGAGAAGCACCAGGATTTAACGCACATCCACCACCATAAGTAGGAGTATACGTTACTTTATGACAACAACCTCCGCCACCGCCTCCGCCACCGCAGGTGGGTTTTGGAACAACAATAACCGGTACAGAATAACCACCATTGCAACCACTACTGCAACCACGAGCAGCTACCTGAGGTCTTGGTGTAACTAGTGGTGGCCTTGTGGAAACAACTGTTGTTTGTGTTGACTGTAATGTACCTTGAGCATAGAAAGTTGTTCTTGCGTATGCATTACCAACCAACGGTGAAACAAAGTTGTCAGCAAATTCAACTGTAATTGTTCCTGTTGGAATTTGAATAATGTTATCATCTGGTATCATAAATGTACCAGACACAAAACCATTTTGGTCTGTTACTAAATTGCCACCCATATAACCAGCACCATTGGCTGTCAATATGGCAGTACTTGTATTAGAACCTGATACAGAAATTGTTGGTAGTGATGTGTAACCAGCACCAGTTGCAGTCATATTAACAGCAACAATCTTACCATCAACCACATTGGCTGTGGCTGTTGCTTGTATTGTATTGTTTCCTGTAATAGTAATGATACTTAAATTATTACCATTTGTATAACCAGAACCACCATCAGTAATATTGATGTAATTAATTTGGTTTGTTGAACCGGCATCAGGCGTTACATAAGAATCAATTGATACACCATCTAAGAATGTGTGTAATTTAGTGTAAGGCGCCATGCCTTGAATCTTAAATGCAACAGGAATAGACCTTGCAAAAGGAATAACAGCGTTAGAAATAACTTGTGATGTGGAACTGACCTGAATTGGACCGCCGTTAATTGCTGATGTTAAACCTTGAGAAGTAATTGCATTTGTAATTGCAGTTGTATCTCTGGTAATTGCAGCTTGACATGATGCAGACACAACAGAATCGGTTGATTGACCGGACCAGTTTAATTGCCAATCATTCCATTGTGAACCATGACCCGTACCATTTACAGCAGCAACCCATGCAGATTGGTCATCATTGATAATATTGATATTTGGCTGATTTTGTGTTGAATACCAAACGTCACTTGATGGAGACAATGTGGCTTGACCAACAAAGTTAATTACATTGAATGGATTAACATTGATAATTTCTGTAGCCGTATTCTGTGTGATAAAAGGATACTCATTGTACGAGAACGTAACAATATTATTTTTCAACGACAACTGATTGTTTGTTTTATTACCGGGTGATGTAACAAAAGTACCTTGATTGATATCGACATGATAAGCCGCAACATTAGAATAAAATAATGGTCTTGCTATTTGTGCAACTGGATCAATAGAAGCTGCATAGTCAGGATTCTTAACGTCAGCAACACTCGAACCATTGAAACCATCAACCAAGTAACCGTTCTTAAACAATAGGTTCAAACCAGTTGAATCAGTTACATCAGAACCAGTTACTTGACTTTCTAAAATTGATAATGAAGTGTAGTATTCCAAGTTGGAAATACGTTTGTCTAACAGACCAACATCTTTCATAGTATATCTACGAAGATTTGATGGTGTTACCTGTACAGATTCTTTATTATATGTGTAAGCTGGATAATAAATTGTAAACAAGGTCATCGTTCCAGGAACATCAGATGGTGCTACTGTATTTGTATATGAAGATATACCACGAATTGTTTTAAATTGTCCGTTAGGATAGATAACAATCTTATCGATTCTACTCAAATAGTAACCATAATTGGCAAACACATTGTTGAATGGTGCTGGCAATTGATAAGAATCAAATGTTGCAGCACCATCTGTTCTGCGTGGTCTAAAGTCCAATACATCTCTTAATGGATATGTCACGCCATATTGTGGAGATGTGAAGGAAGGAATGTCAGCATAATTAATTGGATAAGAATTAACATCAAAGAAACCGGTACCACCTGAGTGTGTGAAATAATCAAACACTGCCACAACATTTCCTTTGGCCACATCACTCACATTAGTAATTGTTCCATGGTCATAGTACGCATCTCTTTGGCCATTGTCAGTTATATAATTTGCAATATTATTGGATACTGGACTCCAATATGTGATTGCTGTATTGGGTTGGTGATTTTGATTTGTATTTTGTAGAGAAATATAAACCATACCATCGTCATATACAATAGCATTGTTTGTAGAATAACTTGTTGTATTTGCCCATACACCAAGGTATGGATGTGTATTACCTAATTCGTAAACACCTTTGAAATTGTAAATGTCTGATACACCCAAATCAATAGCAGTATCTTGTGTATTGGCTGAAACCAATGTTGCATGGTTTGTGTGCAACAATTTAACTTGTGGGTTATCATTTGTTACTGAGATAACAGCATATACATCAGCTGAACCTGAGAAATTACCAGCAACATTAATTGATGCTTGTGGAGTACCAGGTGAATTTGTAATCGTGATAGATACATTTGCCTGATCCATTGGTATGAAATGACCAGCTGGATAATTACCTGATGCGGATGTAGTTACAATAAAGAAATTTTGTTTTGCAATCGATGATGGTATTACACCAGAACCACCTTGGAAAATCTCATTGGCACCATTTGTTGTAATTGCAGCTACACCACTAGAGAAAGTTGGTACAGTAAACAACCTTGTTGTGATGTAATTAACAGAAGAAACATTTGAAATGTTTGTCTGTGGCAATGGGAAAATTAATGAGTTGTATGTATTATCAACTAAAGTTACAGGTGATACTGTATTGGCTGAGAATACTGGTGCGGAATAATTGCTTCCATCAGGAAGAATAATTGATGCCACATTAGAGAAAGCATTGTTTACTAAGTTAATATCAAACAAGAAAGTTTTATATTCTGCAGCTGAAAGGTTGCCAGAATCATAAGAGAAGTTTCTTACACGAGCAGTACCAATCTTAGTTGAAGAACTTGCTGCACCAAATGCTACATTATGCAACTCAACTACAGGACTGGTTTGAAAGTTGATAATAGCACCGTTTAAATCTTTAACTTTAGTATAATCGCCGTAGTAAGTTTCAATGTCTTGGTTGAAAAGATAAGTTATATCTCTTGCTTTCTCCAATAGATATGGAGTTTGTGCAATGTGTTGCACTGGATAACCATTGAGATAGGCTTTACCAGCACTAATAGAAGCTGAAAGTGTATTTGCTGTTGTTACTGTGTTACCAATCAACATACTGAATGGATTAACAATAAAATCTCCTGATGTATCTGATACAACAGAAGCAATGGCAGATGATATGTCTGTTAATGTAGGAGTATTATTAATGTCTTCAATAACACCAGCATTAATTCTGACCAATTCAATGAATTTATTTGTTGTCAAGTTAGCAACAACTTGGTCGCTTACATAAGGTTTACTTACCAAATTCAATGTTACATTGTATCTGTCAGCACCTGGAGCTTGATAGTTAGAAGCACCAATGGCGGGATCCAATAAAGATGGATCGCTTGTGTAGTCGATGATTGTTTCATTAACTTCAAATCCAACTACAACAGATGGATAAGCATTAAGTGCATCAGGAACAATTGATGAAGTATAGTTAGCAACAAATAAACCATTTGTAAACCAAACACCATTATCAATGCCAACTTCTAAAGCATTGACCGAAATTTCATTTGTGATTGTTGTAGAGCCATTAGTGACATCAGCAGTTAATGGCACACTAAGAATTAAAGTGGTTGTGTCAACAATTGAAGTAACAATTCCACGGTATTTGATGGAAGAAATTACAATTGAGTCACCCACAGAAACGCTACCAGTTGAAATGGTGAGAGTCTTACTTAAATATTTACCTGTTGAATTTCTGGTGATTACATTGGTAGATTTAGCAACTGCTGTAAAGGATGGTGTTACAGAACTGTTTAAAGAACTTAGAGCTTCAACTTTAGTTTGGTAGAAATTGATAGTCTCACCAGATGAAAATGCTTTACCATTGGCAATATTAACTGCTTTGGTTTTGATATAAAAATTTGATATGTCAACTGAATTAACAAGAGCAATAAACCTAGATGTTTGGCCAACGGCATACAAATTTACAAAGCTAGAAATCGATGCTGATGATGCAGCAGTTAGTTTGGCTGTAATGATATTAGTATCGACCGTAATATTACCGCCAGATACTTTAGAACCATCCTGAAATACACCATTACCAAACTTAGAAATTTGGTCTTGTAAAATAGTTTGAGCTTGTGTTAACTCTCTGGCTTGAACTGCATAGCCAGGTTTGAAAAGAATACGGTGGAAATTCTTTGTTGGATCAAAGTCATCATAGTAAGGGTCAACGTTAAAATTCAGAGCCATTTTTTTCCTTTTAGTATCCTAGTACCAACTTAAATTGTTCGATGCCATCGGCACTTCTTGTTATGCCACTTCTATTTTCTATATATGACATGTATCCGGAGAAGATTTGAAAGTTTGGAACACTATATGTCAATAATGTTCTTGTTGTTACCGAAACTTTGCCGTATATTGAGGCATTGTTTGTTAATGTTCCTGTTGTATTTATCAGCTTAAGTACATTGCTTGCCACATCAAAACTCAGTACAGTACCAGTAAATGTTGGATTATTGATATCACCTTGGTAAACAATCTCATCATTTACATACACACCAAAACCTGGAGCTACAATCAAATCTGTTGTTGTCTTGTAGATTGAACCGTTTGCTGGAGCTGGATTGGTCTGCAATGTAGTTGGATTGATTACAATACCCAATTGATGATATGTGATGTCTGTTGGAATGATTCCATTTTCAGAACCTTTAAATTCTATTGAAAACATGACATGTGATGCACCTAATTCAGAAACGGGATCAAAACCGTGACCACCAATAGGTGAAGTTGGTGCAAAGGCTACTGCACCAGAACCTAAAGATGAAGTAATAGAAACATTTGCCTTAGTATAGTTAGTTCCAGGACTTGTCACTACAATATCGGTAATTGCTCCACCAGACACGACAGCAGTACCTGTGGCATTAGAACCATCACCCGTAACTGTAACTGTGATAACCGCATTGGCTGGATCATATCCTGAACCACCATTCGTTACATTAATCACATCTAGACTACCTGCACCAGCAGAAGTTACTAAAGGATTTGGCGTATTGGCACCAACAGGTACTGGCATCCAATTGGTGTCCATGAAATTAACTTTTGAACCCAAGTCGATTGTATAGATATATTTCCATTTATAACCATCAGAAGATTGGAAAATATTGTTCGTGCCATAAGAACCAGGTTCAAAGTATGGTTCTATTGTAGATGGTTGTGCATTATTGTTCCACAAACATTTGAATACTTGGTCATATCTATTCTTCACATAGAAATTTAAAACATAACTACCATCAACATTCGTTTGAAACATATCAACGTCATCACGATAATAATCATATGTGATACCTGTAGTCCAATTCACTCTTTTGATTACTGGTGATAATTCATTTGATTGTACGGCTTTGGCCACAAACATATTTTTAAACACTTGTTTAATATATTTCTGGTCTTGTGTTGGTACTGGTGGATTGTTATCGTCTGTCCAAGGATCCACTTTAGATAAGAAACAATATATTGAAGACAAAGGTATACTATAATATGGTGGCACAACAGCCACAGGTGAAAAATATACCTGTTCAACCGAAGATACTTTTGCGTTATAAGTGAGTAGGTTTGTGGTAGTCATAGTCTTTATTTATCTGTCTTTAATTGAAAATACTTGTTCCAAAAATCAATACATTGTTAGCATTAGCCGTAAGAATACCGGAGTTATATCCAGTTATGTCCAACCATATACTATCTTTGAAAGTAACTGAATTTGCTGACAAATTAGAACTTGCCACCTCTGAAGTGAATACATTACCATTGGCTGTTGTAAAAGATATCAATGTATTTGGTGCAATCGTATTCAAAACACTAACACCATTCATGGCATGGAAGGTAATCACATTATTGTAACTATTTGCACCATTTGGATTCATTGTTACATAAGAGTTTTCGCTGCCTGTATAGTAAGCCAATGGATAAGCGGTACTTAAACTTGTATAACCAGTTGATGAGAATTTTGTATTAGAATTCAAAGCATAACGACCCAAGGCTTTCATACCAGTTGGGTGCAATAAATTCAATAGTATGTCTCTGTACTTAGCAATTTCTTTTTGTACCGTAATTTGATAGGTGAAGTTATTGTAGTTTGAACTTTGCAATACATCATAAGAACTTGGCTGACCACTCTTGTCTAAGTATTGACCTTGACTTAATACAAGACCATTTAAGAATGAAGCATTTGCCTTTGCTCTACCGTCACCATAAATTCTAACACCATTTGTATTATAATTTGAATTAAATTGTGTATTAGCCATAGCCATATTAATGTTTTTGCCAACCACTTTTAAATCTTGTGTTGGGTCTGGAACACTATTATATTCAAACACTCTTAGATTATAAAGGCTTAGTGTTGGATCACCATTGGGTTGCAACAAAGTTACATTATTTACTGTTGCTGAATAAGTCGCAACTGATATGTCTGTACCTTGATATACAACATCACCAAATTGTGGAACATGAGCAACACTTACGTTAGCCACAACAATATCTTCTACTTTGAGTGATACATTAGGTGTAGAAATGTAATCTTCACCAGGATCAATCAAGTTAATAGTTGTAACAGAACCAGTTCTATCTGTAACGACTGAGAAAGTTGCGCCTGTGCCTAATATTCCTGGCACATATAAACTTGCGCCGTAAGCTTGAACATTGGCAGAACTAACATTTAATGTAGGTAGTGATGTTGATTTATATCCCATACCACCCAAAGGATGATAACCATCTGTTACATACTTAATTGAAGTAATTGAACCGTTGGCATCTACTGTATGTACATTAGCCTGCGCTCCGTAGCCAGTACCACCAGTAAATACGATTGTATCATTGGCTTGATATCCTTGGCCGCCTGTAATGATTTGTATTGGTGATAACATGCCGATGCTTATTAAATCAGCATAATCACCATTGTCATCTTGGTATCTCGATTCTGCGGTTACAACTGGTGGAACTTTAATTCCGCCACCACCATTCACCAACAATACAGAAGAAATTGGATATGTTTGTAGTGACAGAAATGAAAAGGCGTTAATTAATTTTGTATTTGCATTTGATATGGCCACATTAGCAAAATTATAATTTGTATTACCTAATGTGATATATTGTTTTAAAGCAATAGAGTCTAATGGAACATATGCCACATTGGCTTCAGAGTTGGCTGCTGGATTTAAAGAACCAACATATGCCAAAGCACCTGGAGCATTCGTGATATTAAGTATGGTATTTGGATAATTTGTGTAACCAAATCCTTCATTGACAACATTGATATTCTGTATTGAACCTGATGTTGTGGTGCCAACTGATGCCTGAGCACCATGACCATTGGCAGAATTTAAACCACCATAAACAATAACTGGATCTCCAGCTTGATATAATAGACCACGATTGTTAGGATCAATTTTGATTTGACTAATCTGACCAACAATCTTAGCTCTTAATGGTTGACCATTAAACAATACCGTTTGATTGGCATTATCAACTACACGAACAAATTCACCAGATTGAAACAAACGTTCAATGTTGGAAATGAATACCTCAGTTTTTGTGCCAGCTTTGACTGAGTTTTCAACTGTGGCAATCGACTTTGTTGTTTCGCCAAATAATCTTAGGTTATTGATATTTTGAAAATTTGGATCTAATGTAGCCAACTTCAACGATTTGGCCACATACCATGTACCAGCAGAAGCCTTGAGTACAGAATCTTTGGTATAAAATACGTCAAAATCGGAGTTGTATAGTATTCTAAACAAAAACTCGTAAGATGATGGTGTGCCTTTGGCTTTGTACAACTGTCTTGCTGCCTTAATTGCAGTAGACTTACTAATCAATGCATCTTGTGGAAAGTATTGTAGAAAATCATTGATAAAGTAATTGACAAACTCGGTTGAAGTTGTATCAATATCTTTATAGTTTAAAAGATTTTTTGATTGTTCTGTAACTTGGCCATTTTGTTCCATCCATTCATAATAAGATTGAAGAAACAAAACAAAATTGGCATAGTCAGGATTTTCCCTAATAAAAGAGGGAAGTTGTGACGGTATTAATAACGATGTTTTTTGATTACTGGATATCATGATGTCTTGGCAGCAACATTAGCCGTGATTGCATTTGGATCGTATGGATCAACTGTAATGATTCTATTGTATGTAGACGATACGATTGTAGTTGTTGGTGTCACAGATAATGTTAACTGACCTAAATCATTATCAACTTGAGTTGGATTGAAGTTTGTTAATGTTATCACACCATTAGTATAATCAACTGTTCCGATGTTGGTACTTAAAGTTGTCTTGCCATAGACTGTATCATTATAATACAATCCCAACGTACCGTATCTGCCTTGTAGATTAACTACAGCAGCACCAAGTTGACCTGTAGTGTCATTTGTTACCGGTGTGATTGTTGCATAAGCTGTAGTGTAATTATTACCTGATGTTAATACATTGATTGCTGTGATAGAACCTGCAGCATTGATAACGGCTTCAGCAGTTGCACCTGTACCATCACCATAAATTGTAACTGCTGGTGCAAACTGATAACCAAAACCTGGATTCAAAACAGAAATAGTATCCACACCTTGTGTTTGAGCTGGCAATTCTTCTATATAAACGCCATCTATAAGACCTGTTGATGTTGGATACTTTAATGCAGGTGAACTACTGATACCACTTAAAAATGTTCCTTTTTGTATAGGTGCATTGAAGTGGAAGTTGTATGTAGTTGGTGTGGTCAAGTTAGGATAAAATTTCTTCTGTAATTGTATCTTAACTTCACTTGTAACAATCGATGAACTTGAACTGGAAATTGTAGAAATCAAATCAGACACAGAAAATGTTGAATTGAATGTGTTTAGAGTTGTTGTGGCAAAATTACTGATAGATGACTTGACCAAATTGGCCACACCGTTGGCAGTCAATGTGGTTTTCTTTGTATCATACAATACGTTAGTTACAATTTTGACATAGGTGTAATCTGGATCCACAATTGTAGGTTCAACAGTCAATACAGATATTGGCTTGATAACTTCTTGTTTCAACCTTTGTTTCTGTGTATCAGTCAACAAATATCCACCTGTTGGTTTCAAAGCAACAAATACTTGGCCATATACAGGGGGTATATTTTGTTCTCCACCCCAAACATTAACTGCATCAAAAGAAATACCTAAAGTATTTTGTTGAATCAATGTGATATAGTCTTCTTTAGTCACCGCACGATTCTGAGCTGCATATGATTTAGGTGCCTGATATTTGATAGAAGCAATAGATTCTTTATTAGCACCTTGTGATGCAGAGAACACAGGATAAATTGTTGTGTTTGAGTAACCTGATATGGAATCCATCAACACAAAGTTGTTAGCACCAGCCGATGATGTGCCTTGAGTTACAACATAAGATAACTTAACAACATTACCATCAGATAATTTTTTACCTAAAATACCATCACCAAAATAAACTTGATATGTACCAGTCAAGCTTTCTTGCAAGAAATACACAAGTGAATTACTATCCAATGTTAAAAAATTAGTAGATAGATTATAGATATCAAAGTCTGTATTAGATGACGACACTTGAACTGCCACTTGAAGTGTTGTTGTGTCTACATTAGATTCTGGTATCTCATATGTGTATGTTGGATTATTTGTTGAATCTACTGTGAAAGAAACAGAAGCTGGTATACCTTGTTTGATAGGTACATCAGTGAAATATGCTGTATTGGCTGATACATTCACAGTATGTGCATCTGTTGTTACAAAATTGTAGTTAACACCATTGACTGCTTCAGATAAAAAATGTGTAAACTTTGGCAATGTTAGAGATGCATCAGAAACTTGATTAACTTTAACATTGACTGTGGCTGATGGTGCAATAGATGACTTTGGTGTATAATCTAACACTTTAGCCTGAGAAACAACAGAACTTCTCATAATGGCTGAGTCTAAGAACATCTCATTGGCTACCATGTTCAAATAATAAGCATTATATTGTGTATTGTATGCTAAAACATCCAACAACACTGATAGTGCTGAACCTTCATAGTTATAATCTTGTAATACTGGTTGAGATTGTAGAAATTGCTTCAGATTGGTTTTAATATTATTAAAATCCAAGTCCGTAATTTGAACATTAGAGTTAGCTGCAGCCATTTTATCTATTTCTCTCTAAAAAAAGTGTTACTGTTGTTGGTAATGTCGCATTTTGTATATAAAATGATAAAGTAACGTTGTACCTGTTATTTCCTTCATCGGCACTTACATTGATATACTGCATCTGTGCTCTAGGCTCATAATTATTAATCATATTGTTGATTTCACTCTCAATACTTGAGTTTGTTAGTGGTGAGAAGTTTTCAAACAACAAAGCATCAAGGTTTGAACCTAAATCTGGATTGAATGGTCTCTCATAGTGCTTTGTTAACAAAAGATTACGAATAGACCTGATGACTGCTTGAGCGTCATAACTCAAGGCGACATCAGCCGTTACCGGTTTAGGTAAGAACGTGAAGTCTATGTCTGAGTATATCTTAGTTAAATTTGCCATTGTTTATTTATTAAGCTTAGGAGTAAATTCGCTTTTTGGATTCTTGGATTGCGTCCGGACTTTTTCGGAGGCCGGACGAAATTTTCGAATTTTATGGATTTAAGTTAATTGTTGGTGCAATCAATGTCATATTGCCGCCAGAAGTGACCTCATATGTTCCACCGACAGTAGCTTTGAAATTACCATCTACTTTTTCTGTAACATTACCTTTTACATATAAATTGGCATCACCATCTACTGTGATATTACAAACACCTTTGATGTGAACATTATTGTCATTTAGATAGATTTCATAGTTTTTACCTGAAACCTTAGTGACTTTGCTACCATCTGGTGCAATTTCTATAAAAGTATTAGCGATATGTGCAATATGCACTCTTTCAGCTCCAGGTGTATCATCCAATTCGATGACATGACCGGCCAAAGTTTCAGTTACGTTATTATATGGTGGTTTTGTTGCATATTGTGACTTAGGTTCGTCCCAAGAACCACCAGAAGCTGTTGGAACACCAGTATCAAGGTTTGAGTTGTGAACACCAATGATTGTATTGGCTATGTTTTCATTACGATATAGGCGGCTTGTTGTTGGTTCATTTAATGGATAATGGTCACCACCAGAGAATCCCTTTGATGTATTTTTACCTTGTGTTGGAATACCAGGAAATACTGATAACATCATTGGTGCTTGACCAGAAATACCATCATAGAAGAAACCAAAGACATAATCACCAGGAATTGGTGCTGAAGAAGTCCAAGATGAATTTGGTGACCAACCTGGTAATGCCCATGGCAGATGGTCTGTTGGAATGTCTTGAATATTATCGGTGTGATAGCCAAAAATTCTCACTTGGCATCTGCCAAGATTCAATGGGTCATCTCTGGACTCAACCACGCCCATCCACCAATTAAATCCGTCTTTACCTAAAAAGTTTTGCATTATGAATTAATACTATCTTTCCACACAGAGTTACTATTATCAACAGTTTCAAATTGTGTTTTTGAACTGTCTTTCGCTATTTCTAAAATTGTTTGATAAGAACCACTTATTGGTTGTATAACATGTCTAACAGCAGTCACCAAATACTTACCTGAATAGAATCTATCCAATTCTCTAGCTTTAGTTCCAGGTTTAATTGTCATTAAATCAAATTCAATTACTTTGCCAGCAGAAATACCTGGATCACCTGGAATTGATATCTTAGCCACATTGTAATTGGCCAAATTTAATTGTGCCGTTCTTTGTGGTACATAGGTTTCAGCATAAATGTCTTTGGCAAAGCCACCTTCTTTAGACTTTATGTAAGAATTCTGCGCCTCATTGGTATTACTGGCTAACAATTTAGTCACCGCTTCAGATGTTTGTGTTAGTGTTTTACCAAACCTATTTTCTAAGTTATTTGTAACACCATTATCATTTAATGATTTGGCTTGGTCTTTGAATTTATCATAATCAAAATCTGTTGTAAAAAACGACCTAGTTGTTGGATCCAAAGTAATCAAACGATTAGCAAAAGAACCAGAACTGATATCATTCACCACATCAAAAGTTTTGGTGAATTCATATTCCAACACAGTAGTTACTTTGTCTTGTATTGGTTGTTCTTTATCATCCAAATTCTTTTGTTGATATTTGTATGTGGCATAAACATCATCTTGAAACATTGACTGTAATGACCTAAAATTGAAACCTTCTCTTGTTTCAAAAAATAACATATCAGCACCTATTGTACCTGTGGCTTTAGGTCTGGCATATGTTGATACCCAGCTGATAGTTTCAAAAGGTTTAAATCTTGGAACAATAAAATCATACAAACCTGTTGTTTCTTCAACTGTATTGATTTTTGCATCATCCACGTTGAGTTGGCTTTGTAGAACATCAGACACAATATCAGAAATCTTCATTCCTTTGTAGGACTTGCTGATTTTAATTTGTTCAGATAGTATTAATTCTTCAGAACAAAAGTATAGTGTGTAATAGTGTGTGTTTTGATTGCCTGTGGCTTCTTTATTGCCAACTTTATACACTCTAAACAATTGGTCATCTTTATTTGGTCCATTCTTTAACTTACCAAAGTTAACTTCCATATATTCATTACCAGTTAACTGCAATGATTCAATAAAACCTTGTGAATCTTCAATCTTCACATAACCGGACACAGTAAACGTATAAATGTCTTCATAATAAGACAATTCTCTAAAGAGCTTTTTCATCTCCATTCTGTTGCCGCTGGCAGTCAGAAAGTTTAGTGTTTTGAGATAGTAATCTTGTGGAAAATAAACACCAGGAGATTCAACAGGAGCATTTATACTGTTAATATCCATTATTTACTCATTAATTTTACAAATTCGGTTTCTAATTGGTCAACATAATTATTATTTAAAATATTGATAGTTCTTTTGGCTTCATTTATACCCAATTCATAATCAAATATTGATACTGCTTTTTTACCAATGGTTACTGTAACTTGACCAGTAGGTAATGTATATGTATTGGTTGAAGTTGTAATCAGGTTGTAAGTTTCTTCATCAACTGTTACGGTATTTGTTGTTGTACCATCGTAATTTGTTTCGGTTACCACTTTTTCGTAGTGATGTACAGTACCGTAAACATCTTCATCACCATATTTGTCCGTCATGTAAGCATTAAAACTGTTAGAATCTAATGGCCAGTTCCATTGTGGATCTAATAATTGATTTGCAAATAAGACTATCCAATAACGATAAGAATCGCCATAATACTTATAGGCTACGATTTCAGGCGT
>Ga0208618_1000388_pt1 | contig 20569 bp, 17 predicted proteins | sample CryBogCBE18Jul08_FD_184585 | JGI IMG/M metagenome (GOLD analysis project Ga0208618, IMG submission 184585) | Freshwater microbial communities from Crystal Bog, Wisconsin, USA - CBE18Jul08 (SPAdes) | ecosystem: Environmental > Aquatic > Freshwater > Lake | place: Crystal Bog, Wisconsin, USA...
CTGCTTAGGTAATTCTGAGTTTTTTTATTACCAATGTCAACCTAAGAAGTAACACAAAACAAAAAAATATAGAAATAATAAATAAATTCAGGCTTTTTTGCTCATATATCAACGTTATCTCAATTAGCACATCTCAGACTATCTTTAATTCTTTTAAGTTCATACAATTTAGAACTTATACACAGTCATTGAAGGCATTACATGAATTCATATCTTAATTTTCTTAAGCTATCAGAGTCAATTAGCTCTAAGCTCATGGTCCTAGAGATAGACGCTACTGCTGTACGACTGCTTGAGATGATTGCGGTTGCATATTCACTTGGAAAGGCTCTTAATGTAACTGAGGCAATGCATTTAGGCACAATCGGTTCACAGGCAACTCTTCACCGCAAAATTAATAACTTAAGAGAGCAGGGATTGGTAAGTTTGGTACACGAAGGTAAAAATAGGAGAACCAAATATTTGGTTCCAAGTGCGAAAGCAAACAAACACTTTGAGCAATTGTCTAAAGTAATGGCCAAAGCTTATCTAGCAACTCAGCACTAAACAGCACTAATTTAACTAATTCAAAACTACTGGAGTTTTGCGCCTAAGTCTTGGACAATTTTTGATAACATCAACAATAAGGCTCCGAACTCCCAATCTAAATCCCACGAATGTTCTCAAGATGCTGCTAGATCACAAGGAGCAGATCCATCAATCTCATAAATTTCCAGTTTATAGGAAATGTATTAACGCGCATATTTAGATTACTTAATGAATTGATTTGTTAACTTTGAACTCTTAAACCCTTACCTACCTCAAAAGTCCCTATTTTTTTAGCAGAATCGAAACCGCATCTCTCGAACACAGACATCACCTCCTTCTCTGCACTTGGATCGCACGAAACCAATAGACCGCCACTTGTTTGGGGATCAGTTAAAAGATTTTGTTGCCAAGACTGAATTTGGTCTTCCAAACTTACTTCATTTGAATATCCTGCCCAGTTACGAGTAGAAGCCCCCGTGAAAACATTTTGCTTCACCAGTTCTACCGCCTCCTCTATCACTGGGACTAGTGGCATATGAATTACTGCCTTAAGATTGGCGCCCCTGCAAAGCTCAAGCAAATGTCCTGCTAAACCAAATCCAGTCACATCAGTCAGTGCATGAACTCCCCTGATCTTTGATAACTCAATGCCTGGCGTATTGAGTTGAGTCGTGTACCTTATCATCTTCTCATACCCAGCTTGTGGCAAATTACCACTCTTAAGGGCCGCACTTAATACACCTACCCCCAGTGGCTTACCCAAGATAATACTATCCCCAACTACGGCGGAATTGTTTCGCTTTAAATGAGCAGGGTCTACGAGTCCGATCACAACAAGTCCGTAGATTGGCTCAACAGTATCTATGGAGTGTCCTCCAGCAATAGGAATATTGGCTTGTGCGCAAACACTTTCTCCGCCCTGGGTGATTTTTTGAATCATCTCAAGGGGCATAACATTAATGGGCATCCCCAAAAGTGCGAGGGCAAACAAAGGCTGAGCGCCCATTGCATAAACATCTGAGATTGCGTTTGTTGCAGCAATTCGACCAAACTCGAATGGATCGTCAACAATTGGCATAAAGAAGTCTGTCGTAGCAACGATTGCTTGAGAATCATTAATCCGGTATACGGCTGCATCCTCATTGTTTTCCAGGCCCGCAAGTAATGCTTCTGGGATGATGCGCGCAGGTGACGATTTCAGTATCTCACTGAGTATGCCAGGTGCAATCTTGCAACCACAACCACCACCATGTGCAAGGGATGTGAGTCTTCCGTTAAAGGACATAGTTTTAATAAAAATTCAAATTTAAGTGATCTTAGACTTTTTTGGATAGGGCTTTTTGCCCCAAAAGCGTTCGCTGTTTATCGCTCACAAAGTTTTAAAAATGCTCTAACTCCATTGCATTAACGGACTCTCCCCCCTCCAATACAGATTGTGCGAGTGAGAGCGCAACTGGGAGTAAGTGCTCAGCGTGAAACCGCGCCGTTGAAATCTTTGCAGCATAAAAGCTCTTGTCCTCGTTCATTTTGTCTTCACTCACCATCAATGCTTTAGCCAATTGCCAAGCAGTTAGTAAGTAGCCGGTTAGCTTTAGGTAACCAACACTACCTGCAAATACATTTTTGGTCTCAGTTTTAAAGTGCTCAACTACATAGTGGACCACAGATTCATATGCTCCACGGGCTTGTCTTAGGTTCTTTAGTACCGCTTGGGCCTCCTTAGAGCTGCGCTTTTCTAATTGAGTCTCTGTTTGCTCTATCATTCTTGCTATAGCCAAGGCAACCTTACCTTTATCTTTATAAGTTTTACGGCCAACTAAATCATTTGCTTGAATAGCCGTAGTTCCTTCGTAAATGGTCAAAATCCGTGCATCCCTGTAGTACTGAGCCGCTCCAGTTTCCTCTATGAAGCCCATACCGCCGTGGACTTGAACCCCCAGGCTTGCTACTTCAATAGACATCTCAGTTGAAAATCCTTTAATAATAGGAACCATAAATTCATAGATAGCACCAAATTGCTCGCTCTCAATTTCATTTGCACTGTGTTGAGCTAGATCGCTACATTTAGCTCCAAAGTATGCAAGCGCTCTTGAGCCTTCTGTATATGCACGCATCGTGGCCAGCATTCGTTTTACATCAGGGTGTTGGATAATGGGAACTGGTCCTTCAGATCCGTCAAGATCCCTAGACTGTTTGCGTTCTTTGGCATATGCAACAGCTTTTTGATATGCTCTATCGGCAATAGAAACTCCTTGCATACCAACCCCAAAGCGAGCAGCGTTCATCATAATGAACATGTATTCCAGACCTCTGTTCTCCTCACCAACAAGATAGCCAATAGCTCCAGTTTTGTCACCAAATTGCATGACTGCTGTTGGACTTGCTTTTATACCGAGCTTGTGCTCTATAGAAACACAATAAGCGTCATTTCTAGCCCCCAAAGAGCCGTCGCCATTAACCAAGAACTTAGGAACTACAAATAAAGAAATGCCTTTTACACCCTCTGGCGAATTAGGTGTACGGGCAAGCACCAAATGAATGATGTTTTCAGCCATATCATGGTCACCATAAGTGATGTAGATTTTGGTCCCATAAATTTTGTATTCACCTGCCTCTGCAGGCACTGCCCGGGTTCTAACGAGAGACAAATCTGAGCCAGCTTGTGGCTCTGTGAGATTCATGGTTCCCGTCCATTTGCCAGCAACCATATTGGGTATAAATTTATGCTTCAATTCATCACTACCTGCCGTCATTAGTGCCTCAATTGCGCCGTCTGTTAAAAGCGGGCATAGTGCAAAGGACAAGTTGGATGCGTTCAACATCTCAGTGCATGCAGTTGAAATAATTTTTGGTAGCCCCTGACCTCCGTATTCTTCTTCATGCATAACCCCTTGCCAACCACCGGCTACAAATTGCTTGTAAGCATCCCTAAACCCAGGGGAAACCTGAACACCATCTGCATGCCAAGAACTTGGAGTCTTGTCACCCTCCCAATTTAGAGGAGCTAAAACTTCAGAGCAAAATTTATTTGACTCCTCCAAAACAGCCGCCGCGGTGTCAATATCAAAATCTTCAAACCTTTTAATGCCCAATACATCGCTAAGACCAGCAGTCTCGCCAATCACAAATAACATGTCTTTAATAGGTGCTTGATAACTCATGTCATCTCCAAGTCTGAGAAAAAAATTTAAAGAAATTTAAGAATTAGCCCCAGTATAAACAAAATCTCAACAAAAAAGCACGATCGTTCTAAATCTTTCAAATTTAACAACTACCTTGGTTATACTTGTCTGGGCAAATATACCTTTCATAGACATAAACAAATGCTTGTAGCCACGCATAAAATCAACAAATCAACCTCTAAAGGTGTGAAGACTTCAGACACTAAGGGTTCCTCAAGGATAACTCAAACCAGTTCCTTGAGTAAGGGGGATGCAACAAAGGCTTTGGTACTAGATGCAGCGTTGTACTTGGTGGGTCGAGACGGCTTTGAAGGCCTAAGCATCGGTCGAATAGCTGATCGTATGCAGATGAGTAAGAGCGGTGTTTATGCTCATTTTGAATCAAAAGAAAACATTCAAATTGAAGTCATTCAGGAATACCACAGGAGATTTCGAAAATTCGTTTTTGAGCCTGCCCTTCAACTTCCTAGAGGTCTGCCAAGACTCAGGAAAATGCTCGACAAATGGATCGAACTCACAATCTCTGAGGTAAGCACCGGTTGCATCTATATTTCTGGTGCTTTTGAGCTTGACGATCAACCTGGACCAGTTCGAGATGAGTTATCAGGAATTGTCATGACATGGAGAAAAACGCTCATCAAAGCAATTGAAATGGCAATTAATGAAGGGCACTTAAAAAGTAAAACCAACCCCAAGGAAATGTTATTTTCTTTTTACAGCGTTATTCTCGGAATTCAACACGACTCAAGATTTCTTAAAGCAACTGATAGTTCTAAGTTCGCAGACAAGTTAATCAAAAAAATTATTACCGAGAACAAGCCAAAATCTATTAAAAAAGCATTACATGTGACAAATTTAAAATCCTAAAAACTCTTGATATCTGTTACTTTGATTTATGATAACAGCGGATAAAAAAACTAACGACTTTGATTATGACCAACCAACAAATTCTTGAAAAATTCGGCCCCAGAGAATCAATGGACTACGATGTAGTGATTGTCGGCGGGGGGCCCGCTGGTCTATCTGCAGCAATACGACTAAAACAACTTGCACAATCAAAGGGCAATGAGATCTCAGTCTGTGTTTTAGAAAAAGGTTCGGAGGTTGGTGCACACATACTTTCCGGCGCCGTCATGGATCCAGTTGCTATCAATGAGCTTATACCCAACTGGAAAGAAAAAGGCGCCCCCCTTTCAACGGAAGTCAGCGAGGATCGTTTTTTATTTTTAACCCCAGATAAATCCTATCAAACTCCAAATTGGCTTTTGCCAGAGTGTTTCCAAAATCACGGAAATTACGTCATCAGCTTATCTAACTTTACGCGTTGGTTGGCAACCCAGGCTGAGGAGCTCGGAGTGGAAATATTTGCCGGCTTCCCAGCGGCAGAAATCCTGTACACCGAGCAAGGTCAAGTTTGTGGTGTAGCCACTGGCAATATGGGTCTAAGCAAAGAGGGTGAGCCGCTTGATACCTTTCAAATTGGTATGGAACTGCGCTCCAAGTACACCCTATTTGCAGAGGGCTCACGGGGTAGTTTAGGTAAAGAATTGATCACAAAATATAAGCTTGACCACGATTCTGATCCACAAAGCTATGGTCTTGGTCTGAAAGAGGTATGGGAGATTGATCCTGCCAAGCACAAGGAGGGTCTAGTAATTCACACCGCGGGTTGGCCTTTGCAAAATGACACCTACGGTGGATCCTTTCTTTATCATTTGAACAAAACTCAGGTTGCAGTTGGATTCGTGGTTGGTCTTTCATATTCAAATCCAACCCTGAGCCCCTTCGAGGAGTTTCAACGATATAAAACACATCCAAGTATTCGTCACTTCTTTGAAGGCGGCAAGAGAATTGCATACGGTGCACGAGCTATAACAGCTGGTGGACTCAATAGCTTGCCCAAAACAGTTTTTCCAGGTGGCGCTCTAATTGGATGCGACGCCGGGTTCTTAAACGCCTCTCGTATAAAGGGTTCACATGCTGCGATTAAAACGGGTATGCTTGCTGCAGAGGCTGCTTTCCAGGCATTAAATGCGGGAAGGCAATTAGATGAGCTTGCGGCTTATCCTCAAAGTTTTAATGAAAGTTGGTTGCATAAAGAACTCAAAGCAGCCCGAAACTTCAAGCCCTGGATGTCTAAAGGTCTTTTATTAGGATCTTTGATGGTGGGTATTGAGCAAAAACTTCTTGGAGGCAATATTCCTTGGACTATTCATAACAAAAAAGCCGATCATACTTGCCTTAAAGAGTTAAAAGACTGCCAGCCTATCGTTTATCCAAAACCTGACGGAGTCGTTAGTTTTGACAGGCTCTCATCAGTATTCATCTCCAACACAAATCATGAGGAAAACCAACCCTCGCACTTAACTTTAAAAGATAGTTCCGTCCCAGTGAGCATCAATTTTGCAAAATACGGAGGACCCGAACAACGTTATTGTCCAGCAGGCGTGTATGAATACATTAACAGCGATGGGGAAGAAAAACTACAAATAAATGCCCAAAACTGTCTGCACTGCAAAACCTGTGATATCAAAGACCCAACTCAAAATATCGTATGGAAAACACCCGAGGGATCAGGCGGCCCCAATTACTCTGGTACCTAATTGATCAGTAATTTCACATTCAAATAAACCAAAGACTACGGCTCTTAATCGACTTTGAGAAAAAGTTAGCTATGTGCCTCCTTCACTTATAAAGACATGCCAAATTCAGCCAAGAGTCCTACCTTTTGGCAAGGGAGGATCGAAAACTTCCTTGCACTGCACACTGTTCAGTACACCATTGTGTCACTTATCATAATCAATGCCCTTTTGTTAGGACTTGAAACGAGTGAGGAAATAATGAGTCAATACGGGAGTTTGTTACACCTTGTTGACCACATTATTTTAGGTATTTTCATTGTCGAGTTAATTCTCCTAATGAGTGCGAGGGGGCTAAGTTTCTTTAAAGATGCTTGGTGCTTATTTGACTTCATCGTCATTGCGATTGCTTTGGTCCCTGCATCTGGTTCACTATCTGTGATTAGATCACTTCGAGTCCTGCGTATCCTCAGACTCATCAATAAGTTTGAAAGCATGAGAAAAGTGGTCAATGGACTACTTGGTTCTTTGGCCAGTTTAGGCTCAGTTGTGGGCCTTATGCTAATTGTCTTTTACGTTGCTGCAGTTGTCAGTACGAACTTATTTGGAAAAGAATTCCCAGATTACTTTGGCGATCTAGGCGCCTCATTTTTTACACTATTTCAAGTGATGACGTTGGAGAGTTGGTCCAACGGGATCGCGCGCCCCGTGATGGAGAAGTTTCCACAGGCTTGGATATTTTTCCTCACCTTCATCATGCTCTCTACTTTTGTTGTCATCAACCTCTTCACTGCAGCCATAGTTGACTCATTCGGTAGCGATACCGAGTCGGACCTTGACAACAAAAGACTAGAGGAATATAAAAAGAAAAGGGAAATTCAAGAGCAAAAGTTAATCAAGGAAATCAACGATGAGTTTATTGCTATCCAAGAAGAATTACTTGAGGTCAAGCAATTCATAAAACAGATTGCAAATAAAACATCTGTCCATTGAGTACTACCGGGATCTATTAACAGACAATGAGTTTTAACGAACCATACAGGGACGTTTTGGATCGAACTTCCAACCCGGAATTAAAAACTGCATCGCCGTTGCGTCATCCCTTGCACCCAATCCGTTTTTAAGATAAAGCTCATGCGCGCTTTGAACTGCTTGCATATCAAGTTCAACACCTAAGCCGGGACTTTTGGGCACCTGTACGTGTCCATCTATGATTTGCAAAGGTTGGGTAGTGAGACCTTGACCGTCTTGCCAAATCCAGTGTGTATCTATAGCCGTAACTTTGCCTGGTGCGGCTGCAGCAACCTGAGTAAACATGGCAAGTGACACATCAAAATGGTTGTTTGAATGGGAACCCCAAGTTAAGCCCCAATCCCTGCAGGTCTGTGCAACCCTAACAGACCCCGCCATTGTCCAAAAGTGTGGATCTGCTAGTGGGATATCAACACTTTGCAAAGACAATGAGTGAGTCAATTGACGCCAATCGGTTGCAACCATGTTGGTAGCGGTAGGAAGCCCCGTTTCTCTCCTAAACTCGGCCATAACTTCTCGCCCACTAAATCCGTCCTCTGCTCCGCAGGGATCTTCTGCGTAAGCAACAACACCGTGCATGTCTCGCATGAGTCTTACTGCATCCTTTAGTAACCAACCACCATTAGGATCTAAAGTCACACGGGCAGTTGGAAATGCCTCATGTAACGCAACGACTGCCTCAATCTCTGCCTCTCCAGATAACACACCGCCCTTTAATTTAAAGTCATTAAATCCATACTTTTGTTGGGCTGCTTTGGCCAAGTTAACGATTGACTGCGCAGTCATTGCTTCTTGGTCTCTTAGATGAAACCAATCATCTTGTGAGGAGGACTTTGTCTTATCTCTGTAAGGGAGACTTGTTTTAGATTTATTACCAACATAAAACAAGTATCCAAGCATCTCAACGGAGCTTCTTTGTTGACCTTCGCCAAGTAGTGCGGCAACTGGTAAATTAAGATGCTTACCCAAAAGGTCAAGCATCGCAGACTCTACTGCGGTGACAGCATGAATTGTTGTCCGTAGGTCAAATGTCTGCATACCCCGCCCGCCTGAGTCGCGGTCAGCAAAAAGGGCTCTCATTTGAGACAAAACAGCTTGAACGTTGCCTATGCTCTGACCCACAACCAGGGATGTCGAGTCCTCAATTGTTTGCCTAATCTTCTCCCCCCCCGGCACCTCGCCAATTCCACTTTGACCAGATGAGTCGGTAAGGATAATTAAATTACGGGTAAAAAATGGACCATGCGCGCCTGACAAATTTAGCAGCATACTGTCATGCCCTGCAACAGGTATGACTCTTAAGGAGACAATTTTAGGGGTTGAGGAGGTTGTCATTTTTAAAATATATCGATTAGGAAAACTGCAAAGACCAGGCCGGTGAAACTTCCCGTTTTCTCGTAGTCTTATCAGGCGCTTTGAAATTAACTAGAAACTGCTTTATCAAGACAAGACTCTATCCCAGTTTAGGAGGTCTTTTAAGTCGGCACTAGGGTTTACCCTTTCGTGGTGTATGAATTAGTTTGCTCTTATTTCGGGGGACAATCATCAGAGTTGAAATACCTTTTAAACACCCAAAACGAGCAAATCAACATGATTCCCATGTCCCCCACACCTGTAATAAGTCATGAGTCTAGCCCACTTAAGGGAATTAAAGTGATCGAACTAGGCCAAGTACTCTCAGCTCCATTTGCGGGATCTATCTTCGCAGATCTTGGCGCGGAGGTTATAAAAATTGAACGCTCCGGCACAGGAGATGATGCAAGAACGATGGGCCCAGCTTTCAGGCACGGAGACGCTCTTAATTTTCATATTTTCAATAGAAACAAAAAATCGATTGCACTCAACTTAAAAGACCCTTTGGAAGTAGAAAAGCTTGACCGACTTATTTGTGATGCAGACATCCTCATTCACAACCTTCGCCCTGGAGTTACAAAGGATTTAGGTTTAGACGGTGAGACTCTTACAACAAAACATCCAAGGCTCATTTACTGTGAGATCTCTGCGTTTGGGCATACCGGCCCCATGAGTAAAAAGCCAGGTTATGAGCCTTTAGTTCAAGCATACAGCGGATTATCCAGTACAAACGGTGGTCCAAATGATCCGCCCACTCGTATGGGCGCCTCTGTCTGCGACCAGGGTAGTGGGATGTGGGTTGTGATTGGTGCCTTATCAATGCTGACACAACGCGCGGCGAGTGGGCGCGGCGGTATCGTAAACACATCACTGCTAGAGACTGCCCTTGCTTGGAATGGTCAAAAAAATGATGCCTATTTAAACCTAAATCAATTACCCATTAAACACGCTTCGGGACATCCAAGCTTTGTGCCGTATGAGGCCTTTGATACCATGGACGGCCCAATTTTAATTTGCTGCGGTAACGATCGATTATTTCAAAAGCTTTGTACCCTGCTTAACAAAAGCAATTGGTCTGAGGATGATAGATTCATCACAAACAGGGCACGCCTTACAAATAAGGACGTTTTACTTGCAGAGTTGATCCCAATACTTAAACAAAGAAGTCGAGATGAGTGGTTAAGAGCGTTCGAATTAGCGGGCATTCCCTGCTCTGCAATTTTGGCAATTCCGGAGGTTGTAAGAGAGGAACAAGTTCTTGCTCTTGAGATGTTTCAACACGTACCGGGAGAGGACTTTACTTTGACAGCCATTCCACTTTCTTTCAATGGTCAAAGGCCTCAGATCAAAACTACTGCCCCTAAACTAGGCGCGGATAACGATTTACTTAACTAAGAAAAAATCATTTAAAACATGAAAACCAAAAATCTCATTTACCTAAAGTTAATTCAAATCTTTGCTCTAACGACTTTTTGTCTGATGTCATCCGCTCAAAACACAGACTACCCATCCAAGCCTATTTTGTTTGTAGTACCCTTCTCACCCGGTAGTGGAACTGATACCCTAGCAAGAAGCCTGGCCCAAGAAATCACATCTCAATTCAACATCAACGTGATCGTAGATGACAAGCCGGGTGCAAATGGGTTTATTGCAGCGCAGTTCGTTGCCAAAGCAGTGCCCGATGGATACACCGTGTTAATCACGACCAATACAACTCACGCCGCAAACGAGCACTTGTTCAAGAAAATCCCCTACGACCCCGTTAAAGACTTCTCACCTGTAGCCCTTCTAGGTAAGGGATATATGGCATTGGTTGTAAACAATAACTCGAACATCAAATCTGTATCTGACCTTATCCAAGAAGCTAAGCGTAGACCTGGGCAACTCAATTTTGGTAGCGGAAGCTCATCGAGCCGCCTCGCGGGTGAGTTGCTAAGACAAATGACTGGAATTGAAATCAATAACATCCCCTATAAAAGTAATCCACTAGCTTTAACTGATTTAATAGGGGGACACTTTGATTTTATGTTTGTTGACGCGCCAACAGGCGTACCACAAATCAAGTCTGAGAAACTTAGAGCAATTGCGATAAGTGGGACCAAACATATAGCAACTTTGCCAGGAGTACCCACCGTCGAGGAGGCGGGGATCAAGGGCTATGACATGTCGTTTTGGACCGCTGCTTACTTACCAGCCGGTGCACCATCAGCGGTGCAAAAGAAATTACATGACATCCTCGTTAAGGTCAGTAACTCTAAGTCTGTTGGTGGCTACCACAGCGGAACGGGGGGTGAGTTGGTGTTGCTCGGTCCCGATGGATTAGCCCAATTCCAGGCTGCTGAATCTCTTAAATGGGGCCAAATCATTAAAAATGCAGGGATTCAACCGGAATAAATAGTCAAATTAAGGTTTTTGTCCCAACAATTTTGTGCTGAGTTGAATAAATTCATTTTCTGATCTATTTTTACTTAATAACTTGTAATTCCTCCACAATTAAAATAAATACTGCGTTTCAAACTTTTTTATTTTGACTCTGGCACTTTAAAAGCCAGAAATGATACCCATATAAAGCAAAGGAAATTTTGTTTTCTTAAATTTTGGAATTACCAAAATTTATTCAACATATACAAGGAATACCATGCTTTTTGATTCTTACACCGCACGATCACTCAAATTAAAGAATCGTGTTGTTATGTCACCGATGACGCGCAGCAGAGCCGTTAAGTCAAATACTCCCAACGCCCTTATGGCTGAGTACTACAACCAAAGAGCAAGCGCTGGGATGATCATCACTGAGGGCACCTCTCCATCACCTAATGGGTTGGGCTACGCAAGAATTCCAGGGATCTTCAACGAAGATCAAATCAATGGATGGAAACTCATCACAGATGCAGTTCATGCAAAAGGGTCCAAAATTATCATTCAATTGATGCATACAGGGCGAGTTACGCATATCTCCAATTTGCCTCAAGGAGCTGAGGTCGTTGGCCCAACCTCAGAAGTTTGCCCTGGCGAGATGTACTCAGATTCACTTGGTATGCAGCCCCATAGCGCTCCCCGTGCAATGACACAGGCAGATATTGATCAAGCAGTTAAAGAATACACTGAAGCCGCAAAAAATGCACTTTCAGCAGGCTTTGACGGAGTTGAGATTCATGCAGCCAACGGATATTTGATTGAACAATTCCTGAATGCCAATGTCAATACAAGAACAGATTCATATGGCGGCTCTATAGAGGGAAGAAACAAGTTTGCCTTCCAACTGATTGAGTCAGTCGTCAAAGCAATAGGTGCCGAGAAAACAGGTATTCGTATATCTCCCTACGGTGCTTTCAACAACACGGGTACTTTCCCAGAGGTTGAGGAACAATTTTTAGCATTGGCCCATAAAGTATCTGAACTTGGTTTGCTTTATCTTCACGTACTGGACCATTCTGCAATGGGCGCTCCTGCAATTCCTTCAGAATTCAAAGAAAAACTACGTAAAGCTTTCAATGGCCCATTTATTCTTGCGGGAGGGTTTGATAAAGACACTGCTGAAAGCGCTTTGGCTCATAGCAGTGCAGATTTGATCGGTTTTGGTAGACCTTTTATTTCCAACCCTGACCTAGTAGAGAGAATGCAAACAGCTCATAAACTAAATGAGCCAGACATGTCTACCTTTTACACAGGGGACGCTAAAGGGTATACAGATTACCCAACAATGGCGGGCAAATAAGTCTGGCCGTTTAGATTAATTAAACAATCAGACTGGGGATGTAAGGCGAATGTACCTTACATCCCCTTTTTAATTTACTAGTATCCGCCGCCTGAGTTTTGTGAGCTCTGTGCAGATTGTGGGGTCCAACCTGTCAATTTGGATGCCTCGGCTTTAACAAAATTAGACATCGCAGAGCGATCAGTTACCAGCATTACCATCTGAAATCCTTGATCTATAAAGCGCTGAGTAAACTTTGCACTTGCTGTGTGTATGCCTGCTATAACGTTGTGTTTTTTACAGGTCTCTAAGATCTTGGTAACGGTCGCGACGTGCTTAGGATCTTCGTTGTCCATGACAGGGGCGAGGCCTAAGGAGAGAGCAAGGTCGGTTGGACCGATGTAAGCGGCATCAACTCCAGGGGTTGAGATAATTTCCTCCATTTTCTCAATACCCTCTATTGTCTCAATCATGACGATACAAGCCATTTCTTTGTCAGAATGCTTTTGATAGTCCGCTCCGCTATAAAGAAGGGCTCGGTTTGGGCCATTGCTTCGAATACCAGTTGGTGGGTATCTACATGCTGCAACTGCTTTTTCAGCCTCTTCCCTATTGCTGACCATTGGCACTATAACGCCGTATGCACCAGCATCTAAAACTTTCATTATCATGGAAGGCTCATTCCATGGCACCCGAACAAACGGGGTCACCGATGTCGTAGACACAGCAGTTAACATGGGTACCACGTCAGAGTAGTCTATGCAACCATGTTGCATATCTATGCAAAGCCAATCTACTCCCGTGTGCGCCATCACTTCAGCGGAGAAACCACTTGGAATAGATAACCAAGCTCCTACAGCAGGTTTACCCTCCCTCCAAATTTGTTTAACTTTGTTCATCCGCATTGACTGGCTCCTAGAGTAAGTTGAAAAAAGGTATTATCAACGCAGAATATCCCATGGCTGCGAATGATTTCCCTGACAATTTGGGCAAAGTATACTTAAACGTACTACCGGATTGGCTTTCGAGATGAAAACTATTGTAAAAATCCTATGCCTAATCTTAATTTTTATTCTGCCGCGTATCTCCAACGCAGGTGAAGTTAATGTCGCTGTAGCCTCTAATTTTGCTGCCCCAGTTGAGCAAATCGCTCTCGCTTTCCAGCAAGAAACCGGGCACAAAGCAGTCATCTCCATCGGCTCCAGCGGAAAGTTCTACACTCAAATCAAATACGGTGCACCGTTTCAAATCCTGTTATCCGCCGATGATGAAACACCGGCCAGATTAGAAAAAGAGGGCGATACTGTGTTGGGTACAAGGTTCACCTACGCTACAGGGAGACTCGTGCTTTGGAGTAAAAAAAAGGGGATTGTTGACGATAAGGGTGAAGTATTGAAAAATGGGACCTTCGATCGGATAGCAATAGCGGACCCCAAACTAGCACCTTACGGTTTTGCTGCCATCCAGACCTTAGCCAAACTTGGTATTGAAAAACAAATAACCCAAAAGGCAGTGTGGGGGGAAAATATTGGCCAAACATTTTTGTTTGTGGATACCCAGTCTACTCCGTTAGGCTTTGTTGCATTGTCCCAAGTAATAATGGATAACCGCCTCAAAAACGGTTCTGCATGGATAGTACCTGAATCTCTACATTCGCCTCTTAAACAAGATGCGGTCTTGCTTTTAAGCGGTAAGGAAAACGCTGCTGCCCATGCTTTCATTAAATTTCTAAAATCTAATAAAGTGCAAGAAATCATCAAAGCCTTTGGCTATCAGATCTAAAAAATGATTTTTGTAGATTTTTATCAAATCATCACATGTTTAAGCCTCTACACTTGATTTGAAAAACAATACGTTCAGTAATTCTAAGCAATCCAGTTTACAGGCGCCGTAAATTTTCACAATTTTATGTGACCTTCTGTTTTCTTAAAAAAACACTCTAAATGCGTACGCTCTGGTTTTTAATTTGGACGCTTAAAAAACTCACACCAAAGTTGCTCAACTAGTACGCTATAAAATTACTTAACAAGAGGTTTTTAAATGAAGGTCGGAATTTTAGAAGATGATCTAACTCAAATTGAAATTTACAAGACTTGGCTAAAAACTGAAGAAAACGAGGTCACAGGCTATAGCTGTGCAACCGCTTTTAAAGAGGCAGTTTTGACTCAAAACTTTGATCTCCTGATTATTGATATGGTTTTACCTAAAAGCAATGGACTTCAAGTATTGCAGTGGGTTAGAGCGACCAAAGGTTGGGAGTTGCCCATCATTTTTGCAACATCCATAAACTCAGAAATAGATATCGTTAATACCCTTCGAGCGGGAGCAGATGACTACGTGGTCAAGCCTGCAAAATTTTCAGAATTCATTGCGAGAATTGAGTCCGTCTCAAGACGCAGCAGATACCCCGTAATTCAATCCATCGGGGTCTATGAGATTGACAAAAAGCTCAAGCAAATTAAAAATGGTAGGGAAGTTATACCGCTCACGCAAAAGGAGTTTGACTTAGCAATTTATTTCTTCCAAAACAGTGGCAAATTACTTTCAAGAAAGCATTTGCTAGATAAGCTTTGGGGCCTTAACTCGCAAGTCGATACACGAACTTTGGATACCCACGTTAGTAAAATACGAAGTAAGCTGAATATAAGAATTGAAAATGGTTTACAAATCGTACCCGTATACGGGTACGGTTACAGATCTGAGATATCGAAGTCCTCTGAACTTTTTCCAAATTAAGTTGAGAAATCGACCTTAACCTTGGAGAGAAAATCTTTCATGTAAGCTGCCTCATCCTTTAACCTAGAGTGCAGTTCTGAGCGCGGTATATCTGTAGGCTCCAATCCATTAGCTCTAAGCTTGGAATTAACCGCGGGGGATGTGACTAATTTACGAATGGCATCAGATAACTCCGCAATTACCCGAGGAGAGGTTCCTGCAGGGGCAAATACAGTGTTACCTGTTGGAATATTTTCCCCCTTAAGTACGGACGATAAATTAGGGACACCCGGCAAACTTGGAATGCTTGTAGGTGGTACAACAGCAATCCAATTCATCTTGCCTGCTTGAACCATTGGCCCTCCAACAGGCAAAGTCGTTATAACTGCGTCTAAATGCCCACCTGCTGCATCTGCGATCATGGGTGGGCCACCTTTGTAGGGAACAAGAGTCATATCCAGGCCCGCATTCTTTTGTAGCAACAGAGCCGCCATATGATGAGGAGTACCTATGCCCGCCAATCCCATTTTCACATTAGGCCCTAGTTCTTTTGCCTTTGCTAAAAACTGATCAAGCGTCTTAACACCAAATTGCGTGCTGACAGACAGCATTAAAATTAAATCTGCCGTCGCAGCGACTGGGATGAGATCTTGCATTGGGTCGACATTCTTCATAGCAAACTGAGGAACAAGCGGATTAAGGGTGATTTGAAGGTTACTGAACGCACCAAATACGCCTGCATCGGGTCCTGCCTTGATAACCGTGTCCATTGCAATATTGCCCGCTGCGCCTGGTTTGTTTTCAACTGAGGTATAGGCACCGACTAAACTGTTTAACCCTTCAGTACACGTGCGGGCTATAAAGTCTGCAACGCCTCCAGCAGGATAGCCCACCACAAATTTGAGATTGCGTCCCGCTAACAACTGATCTGCAAAAGTGTTTTGAACTAGACCAGTCGCACCCGTGGCCAATGTGTATTTCAAAAGCGATCGTCTTCTCATATTTAATGTCTCCAAATGTGATTTTTAACTTTTAGAAAGATTCAAAAATCTAAATGCTTATTTATTTAATTAGCTTGATTTTCCAGGTTTTGCAACTGTCTCCACAAAATTTTCCCAGATCCAGACTTAGGAAGATGATCTATAAACTCTACCAACTTAGGTGCCTTGTATACAGCCATCTCACCGCCCGCCCAATCTATTATTTCCTGTTGAGTGATCTGGCCCTTAAATTCTGGCCTTAAAACCACCAAAGCTTTGACGGTTTCGCCCCTGTAAGAGTCTTTACTTGAGATGATGCACGCCTCTTGAATCGCTGGATGCTTGTAAAGCATTAATTCCACCTCAGCAGGCCAAACCTTAAAACCAGATGCATTGATCATCCGTTTAAGGCGGTCCACCATAAAGAAATACCCATCCTCATCCTCCCTTGCCAAGTCTCCGGTTCTCAAAAAGATCCTACCCCCCAGCTCAATTAATGCCTCTTTGCTAGCTTCCTGATTATTCCAATATCCCTTAAAGACTTGTGGGCCGCTAATAATGATTTCACCAATCTCTCCGTTTGCGACCTCCTCAAGGGTTAGAGGATCAACGACCCTGGACTCAACCCCAAATATTGGAATGCCTAGACACTGCTTTTTAGCTCGCTCAGGTGGATTAAGATGGCTAGGAGCAATGGTCTCCGAGAGACCATACCCCTCTACAAAAGTTATCCCTAAATCAAGTAACTTTTGAGCAATAGCTTCCGGCATCGCTGTACCGCCCCCATTCATTCTTTTTAAAGAGGATATGTCGTACTCAGAGACTTTGGGGTTTGCAAGGAAATCAACGATCATGGTCGGTATACAACCAAAGGTTGAGATTTTGTATCTCTCAATACACTGAGCAGCAAGGTCTCTGTCCCATCTGGATAGCAAAACAATTGTTGAACCTGTGTATAGGGGCTCATTCATTCCACTTTGCATCCCTGTGACGTGAAAAAGAGGCAGCACGGCTAACCTGGTATCCTCGACGTTTGTTGCAAACCAGGTCTCGTAAGCACATAGGGTGGACATGACGGTCTCATGAGTGTGCATACACCCTTTAGGATTACCAGTAGTGCCCGATGTGTACGGCATTACACAAAGGTCCTCAGGTCCAACTGTAATGAGCCCGGGAGAGAGTTTTAATTTCAAAGCATCGCTCCAAAGAATAGTCTTTGGGTGTTCAAGCGAGAGCTTAGGCTTACTTAAAATGTCTGGAGTTTTTAGATCCGTGTGAACTCTCAGGTAGTCCTTGTAGCAACTAACAATCACGTGCTTTAATTGATCATTTTCATGCTGTATGTGAGGCTTAACGTTATCAAAGAGTTCTTGTGAAAGTATCAAAGTACTTGCACCGCTGTCAGTGATGTAATGCTCTAATTCATTGGCAAGATTCATTGGGTTAATTGGTACAACTACCGCATTGGCTCTCAAAATCCCGTAATAACTAATGATGAACTGGGGACAATTTTGCATGTAAAGCAGTACCCTATCCCCCTTTTTAACTCCACACTTGTGCTGTAAGTACCCAGCTAAATCTAAAGTTTCTTGCCTAAACTGGGCGAAAGTAATCTCAGTGTCGTAATATCGGATAAAGGTTTTGTCAGGGTAACGAGTTGCACTTACCTCAACGTTATAGGACAGGGAAGTCTTCGGCAAGCTCAATTGTTTAGGTAATTTATGTGGCCAAAATGCGGTGTGACGTTGTGACATAAATAAATCCCTCCATCTCAATCATTTAAAAGCTTTTGATGACGATTAGGAACTATCAATCTAATTTCACCAATTGTTTGCCAAAGTTCTCTCCTTTGAGCATACCGATAAAAGCCTTCGGAGTACTCGCAATACCGTGAGCAATGGTTTCTTTGTACTTTAAATGCCCAGATAGGACTTTCTCCTTGAGCGAGTCGATGATGGATGGCCAAGTATCTGGTTTATCAGTAACGATAAAGCCTTGTAGCTTTATTCTATTAACCAATATTGATCTGATTTGCTGATTGCCATAGGGCTGTGCGTTGTACTCTGAGACCAGGCCACAAAGTGCGATTCTTGAAAAAGGGTTCATGAGCGACATCACGTGTTCAAAAATTGCTCCGCCTACGTTTTCAAAAACACAGTCAATGCCCTTGGGTACAGCTAGCTTTAGAGCGTCCTTAAAATCTGAACTGCTGTGGTCTATACAAGCATCAAAACCTAACTCTTTAACGGCGTAATCGCACTTAGTTTTGCCACCTGCTACGCCTACCACGTGGCATCCCAAACTCTTTGCAAGCTGCCCAACCACAGAACCTACAGCACCTGTAGCTGCGTCAACTAGTACTGTCTCATTTGGTTTAGGCTCACAAATGCCCATCAGTCCAGTCCATGCAGTAACGCCCGGCATCCCTAGGACACCCAAGTACGCGCTTGCAGGAACACTTGAAGCGTCTATCTTCTTTACTAATTCAGAATTAGCTACGTGATGACTTTGCCATCCGGAATAGCTCAACACTTGATCACCAACCTTAAATTCTTTTGATTTAGATTCGATCACCACCCCCGCAGCCTGTCCCACCATCACTGCACCGATCTCAGCGCTTGCAGCATAGGACTTACCAGGCATCAATCGCCCTCTCATATAGGGGTCCAAAGATAACCATTGGTTATGTATTAGAACCTGGTTATCGTTGATAGAGGGGATAGGAGCCTGTACTAACTCAAAGTCAGTCTCTTTGACCCATCCCTTGGGAAACTGCTTAACAATAATTTGTTGATTCATGTTGAGAATTTAAATAACTGGTTTTTAGCAAATGGTAGAACCGCCGTCTACTGCCAAGTATTGACCCGTAATATGACGAGATGCCTCACTTGCAAGAAAGACTGCAGCGCCCTTTAAATCCTCATCTCCTCCAATTCGTCCCAAAGGGGTTTTGCTAATCACAGTTCCCTCATGTTGGGAGAGCAATCCTTGGGTCATCTTGGAGAGGAAGAAGCCTGGACAGATAGTGTTGACATTGATGTTGTACTTACCCCATTCAGCAGCTAAAGCTCTGGTGTGATTTACTGCTGCGCCTTTGGAAGTGTTGTATCCAATAGTTTGCATATGATCGGAGTTACCCCTAAGTCCAGCAACAGAGGCAATGTTGATAATTTTCCCCTGACGCCTAGGAATCATGGACAACTTACCAATTGCTTGGCTCATAAAAAACATCGCATTGATATTCAAATTCATGAGTTTATGCCAAGCGCTTGATGGATAGTCCTCAGCGGGAGCGCCCCAGGTTGCTCCTGCGTTGTTAACCAAAATATCAACCACACCAAGTGTATCAACAGCACTTTTTGCTACACGGTGGATCTCTGCTTCGTCTTGTAAATCAGCAGCAAAGGAATGGGCTATCACGCCGCTTGAACTTAGTTCTTTGCAGGCACTGAGTAATTCTGCCTCCTTTCTTGATACCAATACTAACTCAGCACCCATCTCCCCTAAGGCCTGAGCAATCTGAAAACCCAGACCGCGTGAGCCCCCTGTGATTAAGGCTTTTTTACCAGATAGATCAAATAATTGCTTGACACTCATTTGTAACTCCCCTGCCCGTTATAAATTGCAATTGACTGAATAATCGCTCTAAGGGTTTTAGCAGACCTCAAAGAGTCCTGCCGCACCTTGCCCTCCCCCAATGCACATTGTGACCACAACATGCTTTGCGCCTCTTCTCTTGCCCTCGATCAATGCGTGCCCAACCAACCTAGCTCCTGATACACCGTATGGATGCCCAACCGCGATTGCCCCGCCGTTTACATTCAGAAGTTCATCTGGTATGCCCAATTTATCTCTGCAATAAAGTACCTGCACCGCAAAGGCTTCATTTAGCTCCCACAAATCAATATCAGAAACCTTGAGCCCATTGCGCTCCAAAAGCCTTGGGATAGCAAACACAGGACCAATGCCCATCTCATCTGGCTCACATCCTGCGACGGCGAATCCCCTAAAAATACCTATGGGTTGGAGACCCCGTTTTTCAGCCAATTTACCATTCATCACAACCACTGCACTAGCACCGTCTGAGAATTGACTTGCATTACCAGCAGTAATGACCCCGCCAGGAATGGCTGAGCGAATTTTTGATACGCCCTCAAGCGTGGTGTCTGCTCTTATGCCTTCATCTTGGTCAATACAGACTTCCTTGGTCATGATGCTTTTGGTGGCAATGTCGACTGTACCCATGCGAACATTCATGGGCACAATCTCATCTTTGAAAAGCCCTGCAGCTTGTGCTTTTGCGGCCCGCTGTTGACTCCTAACCCCATACTCATCTTGAAGAGTCTTGCTGATGTTGTATCTCTTTGCAACTTGCTCCGCAGTTTGCAACATGTTCCAATAAATCTCGGGCTTGCTTTTCATCAGCTCCGGATCTCTTAACATGTGTTGATTCATATTTTGTTGAACACAAGAAATGGACTCTACCCCACCGGCCACCAAAAC
>Ga0208618_1000392_pt1 | contig 20331 bp, 17 predicted proteins | sample CryBogCBE18Jul08_FD_184585 | JGI IMG/M metagenome (GOLD analysis project Ga0208618, IMG submission 184585) | Freshwater microbial communities from Crystal Bog, Wisconsin, USA - CBE18Jul08 (SPAdes) | ecosystem: Environmental > Aquatic > Freshwater > Lake | place: Crystal Bog, Wisconsin, USA...
CCAAAATACTACACCTCTGTAGGCACATATGGCATAATGTTAGGTTTAGCGAAAAGTGCGTTGGAATGGTCCAAAGTGGCTATCGCAATTGAATTTTAAGGAATAAAAATGAAAGAAGGCATTCATCCAGAGTACCGCGAAGTTTGTTTCGTGGACTTATCAAATGGATTTAAATTTGTTACTCGCTCTTGCTTGAGTGCAAAAGAAACAATCAAAATGGACGATGGACGTGAATTACCATTGTTCAAACTTGACACATCTAGTGAATCACACCCGTTTTACACAGGCACACAAAAATCTGTGGACACGATGGGTGGACGTGTTGAGCGCTTCCGTAACAAGTACGGTAAAACTGCTGCAAAATAAACTTTACAGTATCAATAGGGCAGCACGGGAGACCGTTGCTGCCTTTTTTTTCTCTAGCAATATCTTTAGCAACTCAGTAAGTCCACTAAAACACTTCAATTTTTGACCGCAGTGAATTCGCCTACCCCTTCCATCGTTCCTCAATATGCAGTCAGAAGATTTCCGCTTTGGGCTTTGTGTTCGCTTTGCTTGATTTATGTTGTTGCGGGACTGGTGGGTAGAGCCCCTTGGAAGGCTGCAGACATCATCGCTTTTGGTTACATGCTAGAGCTTACCCACTCTGGGGTAAGTCCATGGCTATGGCCATTTTTACACCCCTCCATAATGGGATTACCTGCAGAGATTGACGGCGGCTTGGTCTACGGACTTGGGGCGTGGTGTATCGAGATTTTCACCAATCAACTTCATCTGCTGACTGCTGACTCGGCTGCACGAATTCTCTTTATAGCTCTAGGTGGTCTGACGGTGGTGTGCACTTGGAGCAGCGTTTATTTTCTTGCTCTAAGTCCTCAGGCCAAGCCAGTTGAATTTGCTTTTGGTGGTCAAGCAGATCCGAAAGACTATGCGCTCGCCCTCGCAGATTCAAGTGCTCTAGCCCTAATCGCTACATTGGGGCTGGCACAACTAGGGCATGAGACTACACCAACCGTTGGTCAATTGGCGATGTCTAGTGTCGTCATGCTTGGCTTTTCAATGATGGCTTTTAAGCCCTATCGTTCTCAGCTGTTGCTTGGGCTTGGGTTGTTTGGTCTCTCGTTGATGGGTGCCCCTACGCTGAGCGTTATTTTGGGACTCAGTGGCGCTTTAGTTTGTGTACTCGATAAAGACTCTAACAGTAGTAAACAGCATAGCTTTATGCTGCTCATACTGTGTTTAGGTGTTGGTGAAATGGCCCACCTTCTAAATCTTTGGCAATGGAGAGTGCTCCCACTACCACTGATTTTGAGCGAGCTACCCAGCATTGGCAAACTTTGGCTTTGGTTTTTTTGGCCCGTCTGGCCCCTCATGATTTGGACCCTCTGGCGTTGGCGCAATCAATGGGCGAGCAAGCACTGGAGCAGACACCTCATCATCCCGCTTTTGCACAGCATAGTGATCACGACCGCGGCTTTTATAACCCATTCTCAGGAGAGAACATTGCTGATTGCAATGCCATCCATGGCTGCATTGGCTGCATTCTCCCTGCCAACCCTCAAACGAAGTGTGAAGGCATTGATCGATTGGTTCACACTGCTGCTCTTTAGTGGTTGTGCGTTTGTTATATGGGTAATTTGGATTGCATATCAAACGGGCTGGCCAACTCAACCTGCTAAGAATGTGGCAAGACTTGTACCGGGATTTGTTTCCCACTTTTACTTGTCATCTTTCATTATTGCGATTCTTGCAACATTGGGTTGGATTTTTATTGTCCACTGGAGAATTGGACGTAACCCTGCAGCTCTTTGGAAGTCCCTGATCCTTCCCGCAGGAGGTGCCTCCCTATGCTGGTTACTGGTCATGAGTTTGTGGCTCCCCCCCGTTGATTACGGGCGCGGATATGTTGAACTTGCAAGGTTGGTTAAAGAAAATATAGGCTCTAATGAATGTGCTTATGCTTGGAATCTCAACAGAGCTGAGATTATTGCGCTTCAATACCATGAAAATCTTAACTTGGTAGATTTTCACAAAAGCGATCAAATATTGAATTCCTTGTTAGATCAAGTACAAGAAAAAACATCCTTTTCAGCTCCACAATGTAAATGGATTTTAGTGAACGGCGAGCATAAGCAGGAAACTCAAAAAATCCTTAACCAACATCAATCAGGTAATTGGTCACTTTATAAAACAATCAGAAAACCGTCTGATCCTGATGAGGATGTAGTTATCTTCAAACATTTGCAATGAGTCAACCCTCAACCCCTAGCCATCCAGTGATATCGACTGACACCACGGGTGAGTCACTGTCTGAGAGGAAACTGATTTTTAATCACGCTTTAACGGTTTGGGTAGGACAGATAGCCGTGATGAGCTTTGGCATTACAGACACCATCGTTGCTGGACGATTTAGTGAACACGCACTTGCAACCCTCTCAATTGGCTCAGCCTTTTACATCACCGTCTATGTCGCATTGATGGGTGTTTTACAGGCCCTATTGCCTGCACTGGCCGAATTAAGGGGAGCGGGTAAGGCTCATGCAGTTGGCGTCACATTTAGACAATCGATTTATTTATGTTTGATCACAAGTTTGATTGGCATGATTGCACTCCTCACGCCTCACTTTATTTTCGAGCGCACACAAGTGCCTGTTGCACTTCGACTTGAAGCTCAAAACTACTTAAGCATCCTTGCTATAGCTTTGCCCCCTGCACTCTTTTTTCGGATGTTCAGCACCTTAAACCAAAGCCTGGGTAAACCACAGCTTGTAACTTGGGTCCAAATTGCCTCACTGTGCGTGAAAATCCCACTCTCTGTCATTCTTACTTTTGGTGTTGGGAGTTTTGATGGGTACGGCCTATTGGGATGCGCATTTTCAACTCTGATCGTCAACTATTTGATGATGGCGCTAGGGCTTTATTTACTTAAAACTCAAATCCTTTATCACCCCTACAAAATTTGGGCAAAAATGGAGTGGTGTGATTGGAGGGAGATTTACTTACTTGCTAAGCTAGGCATCCCTAACGCACTTAGCATTACGGTTGAAGTTACATCGTTTACTTTAATGGCATTTTTTATTGCAAGGCTTGGAACTTTAGCCTCTGCGAGTCACCAAATTGTTGCCAACTTTGCCGCCCTAATGTATATGGTTCCTTTATCACTGTCGATTGCAACCAGCGCAAGGGTAAGTTACTGGATCGGGGCCGGAAAAAGAGAGCTCTCTAATAAGGCTGTCAAAATTGGATTTCAAAATGTTTTAGCCATGGCTTTTATAAGCATCTCATTGCTGGCGATTTTCAGACAATCTATTTCTGACCTGTACGCCCCTAACGCAGAGGTTGCAGCTCTAACCGCAGGTATGCTTGCATGGCTTTGCCTATTCCATATTGGCGACTCGTTGCAGGTGCTTTGTTTCTTTATTTTGCGCTGCTATAAAATCACGCTAAAGCCACTGCTAATTTACAGTGTGATGCTTTGGGGCATAGGACTTTTTGGGGGCTTCTCGTTGGCTTATAACGGGGTCGGTTCAATTCAAGCACTGCAAAGTCCAACAGCGTTTTGGATCGCCGCTAGCACAGCCCTGCTTCTAAGTGCTTTTTTACTCATAGCACTTTTAATACATGCACAAAACGACTACAAGTCTAAATACACATCAACTTAGTTTAGCGAGTTTGCCCAATTTCCCCACTTCCCCCACTTTCACTAGTTACCTTAGGGTACCAACGCTTCAGCCTCGAGTTTTCTAATTCTGTGTACCGGAAACCGAATCGCAAAAGACGATCCTTTTCCAATCTGACTTGAGATACTGAGTTGGGCGTCATGCCTTTGCGCTACGTGCTTGACGATCGCAAGACCCAGCCCCGTTCCTCCGGAGTCTCTTGACCTGCTTCGATCGACTCTGTAAAAACGCTCTGTCAACCTTGGGATATGCTCGCGCGCGATCCCCGCTCCAGTATCATCAACCTTAAACTCTAGCTCTCCAGAAGGTAGGAGCATTAGTGAGACATAGATGGAGCCTTTCTCTGGGGTATAACGAACCGCATTACTCACTAAATTGGTCATTGCGCTAAAGAGTTCATTTCGAGATCCAGCTAACTCAAGCTCCACGTCCTCTAGGCCATCACAAGTGAATTGAATATTTTGACCCGAATGGGGATACAAAAGCTGAGATAAGGATAGAGCTTCTTGATTGCATTGTTTCCAAAGGATGGTAATGGGAGTCCATTCAGATTTGCCGGGTACGGGGGAACCTTCTAGTTTGGAGAGTGTCAGTAAATCATTCACCAATGTTTGCATACGAGTGGCTTGCACAGACATAAGCTCCAGATATCCACGCCTTTCTTCTTCGCTAACGGGAAGTGTGAGCAGGGTCTCCACAAACCCAGACAACACAGTCAATGGAGTTCTGATCTCGTGGGAGACATTTGCGACAAAGTCCCTTCTCATCACCTCGGCTTGCTCGATTTGAGTTATATCTCTGGACAAAAGTAATCTGCGACCATCCCCGTAAGGAAAGAGTTGGATTGAAATTCTTCTTGGAAGCTCTGGAGTGCTGTCCCGAGAATGAATCACAATTTCGTCTTGAACTCCCAAATGCTTTAAATAAGTAGAGAACATTGGGTCTCGCACCAAATTAGCGATCAGTTGTTTCACGTCCTTTTGCATATCAATGCCCAACTGCTGCGCAGCAGTTTGGTTACACCAATCTATTCGGGATTCCGAGTCAAGGAGCAAAACACCATTAGGGGAGGCTTGAATAGCGGATAAAAAAGCGTTTAAGCGGTTAACGCTTTCAGTATTGATTCTTCGTTGAGCGCGCACCACACGCACCACTCTCTCAACAATACTCACATAGGCTCCGACCTTACTGGGTCTGTTTTCAAGCTCCTCTTGCTGGAGCCATTTGAGTATATTTTTTATTTGGTACTGATCAAAAATTGTCCAAGCAAGAGCCACCACGAAGAGGCCCACACATGATCCATAAAGAGAACTTGAACCGACTACGTACCCCGATAATCCGCCTATAAGGAGTAATAAAGTTAGACTGACGACTTGCCTAAGCATCACTAAATAGCGTGAGCACCGACGGTCAATCTGTAGCCAGCTCCGCGCACTGTCTCAATCATAGCCCCTGCTTCACCAAGGGCCTCTCGCAGTCGCTTGACGTGAACGTCTACCGTTCTCTCCTCGATAAAAACATGATCGCCCCAAACTTTGTCCAAGAGTTGCGAACGTGAATGAACACGCTCTGTATGATGCATAAAGAAGCTCAGTAACTTGAACTCAGTGGGTCCCATTTTCAAAGCCTGGCCTGCATAGGTAACTCTGTAAGAGGATCCGTCTAAGTTAAGGGCTCCGACCGCTACACTCTCTGCGACCTGCTCTGGGGCTCTTCTTCTAAGCACTGCACGAATACGTGCCAACAACTCTTGGGTAGAGAATGGTTTTGTGATGTAGTCATCTGCACCTGCGTCTAGTCCCATTACTTTGTCGCTTTCATCGCCTCTTGCAGTTAGCATCAAAATAGGGACTGATTTAATACGCGGATCCAAACGCCATTTCTTGGCAAGGACAACCCCACTTTGACCGGGTAGCATCCAATCTAACAAAATCACGTCTGGTAAAACAGAGTCGATCTCGCGCTGAGCAGAATCCCCGTCCTCAGACCAAATGGGAGTAAAACCGTTGTGGCGTAAGTTAACAGAAATCAGTTCTGCGATCGCCTTTTCATCTTCAACAATTAGAACTCTTGGCAAATGTGAGCGCATAGTTATTAATTTAAAAAAAATTAGTTAAAGAAATAAATTAGAGAACAGAGGATTCAATTTCAGCAATTGAGGTGTGTCTAATGTCAGCACCTTTTACGATGTAGATGATGCACTCTGCAATGTTCTTCGCATGATCTCCGATTCGCTCAATCGCTTTAGCAATGAACAACAAATCAAGACTTGCAGAAATAGTTCTTGGGTCTTCCATCATGTAAGTGATGAGTTTTCTGACGAAACCATCAAACTCTTGGTCAATTAAATCGTCTTCCTTCAAAATGGTCACAGCAGACTGGGTATCTAACCTTGCAAATCCGTCCAGTGCTTTACGAAGTTGGCTGCTTGCCATCTCAGTAGCCAGTCTAAGCTCAGATGAGGGTAATTTACGAGGTGCACCGCCTTCGATAATTGATTTAACCATTTTCGCAATCTTTTGTGCCTCATCTCCTACACGTTCCAAGTTGGCCGTAATTTTGGATATGGCCATAAGTAAGCGCAAATCTTTTGCAGTGGGTTGACGTCTACCAATGATCGAGCTGAGTTCACGGTCAATCTCGACTTCCATCGCATTCACTCTGTTCTCGGCTTCAGCGACTTGGTCAGTCACCTCCGTGCTCAGTTGAGTTAGTGAATAAACAGATTGTCTGATTTGAGACTCAACTAAGCCACCCATCTCCATAACGCGGGAGCATACATCATTAATTTCGGTGTCAAATTGAGTAGATAGATGTTTATCTGGCATGAGAAATCCTTAATATTTTGTAACTTTAAATTGTTGTTGAAAGTAAATAATCAACCAAAACGTCCCGTGATGTAATCCTCTGTTTCTTTGCGCTGGGGTTTAAAGAAGAGTTGCTCTGTTGGACCAAACTCGACTAAGTCGCCCAAGTACATATAGGCCGTGAAGTCACTGCAACGAGCTGCTTGCTGCATGTTGTGGGTAACAATCACAACTGTATAGTCTTGCTTGAGCTCAATGATAAGCTCCTCCACCTTAGCTGTCGAGATGGGGTCCAGCGCAGAGCAAGGCTCATCAAGCAATAAAATCTCTGGCTTAATTGCAATACCTCTTGCAATACAAAGCCTTTGCTGTTGACCTCCGGATAGGCCACTTCCGCTTTGGTTGAGCTTATCTTTTACTTCTGTCCAAAGGGCGGCTTTTTTAAGCGCCCACTCAACTCTGTCATCCATGTCATTGGGGTTCAAGTTCTCAAACAAACGAACTCCAAAAGCAATGTTGTCATAAATAGACATCGGAAAAGGTGTTGGCTTTTGAAACACCATACCCACCTTGGCGCGGATCAACGAGATGTCCAGTTGTGAGGTGAGCAGGTTCTCGCCGTCAAGCTCAATAGAGCCCTCAGCACGTTGCTCAGGGTAGAGCTCAAACATCCTGTTGAAGGTGCGCAAGAGAGTTGATTTACCGCAACCTGAGGGACCAATGAAAGCGGTGACCTGGTTCTCTGGAATCTCTAGATTGATGTTTTTAAGAGCATGAAACTTACCGTAGTAAAAATTCAGATCTTTAACGGTAATTTTTGGCTTGTTGGCGACTGCAGTTCCCATGACTAAAATCCTTTACTTATTTAGCTATTGCTATTAAATTTTGCTATTAACTTTTTTGGCTCGTGAGTGAGCGCGCGAGAATATTCAAACCCAAAACCGCGACAGTGATCAAGAACACACCGGCCCAAGCAAGTTGTTGCCAGTTTTCATGAGGACTCATCGCAAATTTAAAGATAGTAACTGGCAAACTCGCCATAGGAGAGCTCAAATCTGTTGACCAAAACTGGTTGCTCAGTGCAGTCAAAAGCAGTGGGGCTGTTTCACCAGATATACGAGCAACTGCAAGCAATACTCCGGTAACCACACCGGCCTGTGCAGAGCGAAGAGTGATACTTAAGATCACTTTCCACTTAGGGGTGCCTAAGGCGTAAGCGGCCTCTCGTAGTCCTGGCGGAATTAGTGAGAGCATGTTCTCTGTGGTTCTAATTACCACTGGAATCACAATTAAGGCCAAGGCGATTGATCCTGCCCAGCCAGAGAAGGCTTTGAAGTGAGCAAAAAGAAGCATGTTGTAAACAAACAGCCCAATCACAATAGAGGGTGCTGATAGCAAAATGTCGTTAACAAAGCGTGTAACTACTGACAAAGCCCCTTTAGGGTTGTACTCAGCCAAATAAATACCCGCCATGATTCCGATTGGCGTACCAATTAAAGTAGCAACGGTAACCATAATGAGGGAACCAAAAATTGCATTTGCAAGCCCCCCGCCCGGCTCTCCCGGGTTAGGCGTATCCTCAACCAGGGTGGCAAAACTCAACCCACCCAAACCCAATACCAATGTTTCATAGAGAATCCAAACCAGCCATAAAAGACCAAAGCCCATTGCCAGTATGGATAGAACTAGTGCAATTTTGTTAACTCTATTTCGAGCAACAAATTTCTGATATTTTGGGTCATTCATCATTTCTTGTTTTGTCATGATTTTGTACCCTCGCTTTTACGAAGTTGTGCAAGCATCACTTTTGACAGTGAGAGAACAACAAAGGTGATAAAAAACAGAACCAAACCCAAGTAAATCAATGAAGATTTGTGAAGCCCTTCAGCGGACTCTGCAAACTCACTCGCCAATACTGAGGTGATACTGTTAGCTGCTGCAAAAAGACTCATTGAGCTGAGCTGATTGATATTACCAATCACAAACGTAACGGCCATGGTCTCACCTAAGGCGCGTCCTAGACCCAACATAATTCCACCGACAACCCCCCCTTTGGTGTAGGGTAGTACCACTTTACTGATGACCTCCCATGTCGTCGCACCTAAACCGTACGCAGACTCTTTAAGCAGGGGCGGAGTGACTTCAAATACATCTCGAATAACGGACGAGATAAACGGAATAATCATAATAGCAAGAATAAATCCTGCAGACAATATTCCGATTCCAACGGGCGGTCCACTCACCAAGGGACCTAGTACGGGTACCCCCTTTAGCAAGTGTTGAAGGGGTAATTGGACGTAGGTTGCCAAAATTGGGCTAAAAACCAGCAATCCCCACATTCCATAAACGATGGAGGGGATCGCAGCCAATAGTTCAATGGCTGTTCCTAAAGGACGCTTTAACCATCCTGGGGACAATTCAGTTAAAAAGATTGCAATACCAAAACTTACCGGAACTGCAATTAATAACGCAATGATTGAGGTAGCTAAAGTGCCATAAATCATGACCAATCCGCCAAACTCTTCCTTCACAGGATCCCAGAGTGTGCTGGTCAAAAAACCTAGTCCAAAGTGACTCATCGCAGGCCATGCGCCAACCACCAATGAGAAAAGAATTCCAAACAGGACAAGCAGTGTGAAGCAAACCGATAAAAGTGCTAAGAAACCAAAGATTTGGTCAAAAAGACTTCCATATCTTGTGCTTTTTGGTGAAGGAGGGACGTCCATAGTACGATTTTTATATTGAGGGAAGTTCGCCGAACCTAGAGAGGACTCCTGCGAGGGGATAGATGAAATTGACAAGAGCGGTTCTCCCTTGATTGCTATTACTTAAACTGAGGCCCATGCGAAATATGCGAAATATGTGAACAACATAAACAATATTTGTACACATAGGCCTCTTTAACAAACCTAATAGTCTGTAAATCTTAACAATGAATTATTTGTAAGAAATAGTTTTGCCAGAAGAGTCTTTGATTTGACCCCAAGCTTGACGGATCTCTTCTTTAACTGCGGGTGGCATAACTACGAAGTCAAGCGCATCGGCACTTTTATCGCCAGTTCTGTATGCCCAGTCAAAGAACTTGAGCACCTGAGCTGCAACTTCGGGCTTGTCCTGTGATTTATACATGACGATGAAAGTTGCACCAGTGATTGGCCATGCATCTTTCTCGTTTTGGTTTGTCAAAATCTGGTAGAAGGTCTTAGCCCAATTTGCACCAGATGCTGCGGATTTGAAAGCGGCCTCGGTTGGCTCAACAAAATTACCTGCAGCGTTTTTAAGGCTTGCAAAATTCATTTTGTTTTTCTTAACGTAAACATACTCAACGTAGCCAATTGAATTGGGTAAGCTGTTGACATATTTAGCAACACCGTCATTACCCTTGCCCGCAGCAGCGTTGGCAATGTTGGGCCAATTAACGGCAGTATTAGCACCCACTTTTTCTTTCCACTCGGGACTAACTTTGCTCAAATAGTCTGTGAACAAGAAAGATGTTCCAGATCCGTCTGAGCGACGGATTGATGTGATTTCAGCATCAGGCAGATTGACATTGGGATTCAATGCCTTGATCGCTGGGTCATTCCACTTGCCAATCTTGCCAAGGTAAATGTTTGCCAATATTTCACCGGACAAGCGCAATTGTCCAGGTGCTACACCGGCGAGATTGATAACTGGTACAACTCCGCCAATAACGGTTGGAAATTGCAACTGACCTTTTTTAGCCAGGTCTTCATCGGTGCGGGGCATATCGGTTGCGCCAAAATCGATGGTCTTTGCATCAATTTGGTTCAAACCTGCACCAGACCCAACCGATACGTAGTTGATCTTTACTCCGGTTTCTTTGTAATAATCACTGGTCCATTTTGTGTAAATGTCGTTTGGAAAACTCGCGCCTGCGCCGTTCACAGACTGAGCAAAAGAGCATACTGATAAACTTAGTGCTGCAACAGCAACAATTTTTAATGCAAAACGATTGATCATGAAATTAGGTCCTTAGTTTAATTGGGTGCCGTTCCTTGTAGTCTCAAGAAATCCTGAAATTACTAGCTAGCAACGTACTGTAAGTCTGTAAAATGACAATTTCATGACATACATCCAATTGACATTAAATTGTAATATTTTGCTTTATTGTCGCCAAATTGTCACAATAAACACTTAAGATTTCATTCTTATGCAAAATGGAACACTATTAGCCGGAATTGATCTTGGCAGTAACAGTTATAGGCTCGAAATTGGTCGATTTGACCATGGCCAGATCAACCGTACAGAATATATCAAGGAAACCGTACGCCAAGGTAACGGCCTAGACGGCAATCGAAACTTGACCCGGGAAGCAATGCAAAGGGGATGGGATTGCCTGGGTAGGTTTGGGGAAAGAATCTCAGGCTTTAAAAAAAATCAGGTCAGAGCAGTTGCCACACAAACGCTTAGAGAGGCAAGAAATAGAGAGGAATTTTTGGAGACTGCCCAAAAGGTATTTGGTTTTCCAATTGAAGTCATCTCTGGTCGAGAGGAAGCCCGTCTCATTTATCTTGGCGTGGCTCACCTACTTCCCCACAGCGATGACAGACGCCTCGTTATCGACATTGGAGGACGCTCCACAGAACTTATTATTGGAAGCGGACTAGATGCCAAGGTTTTAGAGTCCTATCGAGTTGGAAGCGTTGCCTGGAGTATGAAGTTTTTTCCTGAGGGGGAATACACGACAACGGCTTTCAAAACTGCCGAAGTTGCGGCCAAGGCCATATTAGATGAGGCACTGTCCATCTACCCAAGGCACGCTTGGGATGTGGCGTATGGGTCTTCTGGGACAGTTGGGGCGGTTGCAGACATTTTGGGCTACGCAGGGTGGTCCGCCTCGGTGATTAATAGAGATAGCCTAAATTGGCTCAAGCGCTCCATGATTCGGGCGCAGTTCAATGATAAGTTAAGACTTGAAGGACTCAAAGAGGACCGCAAAGCAGTGCTCGGCGGTGGCATCAGTGTGCTTAGTGCGGTGTTTGACCTTTTAGAGATAGACGAGCTTCATCTCGCTCAAGGTGCACTCAGGCATGGGGTCATGTATGACATGTTGGACAGGTCAGATTTCACAACCGATATCAGAGGATCCACGGTCTCCAGGCTCAGCAAAATTGCTGACTTAGATACTCAACAAGCTGAGCGGGTCAATAAAGTTGCGCAGTTCTTCCTCGGTATGGTCATTGATCAGTCTAAATCTGGAGACCCCAACAAACTCAAACAAAAACTTGAGTGGGCAAGTAGCCTTCATGAGATTGGGACACTGATATCTCACAGTGATTATCACAAGCACGGTGCATATTTTTTAGACAATACTGATGCACCTGGGTTCGCTGCCTCTGAGCTTCATCGTCTGTCTTTATTGGTCTTGGGCCACAGGGGGAAACTGCGTAAATTGGAGGCCGACTTTAACAACATAGGCTTTATCAAACAACTGTTGGCCCTTAGACTCGCTGTCATTTTGTGCCATGCAAAAAGGGATCCAGAATTCAAGTCCCTTAGTTTGAACCTAGTTAGCGAAGAGAACAGGATATTTAAGTTAACCCTGCCTAAAGAGTGGGCAGAGAAATATCCTCAATCCGCACATTTACTAAAAGAGGAGATCACAGCTTGGCAAAAAACCAGTTGGACGTTTGATCTCGTTTTTAACTCCTAAGTCTCGTCAAAGCATCTCTGCTGCTTGTACAGAGATTAAAACAGTTTGCTGCTGCTCGTCTTTTTGACGTGCCCTAAGCCACCAGACTGCCCCTTTTCTTATAGAGCATTCCCCAGACGGAAGAGACAACAACCTAGCAACCGTTTGCCCAAGAAAAGGCTGGTGACCGACTATCAAGACTGAGTTTTTATTAAGGGGCCATTGAACAAGCTCTAAAACTTGATCGGGCTGGCTTTGAGGGGACAATTCATCACGAATTTTGTACTTGCGCCCTAAAGCGGCTACGGTTTGTTCAGCTCTTTTAGCTGGACTACACAAAATCCTCACGCCCTCTGGCAACTGTCGATCTAACCACTGAGCCATGCGAGCGGCTTGGCGCTCCCCCCTAGGGGTAAGAGAACGATTCATATCGGCCTCCTCTCCCTCTGCTTCAAAGGCCTCAGCATGTCTCCAAAGTATCAGGTCCATCTAAATTCTCCTTGCGCCGTAGCGCCCCATAAGGGCTTGTTGAGCACTAAGTCTGGGTCCATCGGTTTGCTCGCTCACAGGAGTATATTCACCAGTAGGCTCTAACTGCCAAGCATCTTTAGTGTCATACAAATAGGCAACCAAACACTCATCAATCACTTTGCGCTTCAGAGTTTCATTTTTGATGGGCCAAACCAGTTCAATGCGCCTGAGCATATTTCGGTTCATCCAATCAGCGCTTGATAAATAAAGACTTTCTTCCTCACCTGATCGAAAGTAAAACACTCTTGTGTGCTCAAGGAAGCGTCCCACAATGGAGCGCACTTTAATGCGCTCAGTTACACCAGGCACTTGCGCTGGCAATATGCAAGCCCCTCTTACGATCAAATCGATATTCACACCCCACTTGGCCGCTTGAATCAATGCATGGGCAAGTCGCTCATCGGTTAAAGAATTCATCTTTAGAACAATACGCCCCTCTTTGCCTGCCTTAACGTCCTTGGCAACTTTGTCTATTGCAGCGACAAGTTTATTTTGAAGCGCAAAGGGAGCTAGCCAAATCGTTTTAAGCTTAGGTAGAGTGCTTTGACTCGCTAAGTGTATGAATATATTCTCAACGTCAGAGGTAATGTCTGGGTCTTTGGTAAGGAAACTAATGTCGGTATATATTTTCGCCGTAATGGGGTTGTAATTACCGGTGGAGAGATGAGCGTAACGCTTGAGATATTTGCCCTCCCTGCGTGTGATCAGTAGCATTTTGCCGTGTGTCTTTAGCCCAACCACGCCGTACACCACTTGAGCTCCAATTTGCTCGAGTCGGTCGGCCCAGTTTATATTGGCCTCTTCATCAAAGCGAGCTTTTAACTCAACAACTGCAGTGACTTCCTTGCCTTTGATTACTGCTTGTCTGAGTAAATCCATCAACTCAGAGTTGGAACCCGTTCTATAGATGGTTTGCTTGATGGCAAGAACATTGGGGTCGTTGACTGCCTCACGAAGAAAGGCCAACACGCCGTCAAAGCTCTCAAAGGGTTGGTGAAACAAAATATCAGACTGAGAGACTTGCTCAAAGATAGATAAACTTGGGTTGAGTTGCAAAGGAAATGAGGCGGCGTAAGGCTTAAAGAGCAATGCGGGGTTACCCACCAAATCGATTGCCTGATTAAGTCGAACCAAGTTAACGGGTCCTTGAACCGGGTACAAGGCCTCTTTAGGTAAATCAAATTCTCTAAGCAAAAATTCAGATAAATACTCAGTACAACCTGCAGACACCTCTAGTCTGACGGCCTCACCGTACTGTCTGTGCTCAAGACTTTGGCGAAGCGCAGTACGAAGATTCCTGACATCCTCCTCATCTACAGAGAGGTCTGAATTTCTGGTCACCCTAAATTGTGAGAAATGCACGACTTCTCTACCTTCAAAAAGGTCCTTTAAATGCGCCCTGATGATGCTTGAGAGTGATATGAGAAGCGTCTGATTTTTGGATATTTTTGAAGGCAACTTAACCAAGCGAGGCAACACACGCGGAACTTTGACGATTGCTATCTCGTTATGTCTTCCCAGTGCATCTTTGCCTTTTAAGCGAACAATAAAGTTAAGGGATTTATTGGCGACCTGGGGAAAGGGGTGCGCCGGATCAAGTCCAACAGGAATCAAAAGTGGTCTCACCTCTTGATCGAAATACTTCTTAACCCAAGCGGTCTGTTCAGCGTTTCGTTCGTTGTATCCAAGAATATGGATTCCTTTTTTTGCGAACGCTGGAATTAGATTTTCGTTATAAACCCGGTATTGATCATCAACGAGTTTGTGTGCAGCATGACTGATATTGGCATAACTTTGAGCTGAGTATTGGGGGTTTTCAATTTCGCTTTTAGATGCACTCAGGTGCAGTGATGCACGGACCTCAAAAAACTCGTCTAAATTGGAGGAGACAATGCAAAGATAGCGAAGCCTCTCTAGAAGCGGGATTGTGCTTTGTTGAGACAACGCCAAGACGCGCCTGTTAAAAGCAAGGAAACTAAGATCCCTGTCAATTAACTGAACTGAACGCTCAGAGCTTAAAGAAAAATTAGTGATGGATTGCATAGAAGGTAATTTTCCCAACACCTTAGTATGCACCAAAATAACGAATTTATTCTATATTACCAGCCTAAAAGCATTCAAAATAAGAATCGAAGTTTCTCGACAAAATCATCTAACTTTAACGATTGTGTAAAAAAAGCACCCCGTCTAGCTTCATTTGGTAACAACGCCTACCCAGCCAGGTAAATAACTTGCTTCCTGGGTTTGTGCGCACTGCAAAGCGCTCTCAATCGCCAAATCCCATTTGATTAGTTTCTTTTTGGGTATTCTTGTACGAAAGAAATCTGCCCATAAAAATTCACTATAGGGTGTCAAGTCCTTTGCAAATGCGCCGTGCTCTCGAGCCAAACCAGCAAGACTGCGGTAAGGATCATCGCGTAGTTTAGATACTGTTGTGGGGATTTTAGAGAAGGGGACCCTATTTCCTGACTCATCAAATGGATGAACCCACTGGTGAAACTCCATGACACGCCAAAATGTCTCAAGATTAAGCAATGAAAAATCTTTTAAAACAGTCAAATTAACACTGCTTTGCTCCTCCAAATGAAGCGCCATGCCAAGGTGATGGTGGTCAATAATAAAGTACTCGCCGCGTGGGCCCAAGATGCTGGGAAACCAATGGCTACTTAACAATGCTTTTCTATCTCTCTTTGACAACTCTCTCCATTCTTTTCTTTTCTTTTTCACCTCTTCATACCCTATAGACACCTGTGTGGGCCGTATTTTGGCTAAATCGATGGTAATGACGTGGTGATGAAGAGGATGCATTTCGGACTTCCTGAGCTGAGTTGAAAAAAATTGTCTTGAGTCTAAACCTTAGTTTGCTGGATTGAACAAAAAGTTAGGAACTCACGGTAATTTATTCGTCTACTTCAAGCTTAGTTTGAAATTCAGATTGGGTTTTCTATCAAAGGCGCATCCGATTGATTAGAGCTATGCAAAGTGTTGACCTCCGCGGTGTATAAAACTCGCGGAGCTAAAAGGTAGCTATTATGAAGAGCTCTACATTAGGTAGCGAAAGATCGTAAGTGATACCGGTCCATTACCAGGCCACAAAACACTTTAGCGACGACGATGGTTCCAACAACATCCGCCGTAAAAGCCTAAACCAATTGAGAATGGGGCCGCATATCCGTAGGGATAAGGATAGGGATAGGCATATGGGTAAGCATAGGGATAGGGCGCCGCAACATAAGCCGGGGCCGGGGCAATTATCGTGCTCGCAATGGTCGGCGCTCCATTTGGCGCTCCATTTGGTGCCGACCCGGGTGGGGGTGCGGATCCAACGGGTGGGATTTGACCCTGGGCAATTGGATTGATTTGAATCGTCACAAATTGACCTGGATCATTTTGCATCTCAGCGTTGTATTGTTTACCACCAAATTCATAGACAACTTGGTAAACAGTCACACTTTGAAGAGTATTTTGAGTGGAGCAAGTGGTTACATTTTGAGTGTCCACTCTGGATGCCTCCATGCTATTGCCAACCATTGCGCCGCCAATCATTCCAATAGCAGTTGATGCAGCTTGACCAGCAGCACCCCCGCCCATTGTGCTCCCAATCAAGCCACCAGCAACGGCCCCAAGTGCTGCGCCAGCGCCGCTCTTAGGCTCAACTACGCCCACTTGTGAGGTTCCGCAAACCTGCTGGGGAGCGTAGAACTGTTTTACGACCGGAGTGCTAGAGAGCACTCGTGCTTGCTCCTGTGCATAGGAGGCGCAAAAGGCGCTAAAGCAAATGCATGCAAAACCTAATTGAAGGGGAATTTTTAGTTTTGATTTCATTTTTAATCTACCTTTCAAAAGACTTACTAACCTCACTACCCTCACAACCCAACATTTTGAGTGCTCGGATGATGAATATTATTGCCCTATTTTGTTAAAGCAGTGTGTATTTAATATTAACGCTTGTAAAGGCGTTTGGTTGACCCGTAATTACCCGGTTGTAGCAATCAGTTCGTAGATTATCAAAATCTTTAGATATCAAAAGCCTTGGCCAAGTATTCCGCCATAGGTTTGACCTCAATACCCTCCTTTGCCTCAACCATGATACGCAGCAATGGCTCCGTCCCACTAGGTCGTATAAGGAGTCTTCCCTGGCCCTTTAGTTGCTCGGTGATTTCTGCGTTTCTGCGCTTAAATTCAGCATTCTTTTGCCAATCCATATCTGGCCTTAAAGGCAGGTTAAGCAGTATTTGAGGAAAGAGTTTAACGTCCTTCAAAATCTCAGCCGGGGTGGTCTGTTTTCTTACGCACGCTTGTAGGACTTGAAGAGCACTGATGATGCCGTCTCCCGTTGTATGTTTATCAAGAGCCAAAAGATGACCAGAGCCCTCCCCCCCTAAAGTCCATCCTTTGCGCTCAAGTTCCTCGAGCACATACCTGTCCCCCACTTTAGCGCGAACCATACTCACGCCCCTGTCTTTTAGTGCCAACTCAACAGCCATATTCGTCATCAGGGTACCTACTACACCCTTAACTTTTTGAGCATTACCAAGTCGCTCATCAACCATTAAGTACAAAATCTCGTCCCCGTTGAAGAGTCTTCCTGCTTTGTCAACAAATTGAAGACGATCTGCATCACCGTCAAGGGCTATGCCGTAATCGGCCTTGCTCTCAAGCACTGCCTTGACGAGCGCCTCAGGGTGGGTTGCTCCTACATCCTTGTTGATATTAAATCCATTTGGAGAGCAACCAATCGATAACACTTCTGCACCGAGTTCATGAAACACTTTAGGTGCAATTTGATACGCGGCCCCGTTTGCAGCATCAACAACAATTTTGAGTCCCTTGAGGGTCAAATCATTTGCAAAGGTGCTTTTACAAAACTCGATATATCTGCCCGCCGCATCATCTAAACGCTTTGAGCGTCCAAGGCTAATTGACTCAACCCAGTTGGCTGGCTCTTCAAGGGCTTGCTCTACCAAGAGCTCCCATTCGTCATCTAACTTAGAGCCCTTGGCACTAAAGAACTTGATACCGTTATCGGCATAAGGATTGTGACTTGCACTGATAACGACACCTAATGATGCTCTTTGAGCGCGAGTCAAATAAGCCACGCCTGGGGTGGGCAGTGGCCCAAGCAAAATCACATCCACGCCTGCAGAATTAAATCCTGATTCAAGCGCGGACTCAAGCATGTAGCCCGAAATCCGAGTGTCCTTACCAATCAAAACAGTTGGCCTTGCCTCAGTTCTTCGAAGGACATGTCCCACAGCATGAGCTAACTTTAAGACAAAATCAGGTGTGATTGGGGCCTTCCCCACAGTGCCTCGAATTCCGTCGGTTCCAAAATATTGTCTTGTCATGTTGTTATAAATAGTATGTTTGTTAAACCAAACTCATTCTTAAGGCATTATCTACTGAATGAATTTTTCAAGAGCTTAGCCGAACCGCACTCCAAATTTTAAGTGCTTGAGCACTTTCTTTGACATCGTGAACTCTAAGTATTTTTGCTCCTCTCTCCAGGGCCATTACTAAAGCGGCAATGCTGGGAATTAAACGTTCTTGTGCAGAGCCCCCGCTCACCTCTCCCAAAGTGGACTTCCTGGACCAGCCAATCAACAATGGGTAACCTAGCTCAAGCAGCTCGTGTTGGTTTTTTAAAAGATACAGGTTTTGCTGAACTGTCTTACCAAATCCAATTCCAGGATCAATAGTGATTCTATCTTTAGCATAGCCCGTATGAATCAAGCTACCTACACGCATAGATAAAAATTGTTTAACTGATAAGAATGCCTCAGTGGCACTGCCCTGCATAGGAGTGCGTTGCATGGTGAGGGGTTCACCTTTCATATGCATTAAGCAAACACCGCAGCCATAGCCAACCAATGCTTTTTCTGCCCCCTCTTGCTGAAGGGCCCAGATATCATTGATGATATCAACCCCCTTGTCTAGGGCTTTGAGCTGAGTAGGAAGTCGATAAGAGTCTAGTGATATTGGTATATTCCACTTCATAAGCTCATCAATAACTGAGCTGATCCTTGACCACTCTTCATCGGCAGTAACAGGCGTTGCTCCTGGACGAGATGACTCGCCTCCGATGTCCAGGACATCCGCACCATCTTTAACAAGTTGAGCTGCGTGCTCGATAGCTGCTTTGGGACTAAAGTGCTGGCCCTCATCAGAAAATGAATCAGGCGTGACATTGACGATACCCATAATCAAGGGCTTGTTTAAAGCGACTTGAAACCTTGTGGTAGACCAAAAAAAATCAAGGGGCCGAGGCCCCGAGAATTCAGTACTATTAACCATTTAACCCACTTGAATTATTCAAAACATACAACTCCTTTTTATAAAAAAGGTTTGTTGTATGTTGAAGTTTTATTTAGATTTGAAAAATCTTAGTTTAAGCCGCATTAGGTGCTGGGCTTACAGTGACTGACTGTCCAGTTCCGCCGCTTCCGTCTCCAGAGGGTGGGATACGCGGAGACCAATCTTTAGGTGGACGGGGAGCGCGTCCAGCCATGATGTCATCAAGTTGCTCAATATCAATGGTCTCCCATTCAAGAAGAGCGTGAGCCATGGCATGCATCTTATCTTGGTTTTCTTCTATCAATCTTCTAGCTAAGTTATATTGGGTATCAATGATGGAGCGCACTTCGTCGTCCACTTTTTTCATTGTTGATTCGCTCATGTGAGTAGTCTTCGTAACAGACCTACCCAAAAACACTTCACCCTCATTCTCTGCGTAAACCATTGGGCCAAGAGCTTGTGACATGCCGTAGCGCATGACCATGTCACGTGCAATTTGAGTAGCACGCTCAAAGTCGTTTGATGCACCAGTTGTCATTTGGTTCATGAAAACCTCTTCAGCAATTCGTCCACCAAAGAGCATACTGATTTGGTTCAACATGTACTCACGGTCGTAGCTGTAGCGATCTTTTTCTGGCAAACTCATCGTAACCCCCAAGGCGCGACCTCGGGGAATGATTGTGACTTTGTGCACAGGATCGCACTTAGGCAACAAACGACCAATCAAGGCGTGTCCAGACTCGTGGTAAGCAGTGTTGACCCGCTCCTCCTCTGGCATGACCATGCTCTTTCGCTCTGGACCCATCAAAATTTTGTCTTTTGCCTTCTCAAAATCTTGCATCTCCACCACGCGAGCACTGCGTCGCGCCGCCATTAATGCAGCTTCGTTACAAAGGTTAGCCAAGTCCGCACCACTCATACCAGGAGTACCACGGGCAATAACTGAGGCATTGACATCTTGACCAATTGGGACTTTGCGCATGTGAACGTTCAAAATCTGCTCACGACCGCGGATATCTGGGAGTTGGACATAAACTTGGCGATCGAAACGTCCAGGCCTTAGAAGAGCAGAGTCCAAAATATCGGGACGATTTGTTGCTGCAACTACGATGACGCCAAGGTTTGTTTCAAAACCATCCATCTCTACCAACATCTGATTAAGCGTTTGCTCACGCTCATCATTGCCACCGCCTAGACCGGCACCGCGTTGTCGACCAACAGCATCAATTTCATCGATGAAAATAATACAAGGTGCATTTTTCTTTGCATTCTCAAACATGTCGCGTACGCGGGCTGCACCCACGCCGACAAACATTTCAACAAAATCAGAGCCAGAAATACTAAAGAAGGGCACCTTGGCTTCACC
>Ga0208618_1000394_pt1 | contig 20290 bp, 16 predicted proteins | sample CryBogCBE18Jul08_FD_184585 | JGI IMG/M metagenome (GOLD analysis project Ga0208618, IMG submission 184585) | Freshwater microbial communities from Crystal Bog, Wisconsin, USA - CBE18Jul08 (SPAdes) | ecosystem: Environmental > Aquatic > Freshwater > Lake | place: Crystal Bog, Wisconsin, USA...
CCGGAGTGGTGTGCACAGCTGGAGTTCCACCCGAGGATCCGTCTCCAGAGGGTGGAATTCGAGGTGTCCAGTCTTTGGGGGGCCTTGGAGTGCGGCCCGCCATGATGTCGTCAATTTGCTCGGTGTCGATGGTCTCCCACTCCAGCAAGGCTTTGGCCATTGCATGCATGTGATCTGAGTGCTCTTCGATCAAACGCCTGGCCAACGCGTACTGTCCATCAATGATGCTCCTCACCTCAGCATCCACCTTTTGCATGGTGGCCTCGCTCATGTTCGTGGTCTTGGTGACAGAGCGACCCAAGAAGACCTCTCCCTCGTTTTCAGCGTAAACCATTGGACCCAAAGCTTCGGTCATGCCGTAACGCATGACCATGTCACGTGCGATGGAAGTGGCACGCTCAAAGTCGTTGCTGGCGCCGGTGGTCATTTGATTCATGAACACTTCCTCAGCAATGCGGCCACCAAAAAGCATGCTGATTTGGTTCAACATGTATTCGCGGTCATAGCTGTAGCGATCTTTCTCTGGCAAACTCATGGTGACTCCAAGGGCGCGTCCACGAGGAATGATGGTGACCTTGTGCACGGGATCGCACTTGGGGAGCAACTTGCCAATGAGCGCGTGTCCTGACTCGTGGTAAGCGGTGTTCGTGCGCTCCTCTTCTGGCATGACCATGCTCTTTCTCTCGGGCCCCATCAAAATCTTGTCTTTGGCTTTTTCAAAGTCAACCATTTCAACCACACGAGCATTTCTTCTCGCAGCCATCAATGCGGCTTCGTTGCAAAGGTTGGCCAAATCTGCACCACTCATGCCAGGTGTGCCGCGAGCAATCACACCCGCATTGACATCTTGACCCAAAGGCACTTTTCGCATGTGCACGTTCAAAATTTGCTCGCGCCCTCTGATGTCAGGCAAGGTGACATAGACTTGACGATCAAAGCGTCCTGGTCTGAGCAAAGCAGCGTCCAAAATATCTGGGCGATTGGTGGCAGCCACCACGATCACGCCCAAATTGGTCTCGAAACCATCCATTTCAACGAGCATTTGATTGAGCGTTTGTTCGCGCTCATCGTTGCCGCCGCCAAGACCTGCGCCGCGCTGGCGACCGACTGCATCAATCTCATCAATGAAGATGATGCAAGGTGCATTTTTCTTGGCATTTTCAAACATATCGCGAACACGGGCAGCGCCCACACCCACAAACATTTCCACAAAATCTGAGCCAGAGATGCTGAAGAAAGGCACCTTGGCCTCACCTGCAATGCCTTTGGCCAAGAGTGTTTTACCCGTGCCAGGTGGCCCCACCAATAGCAAACCCCTTGGAATTCGACCGCCTAATTTTTGGAATTTTTGTGGGTCCTTTAAAAAGTCCACCACTTCCTTGACCTCTTCCTTGGCCTCATCGCACCCAGCAACATCGGCAAAGGTCACGGTGTTGTTGTTTTCATCGAGCATGCGCGCCTTGCTCTTGCCAAAGCTGAAGGCGCCGCCTTTGCCCCCACCTTGCATTTGACGCATGAAGTAAATCCAAACACCAATCAAAAGCAACATGGGGCCCCAAGAGACCAAGAGCGTCATGATCAGTGAGCCCTCTTCTCTGGGCTTGACGTCAAACTTCACACCATTGGCAATCAAATCGCCAACGAGTCCACGGTCCAAATAAGTTGCATTCGTTCTCAGGTGACGCTCATCCTCAGTCACAGCCAAGATCTCTGTGCCGCCTTGACCCTCTTGAATGGTCGCATTTTTAATGTGCTTGGCCCTGACCTCATCGAGGAAGTCTGAGTAAGCAATGTAGGTGCTAGAGGAGGAGACCGTTTTATCGAACTGCTTGAAGACAGTGAACAGCACAAGACCAATGACGAGCCATACGGCAACTTTTGAGAACCATTGATTGTTCAATGAGGGCTCCAATCGGAAAATAAAGCAAAAGATCACTCAATAGGTGATATGGCTACCATTTTAGACATTTCAAGGCTAGAGGACACACCTTGGGGTCATTTCGGGCAGATTTAACATCACATTATGACCAAAAGAGGCCTGTGAGGTACTTTGCAAATGCTTCTTGGCTGTAATTTGTCTCTAAAGAGCAAAAAAGAAGCCCCCGCTCACCACCATTTGCCCTCAAAACCACCTTGATTCAAAGTAAGCCAGCCTCAATCACCCTCTTGGCTCAAGGGTGTCTTCAACCCCATGCCCACCAAAAAAGTCTCTGATGATTTGTCCCTTGAGGCCTTGGGCTTGATCGGTTTGACGCGCACAAAATTTTCTTTAAAGAGCTTGACCAATTGGCTGTAACCACTGCCGTGAAAGACTTTGGTCACCAATGCGCCATCCCTTTTGAGGTGCAGTTGGCTGAATTCAATCGCCAATTCGACCAAGTGTGCAATGCGAGCTGCATCGGCTGATTCAATGCCAGAGAGGTTGGGCGCCATATCAGACACCACCACATCAACCAATCGCCCCTCAAGCCTTTGAGCCAAAACTTCCAGCACCTCTGGCTCACGAAAGTCACCTTGAATGAATTGCACACCTTCAACGGCTTCCATGGGCAAAATATCCAAAGCAATGATGGTGCCGTTGAGCTGCCCAATGGCAGCGCCATCGGGAGAGAGGCGGCGACGAACGTATTGACTCCACGCACCTGGAGCGCTGCCCAAATCAACCACCCAGTCTCCTGGATGAATGAGCTTCAATTGCTCATCGATCTCTTTGAGTTTGTAGGCCGCGCGAGCACGGTACCCCTCCTTCTTGGCCAATTTGACATAGGTATCGTTGACGTGGTCATTGAGCCATGATTTATTGACTTTTTTGCTCTTGGTTTTGATCTTCACTGGTTTTGTGTCCTCATAGCGTGGATAATACCCTTATGCCTGCAATTATTTTGTCCCCCGCTCTTCGCAAAGAGCACCGAGCCTTGGCCCACCACTTGGATCCCGTCGTGATGATTGGGTCTGATGGCCTCACCGAGAACGTTCTTCATGAAATCGATCAAGCCTTGAACGCTCACGGTTTGATCAAAGTCAGAGCCCAAGGTGATGACCGAGTCGCAAGAGAGGCCCTCTTTCAGACTTTGGCCGATCAGCTGAGCGCTGCTCCCATTCAACACATTGGCAAGCTCTTTGTGCTTTGGCGCACGCCTCGCCCCAAAGAGAAAACCCAAGATCCCGAGAGAATGCGCGGCCCAAAGGATTTCAAAGTCTTGAAATACTCCTCGCGCGGAGGTCAAAGACCTGAGGTGAAAACCCTGCGCGTTTTGGGCAATCAACGCTTGACCACGGGCGGTCAGGTCAAGCGCGCAAAACCCAAACAAAAATCGATCAAAAAGTCCTCTTTGGGCTGATGACTCCAAGCCCCCAAAGCTCACGCTTTGGGCCTGGCAAAGTCGCTCAACTGCTTGGCCGACAAAAGCCACATCAGTGCATAAACAGCACTGCCTAAACCATGCCAAAAAGCCCTCTCTTGGGGCTCTGACTGGGTGATTTTTCCAATCACCACTGCCAGCATGAAGGCGGACAAAACAACGTTGAGCCCTGGAGCCCAAAGGATGGTGGTCAAACTCGAGCGCTCACCCAGTGCTTTGATCCAAAGCGTCCAAGTTCTCCTCAAAATCGCAATCAAGCTCACGCCCAAAACCAAAAGAGACTCCATGACAAAGAGCTCTCCTGCCACCGCTCCTGCCAGGGCTTTGGGGCTCAAGAGCATGAAGAGCATGGGCACCACCACTCCCCCAACCACTGTCAAACTGCCCCACAAAAGGGCATTGAGCATGAGGTCAAGCCAAGCGCCAAAGCGACTCCACATGGAGGAGGCCTCAGATATAGGAGACCCCAATGATTTCATAGCGTTTTTGCCCTCCAGGAGCGTCCACAATGGCAACGTCTCCATCCTCTTTGCCAATCAAGGCTCTTGCAATTGGTGAGCTCACATTGATGAGTCCCAGCTTCAAGTCTGCCTCATCCTCGCCCACGATCTGGTAGGTCACCTTCTCAGAGGTGTTCTCGTCCTCTAACTCCACCGTCGCGCCAAACACCACCTTGCCATCGGCATCCAAGGCAGAAGGATCGATCACTTGCGCAACAGACAACTTGCCTTCAATTTCTTGAATACGGCCCTCAATGAAGCCTTGGCGATCTTTGGCTGCATCGTACTCAGCGTTTTCACTCAAGTCACCTTGAGCACGTGCCTCAGCGATCGCATTGATGACGGAGGGACGCTCAACGGTTTTGAGTCGATGCAATTCCTCTTTGAGCTTTTCAGCTCCGCGCTTGGTGATTGGAACGGTGGCCATGACAGAGACTCCTAAAAACAAAAAAATTCGGGGCACATCAAATCTTGATTTGCCCCAATCCACCTTTGTCTTCAAAGCACCCTTGTTGGGGTGAGTGAAAGACAAGAGGATATGACGATTGATGTGCACAAGCGTTTTTTTAAAAAGCGCTTGCGCTTACCTCACGACTCACAACTGGGCGTGCAACTCTTGAAGAGAATAAACGTCCAAATCGTTCATGTACTTCATCCCCTCCACTGCCGCTTGTGCTCCAGCAATGGTGGTGAATGTGGTCACTCTAGAGAGCAAGGCGGTGGTTCTGATTTGACGAGAATCGGCAATGGCATTGCGACGCTCCTCAACCGTGTTGATGACCAAAGCAATTTCATTGTTCTTGATCATGTCCACCACGTGAGGGCGACCTTCAGTGACTTTGTTGACCACGGTCACATCGATGCCGGCGGCCTGTATGGCCTGAGCCGTGCCTTTGGTGGCCACCAACTCAAAACCCATGGAGACCAATTCTTGGGCAATCAACACCGCTTTGGGTTTGTCGGTATTTTTAACGGTCAAAAAGACTCGCCGGACCGCGTCACTCGCACGGGGCAACTTCGTTCCTGCGCCGATTTGGCTCTTTACAAAAGCCTCACCAAAGGTCTTTCCAACGCCCATGACCTCGCCCGTGGACTTCATCTCAGGACCCAAAATCGTGTCCACACCTGGAAACTTCACAAAGGGGAATACTGCTTCTTTGACACTGAAATAAGGAGGCGTGACCTCATCATGAATGCCTTGAGACGCCAAGCTTTGACCCGCCATGCAGCGAGCCGCCACCTTGGCCAATTGAATCCCTGTGGCCTTGGAGACAAAAGGCACGGTTCTAGACGCCCTAGGGTTGACCTCCAAAACATAGATCACATCTTGATCGTTCGCACGTTGAATGGCGAACTGCACATTCATCAACCCCACCACCTTGAGCGCTTTGGCCATGGCTTGGGTTTGACGCTTGAGCTCAACAATCGTGGCCTCAGAGAGTGAGTAAGGTGGCAAAGAGCAAGCGGAGTCACCGCTGTGGACGCCAGCTTGTTCAATGTGCTCCATCACTCCACCAATGAAGGTGACTTGACCGTCGCTCAAGCAGTCCACATCGCACTCAATGGCGTCGTTCAAGAATCGATCGAGCAACACGGGAGAGTCATGGCTCACCTTGACCGCCTCTCGCATGTAGCGCTCCAAATCGCGTTGCTCATGCACGATCTCCATGGCACGACCACCCAGCACGTAGCTTGGGCGCACCACCAAGGGGTAGCCCAAGATGTTGGCGTGCTCCAAGGCCTCTTCTTGTGTTCTGGCCGTTGCATTGGGAGGCTGCTTCAAGCCCAACTCATGCAAGAGCTTTTGGAAGCGTTCGCGATCTTCTGCCGCATCGATCATGTCTGGGCTTGTGCCAATGATGGGCACGCCAGCGGCCTCTAGACCAAGGGCCAACTTCAAAGGCGTTTGACCTCCGTACTGAACAATGACGCCAACGGGCTTTTCTTTGTCGACAATTTCCAGCACATCCTCAAGCGTCAAAGGCTCAAAGTAAAGCCTGTCGCTGGTGTCGTAATCGGTTGAGACGGTCTCAGGGTTGCAGTTGACCATGATCGTTTCATAGCCATCTTCTCTCAAAGCCATGGCTGCGTGCACGCAGCAATAATCAAACTCAATGCCTTGTCCAATTCGGTTGGGCCCGCCACCCAAGACCATGATCTTTTTGGCATCGGTGGGTTGAGACTCGCACTCCTCGTCGTAACTGGAGTAGAGGTACGCGGTCTTGGTCTCAAACTCGGCAGCACAGGTGTCAACACGCTTGTAAACAGGTCTGACCCCAAACTCATGACGCTTGGCGCGCACGTTTTGCTCGGTCGATTTGAGCAACTTGGCCAGCCTTCGGTCTGAAAATCCCTTTTGCTTGAGCTGCCTCATCTCTTGAGCGCTCAAATCATGCAAAGCGTGCTTTTCAAGCTCCAACTCGATTTTGACAATGTCTTCGATTTGGCGCAAAAACCATGGATCGATTCGGGTGAGGTCAAACACCTCTTGAACGCTCATGCCCATTGCAAAAGCATCTCCAACATACCAAATTCGCTCTGGTCCTGGCGCGCCAAGCTCTTTTTCTAAAATTTCTCTGTCTTGGGTCTTCTCATTCATGCCGTCGACCCCAACTTCCAATCCTCTCAAGGCCTTTTGGAAGGACTCTTGGAAGGTGCGACCCATGGCCATCACTTCCCCCACAGATTTCATCTGTGTGGTCAAACGAGAGTCGGCAGTTGGAAACTTCTCAAACGCAAAGCGAGGAATCTTGGTGACCACGTAATCGATGCTGGGCTCAAAGGAGGCTGGTGTGAGACCACCTGTGATTTCGTTGCTCAATTCATCCAAGGTGTAACCCACAGCCAACTTGGCAGCAACTTTGGCAATTGGAAAACCCGTGGCTTTGGAAGCCAAGGCTGAGGAGCGCGAGACCCTGGGGTTCATCTCAATGACCACCATGCGACCATCGACCGGGTTGATGGAGAACTGTACGTTGCTGCCACCCGTGTCAACGCCGATCTCTCGCAAAACCGCCAAAGAGGCGTTGCGCATGATTTGGTACTCTTTGTCAGAGAGGGTTTGTGCAGGAGCCACGGTGATTGAGTCACCGGTGTGCACCCCCATGGGATCCAAATTCTCGATTGAGCACACGATGATGCAGTTGTCCGCTTTGTCGCGCACGACTTCCATCTCGTACTCTTTCCACCCCACCAAAGACTCTTCAATCAAAAGCTCACTGGTCGGAGAGGCCTCAATGCCACGTTTGCAAATGGTCTCAAACTCTTCTGCGTTGTAGGCAATCCCTCCGCCCGTTCCGCCCAGCGTGAAACTGGGACGAATGACCACAGGAAAGCCCAAGGTCTTTTGCACATCCCAGGCCTCAGCCAACGTGTGAGCAATTCCTGATCGCGCTGAGCCCAGTCCAATTGAAGTCATGGCCTCTTTGAACTTTTGACGGTCCTCGGCCTTGTCAATCGCTTCTGGAGAGGCTCCAATCAACTCAACCTTGTACTTCTCCAACACACCGTTGTGCCACAAATCCAAGGCGCAATTGAGCGCGGTTTGTCCACCCATGGTTGGCAATATGGCATCAGGCCTTTCTTTGGCAATGATTTTCTCAACCGTTTGCCATGTGATGGGCTCAATGTAGGTCACATCCGCCGTATCGGGGTCGGTCATGATCGTGGCAGGGTTGGAGTTGATCAAAATGATCTTGTAGCCCTCTTGGCGCAAAGCGCGACAGGCTTGAACGCCGGAGTAATCAAACTCACATGCCTGACCAATGATGATGGGGCCTGCCCCGATGATCAAAATACTTTTCAGATCTGTACGCTTAGGCATGATGGCCCTCCATCATTGTGACAAAGCGGTCAAACAAGTAGCCGATGTCTTGTGGTCCAGGGGAAGCCTCTGGGTGTCCTTGGAAACAAAACGCAGGACAGTCCACTCTTTTGAGACCTTGAATCGAGCCGTCGAATAAAGAGACATGCGTGACCTTTAGATGTGCAGGCATGTTCTCAGGGTTCACGGCAAAGCCATGGTTTTGGCTGGTGATGCTCACCTTTGAGCTCTCCAAATCTTGAACCGGGTGGTTTGCACCATGGTGACCGAATTTCATTTTGAAAGTTTTTGCACCCGAGGCCAAAGCCATGATTTGATGACCCAAGCAAATCCCGAAAAGGGGTACTTTGAGGTCCATGAAAGTCTTGGCCGCTTCGATGGCGTAATCACAGGGCTCAGGGTCTCCTGGGCCGTTGGAGAAAAAGACGCCATTGGGCTTCATGGCCATCACCTCAGCAGCAGATGTTCGAGCTGGAACCACCGTCACCCGAGCGCCTCGCTCACTGAGCATGCGCAAGATGTTGTGCTTGACTCCGAAGTCATAGGCCACGACGTGGTGGAGTTCACCAGAGCGAGTGGCTGCATTGGAGAAACCGTGCCCCAGATGCCATTCACCTTCACTCCAAGGGTATGTCTGAGCAGTGCTGACCTTTTGCGCCAAGTCCAGGCCCGACATGCTCGGAGCCGATTGAGCCAAACTCAGGGCCTCGCGCTCGATGTCTGGCGTGATGACTTGCCCAGGCTCTAGACCCCAAAGGGTTGCGTTTTGTGCACCATGGGTGCGCAAGTGGCGAGTCAATCGACGCGTATCAATGCACGCAATGGCAGGCGTGTTCTCGCGCTTTAAGTACTCATACAAAGAGAGTTCACTTCTGAAGTTAGAAGGTGGTGTTGGCAAATCTTTGATGATCAAGCCGCTGGCATGAATGGACTTGGACTCCATGTCCTCCATGTTGATGCCGTAGTTGCCAATGTGGGGATAGGTGAGCGTCACCATTTGCTGGGTGTAGCTGGGGTCGGTCAAAATTTCTTGGTAACCCGTGAGAGAGGTGTTGAAAACCACCTCACCCACTGAGCGAGTACTTGCCCCGATGGACTGACCATGAAAGACCGTGCCGTCTGCTAAAGCCAAAATGGCGGGTGGGTGTTGACCCTGAAGAGACAAAAGCACTGGGTTCTCCGTTTGCGTTCGGTTAGAGCGGCCCAGCTTCTCTAAAAAAGTTCAAAGCAAACAAAAAAGGGCGTTCTTTCGTATTAAAAAAGATCAATCACCCAAAAGTGTGTGTGTTTTGTACTCGTTTGTTCGGGGTTTGACTTTACAGTAAGCTGGGTTTGCGCGTGAATATTTTTTGCTTGGAAAGCCCCCTATTATAGTGCACCTTCACCCCCGAGAGAGTGCGGAGTGGTACAAAAAAATGGACGCTGCAGCCGCCACATTCAATGACTCTTGCCCGTTGGGCTGAGAGATTCGAACCGTTTGGTCCGCCATGGCAAGGAGTTCATGCGACAAGCCCTGCCCCTCGTGGCCCATCATCCAAGCACAGGGACTTGGCAAAGTCCCGTGAGCCATCAATTCGTGCAAGTACTCGCCTTGGTGAGAGCTGGTGGCCAATTTGGGAATGCCAAGATTGGCCACGTCTTCAATGGACAAAGTCTCCCTCAAATGAAGGCCAAAATGCGCGCCCATTCCGGCCCTGAGCACCTTGGGGCTCCAAAGGGCCACTGTGCCTTTGATGGCCAAGACTTGTTCGCATCCAAAGGCAGCAGCGCTCCTGAGCATCATGCCAACATTGCCTGCGTCTTGGAGTCGGTCCAGCACGAGCGTCATCACTTGAGGCCGAATGGGCATTTCTTGTTGCAGCGCACATTCAAATCCAAAGTGCTGAGAGGATTCGAGCGCACTCAACTCCTCAAACATTGCATCCGTGATCACCAGATTTTGTTGAGCATAATTTTGTGTTTTGACTGGCATCTGCCCCCAAGCACTTTCAGTGAACACACCGCGCAGTGCCAAGACACCTTTTTGCATGGCGGCTTCGCACAAATGCTCTCCCTCAATCCAATAGGTTTGTGTTTTGCGATAGTGTTGACGCTCAAGCGCCAAGCGCTTCAATTGTTTGAAGGTGGCGTTGTCTTTGGAGGTGATCAGCAATGGGGGGGCAGGTGTGGTCATGGCATTCAACAAGTGGGGCAATCATGCCCATTCAACGCGCAAATAATTTTAATTCGATGCCCCAAAGTGTAAGCGAGGCAAAACCCCTTAAAGCTCAGTGCTCGCCAAAGAAGACCCTTTGCCACCACTCTCCTTGAGCGGCTCATCCAAGGGATAGCTTAGCAACTGCGGTCGAGCGATCAATTGCTTGGCAACTGGCGCAAAACTCCTTCGATGCCACTGGGTCACACCCAAGGTGCTCATGGCCAAGGCATGGGCCTGCGTCCCATAGCCTTTGTGCTTGGCAAAACCATAACCCGGATATTCACTCTCTAATTTTTCGCACCACAGATCCCGATGCACTTTGGCCAAAATGGAAGCCGCTGAGATCGACTGCACCCGATCATCCCCTCCCACCAATGCAAAGCAACTCATGGGCAAATTGGGCAAACGGTTTCCATCGACCAAGACTTGTCGAGGTTCGATAGGTAAGCTCAGCACAGCGCGACGCATGGCCAAAAGCGTTGCTTGCAAAATATTGAGTTCATCAATTTCTTGCACACTTGCCTCTTCAATCGCATAGCAAAGTGCGTGTTTTTTGATGAGGAGAGACAAAGATTCTCGTTTTTGAGCGCTCAACTTCTTGGAGTCCGCCAAACCGTCGATGGGGCGATCAGGATCCAAAATCACAGCTGCCGCCACCACAGGTCCGACCCAAGGCCCCCTACCCGCCTCATCCACCCCAGCACTCAATGTCTCTAGAGGATCCCAACTCACCAAATCCAAGTCATGTTTTGGCTCGCGCGGCCTCACACCCTTCATGCCTTGCAACCCGAATCCAAAACTTGCCGAACCGCTTGGGCGCACAAGGCGCTGGTGTCTTGCATCAAGGTTTGATGCAGCTCAGTGAAGCGTTGCACGAGCGACTGGCCACGCGCGGGGTCTTCCAACCAAGCCAAAGTGGCTTTTGACAAATGCTCAGGCGTCGCCTCAGATTGCAACAACTCAGGCACCACGAAATCTTGACACAAAATATTGGGCAGTCCAACCCAAGGCTGTAAGCGCTGGCGCTTCATGATTTGCCAAGACAAAGCATTCATGTGGTAGGCAATCACCATAGGGCGCTTAAAGAGCGCCGCCTCCAGTGTTGCGGTGCCGCTGGCAATGAGTGCCACATCACAACTGGCCAAGCAAGCGTGTGACTCTCCCACCATCACTTTCACACAATCGTCCAGCCCCATGGATTTGACCTTAGTACTCAAGGCCTGGAAAAACACCCTGGGTGTGGGCAAGACGAATTGCAACTGCGCATTGGCGCCGCGCATGAGCTGCGCTGCTTGAAGGAAGCGACGCCCCAAATGCTTGATCTCACTCGCTCTGGATCCAGGCATCAAGGCGACCACCGGCTTTGAGACTTGCAGACCCAAATGGGTGCGCGCCAAATCGCGATCAGGCTCCAGCGGTATGGTTTGAGCCAAAGGGTGCCCCACATATGTCGCGCTGATGCCATGGGCGCGCAACAACTCCACCTCAAAGGGAAACAGGCAGAGAACGTGGTCTACGCTTGCAGCAATCTTTGCAATGCGATTGGCCCTCCAAGCCCACACCGAGGGACAAACGAACTGAACGCTTGGAATGCCTCGCTCTTTGAGCGCACGGGCCAAATCCAAATTGAAGTCTGGCGCATCCACCCCAATGAAAAGGTCTGGACGCTCGCTCAGGCACTGCGATTTGAACGCGTTTCTGATCGAGACAATCTCTCTGTAGTGCATCAGCACTTCGAAGTAACCACGAACGGCAAGCCTCTCACTGGGCCATCTCGCCTCGAACCCCAAGGCCTGCATGCGCTCTCCTCCAATGCCAAAAACATGCAAAGGCTCAAAGCGATCCATGAGCCCTTTGATGAGCAAAGAGGCCAAAAGATCTCCCGAGACCTCCCCCGCCACCATGGCCACTCTTAGGGTTTGATCGCCAAAGGGCTCGAGAGTTGAAATGGTCATGTGCCTGAGAATAAGAGATTGAATCCGCTTTTTTGTTGTGGTCTTTTCAAATCAGCCTCTTTGAGTGATGAGCCGCGCCAAAAGGGAGCACTGAACAAACAAAACGCTATTGAGAAAAACCCAATCAGCGAACGATGCCGCGTTGGGCGTTGTTGTGCGCTAAAAAGCCCAACATGTCGTCCACATCTGCCACTGCCTCAGGATGGGTGAGCTTGAGGGCCAAGATGTGTTCTTGTGCAGCGTGAAGCGTCAACTCATCTCGGTAGAGGTATTTGTGCATCAACTTCACAGCGTGAATGCGCTCCGGCGAGAAGCCCCTTCGCTTCAAACCTTCAAAGTTCATCGATCTGGCCTTTGCGGGTTGCCCCTGCGCCATGACAAAGGGCGGCAAGTCGGCGAACAAAAGTGCATTCATTGCGGTGAAACTGTGTTTGCCAATTCGACAAAACTGATGCACCACCGTGAAGCCACCCAAAATGACCCAGTCTTCCACCACCACGTGACCCGCCAATTGCGTGTTATTGGCAAAGATGGTCTGGTTGCCCACTTGGCAGTCATGGGCCAAGTGAACGTAGGCCATGATCCAATTGTCATCGCCCAAACGCGTGACACCCTGGTCAGAGGCTGTGCCGATGTTGAAGGTGCAGAATTCTCGAATGGTGTTTCGATGCCCAATGACCAACTCAGTGGGCTCGCCTGCATACTTTTTATCTTGAGGAATGGCCCCCAAAGAATTGAACTGAAAAATTCGGTTGTGCTGACCAATGGTGGTGTGGCCTTCAATGACGCAATGGGCCCCCACTTGGGTTCCTTCACCGATGCGAACGTGTGGCCCAATGACGCTGTAGGGTCCAACACTCACTGAGCTGTCCAACTCCGCTTGAGGGTCCACCAAAGCCGTTGGGTGTATGAGTGAATGCGCTTTAGTCATGGGCTACAGGGTTGAGGGGGTATGAAAAATGATGCAGTCTAGGTCAAAAGACACTGTGCAAAGCCCTCAAGGCTTGGCCACTGATCTCACGGTGCACATCAAGGAGGCCTCGCTTGCAAGCTCCTCTCCAACCCAAGCCTTGGCCGTGAATTTGAACATGCCCGCTCGCATGCGGTCCAAGGTCACATCCAAAATCAATTGATCACCTGGCTCAACGGGACGCTTAAAGCGCGCGCCATCGATGCCTGCAAAATAGTAAACCGACTGATCATCGGGCGCAGAGCCCAAGGTGTCAAACGCCAAAAGTGCAGCTGCCTGAGCCAAAGCTTCCAAGATCAGCACCCCAGGCATCACCGGGTGATGGGGAAAGTGACCCACAAAAAAAGGCTCGTTGATGGAGACGTTTTTAAGCGCCTTGATGCGCACACCGTGTTCGATCTCCAATACGCGATCCACCAAAAGAATGGGATAGCGGTGAGGCAGTTGTTTGAGAATTTGATGGATGTTCATGGTTCGGTGCTTTTATTTTTGTAAACTTTGCTCAAGGGCACGCAATCTCTCGCGCATGCGGTGAAGTTGCTTTAAGGTGACGGCATTCTTTTCCCAATTTGCGTTTTCGTCGATGGGGAAAAATCCAGTGTAATGTCCAGCCTTGGAGATCGATTTTGTCACAACACTGGCGGCAGAGATGTTAACGTGATCGGCCACAGTCAAATGACCCAAAACCACTGCCGCGCCACCAACCGTGCAATGCTTGCCAATTTTGGCGCTTCCCGCAACACCCACACATGCGGCCATGGCGGTGTGCTCTCCGATGTGAACATTGTGAGCGATTTGGACCAAATTATCCAATTTCACACCTCTCTCGATCACGGTGTCGTCCAAGGCGCCACGGTCTACACAACTGTTGGCACCAATCTCCACATCTTGCTCAATCCTCACAGCACCCAGCTGCTCAATCTTAACCCAGCCCTCAGCGCTCTTGGCAAAACCAAACCCATCGGCGCCAATGACGACCCCAGAGTGCAAGATCACGCGCTCAGCGATCGTGCACCTCTCGCCAACGCTCACTCGAGACTTGAGCCAAGAATGGGCTCCAATTTTGGCATCCCTCTCCACGACACAAAATGGACCAATTCGAGCGCTTGGGTCCACAAGAGCACTTGGATGAATGTAGGCTGTTGGGTGCACGAGGGGCTCATCTTCTGGGTGCAAGGCAAATGACTGAGCCTGCCACCACTGGGTGAGGCGTGCGTAATAAAGATAGGGCTGATCGGTGACGATCAAAGGCTGAGTGGAGCGGGCCAGGTGCTGGTGTGCGCTTGAGAGGATGACCGCACCTGCTTCAGAGCTCGAGAGCTCCTTGGCGTATTGCGCGGAGCTCAGAAAGGTGATGTCTTGGGGACCCGCCAGGCTCAAAGGGGAAATGCGTGAGACCCGAAGATCCCCATTGCCCACCAAAGCGCCCCCTAGGGCGTGGACGATGTCTGCCAGCCGAAAGGACACAAAGGCCTTATTTTGAGGGAGCCGATAAGCCAGAGGCGCCACTGGAAGCTCCAGCAGCTGCTGGCATGCCGCTTTGGGCATTGATGGCTTTGATCACTTTATCGGTGATGTCGTGCTTGGGGTTGATGTAGACCGCCTCTTGCAAGACCAAGTCATATTTCTCACTCTCGGCCACTTGGCGGACCACGCGATTGGCTTTTTCCAGCACTTGCTGGAATTCCTCGTTTTTGCGCGTGTTCAAGTCCTCTTGGAATTCACGTCTTCTTCTTTGAAACTCACGGTCCTCATCGACCAATGACTTTTGACGGCTCATGCGTTGCGACTCAGACAAAGTGGGCGCGTCACGGTCAAGTTTTTCAGAAGCCGTTTTGAGCGAGTTGCCCATTTCAACCAAATCTTTTTCACGCTTGGAGAACTCTTGCTCAAGTTTGATTTGAGCAGCCTTGGCCGTATTGGCTTCTCGGAAAATTCGATCCGTGTTGACAAAACCAACTTTAAACTCTTGCGAGTGAGCCAAGCCAACACCACCCAGGCAAAGGGCAATGAGTAAGGAACGAATGGTAGTTTTCATCAAAATGAGGTCCCAATTTGAAATTGCAATTTCTGAATTCTATCGCCTTCGATGGTATGAATCGGGTTGGCGATGGCAAATCTGAGGGGTCCCATGGGTGAGACCCAGCTGATACCCATACCGTAGGAGCTTCTCAAGCTTCCAAGTTTAATGGGTTCAAACTCTGTGTACACATTTCCCATGTCGTAAAAGGCATACAGACGCAGGGATTTGTCGTTTCCAGCGCCTGGAAATGGAATGAAAAACTCGGCATTCATGACCACCTTCTTGGCACCACCCACCACCAAGCCAGTGATGTCCCTGGGCCCCAAGGAGCCTTGATCAAAGCCCCTCACCGAGCCCAAACCGCCCACATAGTAGTTCTTGAAAATGGGGTAAGGCTGTCCGTCCAGACCTCTTCCCAGACCGATTTCGCTGTTCAAGGCAAAACTGTATTGCTTGGAAAACGGATAGTACACCTGGTACTGCGCGCCACTTCTGATGTACTTGGCTTGTCCGATGCCAGAGATATCAGAGTAAATTCTGGACACCACCCCTCGGGTTGGCGCCATCACACTGTCTCTGGAGTCTCGCAACCAACCCAAATTGATGGGCAATGCATTGCTGGTGAATCCAAAACGATTTGCATAATCCAAATACGATGCAGGAATACTTGTGCCTTGCACAATGGTGGTTTCCTCGGCTGACACGCCCATAGAGAAGCGATCGATCTCATTGATCGGGATACCAAATCGCATCCCCATGGCTGATGAGACCATGCGGTAATTACCCGCCTCATCGTTGTAGGGTCGAGTTGAACGATGGGTGAAGTCAAAGGTTCTGGATATGCCGTCTTCTGTGAAATACGGATTGGTGGTGTTGATCGTGAAGACTTGGTTGTACTTGCTGGTGCTCACAGATGTGCCCAAGAAGTTGCCTGTACCAAAGATGTTATCTTGCTGAATACCGAAGGTCAAAAAGAGCTTCTCATAGGACGAAAAACCCGCTCCCAATTGCAAAGAACCCGTGGGCTTTTCAACCACGGTCACGAGCAAATCGACCTGATCTTGAGACCCTGGGACATCTTGGGTTTCGATGGAGACATCCTTGAAGTAGCCCAACCTCTCGACCCTATCGCGTGAGAGTCGGATGCGGTCTCCATCGTACCAAGCCGACTCCATTTGACGAAACTCGCGTCGAATGATCTCATCGCGAGTTTTAGAGTTACCCGCCAAATTGATGTTTCTGATGTAAGCGCGCCGTGAGGGGTCTGCTTGCAGCACGATGTTGACTTGGTTGTTGCTGTGGTCAATGTCTGTGCGTGGCTCAATGCGGGCAAATGCGTAGCCGAAATTGCCGTAGTACTCGGTCATCGCTTTGATGGTTTGGGTCACATCGTTGGCGTTGTAGGTTTGCCCCACTTTGATTCCCACCAAGGCTTTGAACTCCTCATCACGACCCAAGAAGTAACCTTCCAACTGAATGCCTGAGACCACAAAGCGCTCACCCTCGTGCACATTCACGGTGATCACGATGTCTTGGCGATCGGAGGAGATGGCCACTTGGGTGGATTCGATTTTGAATTCCAAAAATCCACGTGAGAGGTAAAAAGACTTGAGTGTTTCCAAATCTGCATTGAGTTTGGCGCTTGAATAGCGATCGCTCTTGGTGTACCAACTCAGCCAATTGCCGGTGCTCAAGTCCAACTGTTTTCTGAGGTCAGATTCGCTAAAGACCTGGTTACCCACCAGGCGAATCTCTTTGATTTTGGCCACAGCACCTTCGACCACGCTGAAGGTCAAATTGACGCGATTTCTCTCAATGGGCGTGATGGTGGTGGTGATCTCAGCGCCATACAAACTTTTGTTGATGTACTGCCTTTTGAGCTCTTGCTCAGCGCGATCGGCCAAAGCTTTGTCAAAAGGCCTGCCATCTGTGAGTCCAATGTCTTTGAGCGCTTTTTTCAAAGTGTCTTTGTCAAACTCTTTCGTGCCCACAAACTCCACATTGGAGATGATGGGACGCTCCTCGAGCATCACAATCACGATGTTTTGCTTGGTCTCAATGCGAATGTCTTTGAACAAACCCAAGGTGAACAAAGATCGAATGGCCAGTGTTCCTTTTTCATCGGTGTAGGTCTCCCCCACTTTAAAGGGCAGGGACGCAAAGACGGTACCGGGCTCCACACGCTGCAGACCCTCAATGCGTATGTCACCCAAAATGAAGGGCTCCACGGCCAAAGCCTTTTGTTCACTCAGGCCCATCAAACTCAGCACCATGAAGAGGGCTGAACACAAACGCTTTAGGGATAAATGCATTGTCAAAATCAGTAATTGAAAGGAGAGATGAAGATCAAAGAAGATTATCGAGCAAGTAGGGCTTAAAAAAACACGCTTTGCGAAAGATTTGTATTCTAAGGCGCTCACGAAGAGAATACGCGCATCAAGTCATTGAAGACAGCCAAAAGGGTCAAAATAAGGATAAAAACCAATCCCACGCGCTGCAGCACAAGCCTGATGGCCTTGGACAGTGGTTGGCCCATTGCACCCTCCCAAGCGTAAGCAGCCAAGTGTCCTCCATCCAAGACCGGAATGGGCAGTAAATTGAAAATCCCCAAATTCAAACTCACCATGGCCAAGTATGCCAAAAAGGCGGCCAAACCCACATGGGCAGATTCGCCCGCACTTTGAGCCATGGTGATGGGCCCCGCCAAAGACTTCAAGGAGCTCTGAAAGGTCACGAGCTTTCCAATCGCCTCTGCAATTTTGTAACCCCAAAAGGTGGAAGTTCTCCAGGCACCACCCAAGGCTTGGATTGCATCTTGGTGGACCAAGGTTTGCGCTGGACGCCCTCCCAAATAAACCCCCAAACGCCCAACCCATTGACCCTCATCCAAGACGCGTTTAGGGCTCACCTCGATTTGCAAGACCTTTGCCCGCTCACCCCCCTCACCCCTGATCACCTCCATGATCAAAGGTGTGGGCGTTTGACTTTGTGCGCTTTGAGAGATGATTGTTTTCAACATCTTGGCGTCCCTCACCTCAAGCCCATTCACAGCCCTGATCCAGTCTCCCTTTTGCAAACCCGCCACCTCTCCTGCCTCATGGGGCTGTACTTGCTCAATGACCGGGGGACTCCATGGACCACCAATGCCAACGTCACTCAAATTTTCTGGGATTGGGTCAGACTCTTGATGTTTCCATTGCAATTGAACACGCAACTGTTTGGAGTGCTTGAGCAGCACTTGAGCATGTTCATCAAAGCTGATGCTCGGAATCTCTGCATCGCGCGTGACTTCAATGGTGCAGTTGGCTTGTGCTTGAAAACACTGATCCTTGAATGAACGCTCAAAGTCTTGCAAGGATTGAACCTCAAGAGCAGGTCCTGCGAGAGGCACAATGCGCTCAACTTGGTCACCACCCAAAAAACCCACTCGCTCAGCAAGACTTCCTGCACTTGGCTGATTCAAGATGGCCAGTGGCTCGTTCACACCAAGCATGAACATGCCAGTGAGAAGCACAAAAGCCAAAACCAAATTCGCAACGGGACCCGCCAAAACGATCAACGCCCTCGCCCAAAGTGCTTGCCGATCAAACCCCAAGTGAGACAAATGCTCTGGAAGTTCTTCCTCACTTCCATCCAAAAACTTCACATATCCGCCCAAAGGAAACAAAGAGAGCACAAACTCTGAAGTGCAAGGCGTGTGATCGCTTTTGGACCTGCCCCAAGGTTTTGCAGCGACAAAGGTTTTTTTGAACAAAATGGGACCAAATCCAAAGGAGAAGCGCTCAACACCCACCCCAAGACCCACGGCCATTTTGTAATGCCCGTACTCGTGCACGCCAATCAAAAGCCCCAATGCGAGCAAAAGGCTGAGGAAACTCAACACGCCTTTAAGACCTCGATTTGAGACTGGGCCACACGTCTGGCCTCTTGATCAATGCCCATCAGATCGGCCAAATCAACAGGTGCCTTGGGCGAGTAAGCCTCAAGGGTTGCTACATTGACTTGATGGATTTGCCCAAAGGAGATGCGTCCATCCAAGAAGGCTTGAACCGCTTCTTCGTTGGCTGCATTCAAAACACCTGGCATGCCTGCTTTGTGCTCAAGGGCTTTGAAGGCGAGCGCCAATCCTGGATACCTCGCTTGGTGAATTGGGTCCTCAAAGGACTCAAAGGTCATGGCGCTCAGACTTGAGAAGTCCAAGGCCTTCGCACCTGACTCCATGCGGTTGGGCCAGCTCAGACCATAGGCAATGGGCACGCGCATATCGGGCGTGCCCAACTGCGCAACAACCGATGCGTCTTTGAATTGAACCATAGAGTGAATGACGCTTTGGGGGTGAATCACCACTTCAATTTTGGAGGGCGCTACGCCAAAGAGGTAATGGGCTTCAATGACTTCCAAGGCTTTGTTCATCATGGTGGCCGAGTCGACGCTGATTTTGCGCCCCATCACCCAGGTGGGGTGCGCACAGGCTTGCTCCACAGTGGCCTTGGCAATGTCTTGCAAGGGCCAATTGCGAAATGGACCTCCTGAAGCCGTCAAAATGATTTTGTCCAAGCGCTCACTCCATGTGGAGGGATCTTCGGGCAAAGACTGAAAAATAGCAGAATGCTCGCTGTCAATCGGCAGCAAACGCGCTTTGCCACTTTGCACAGCCTGCATGAAGACTTCTCCTCCAACCACCAAAGCTTCCTTATTGGCAAGTAGAAGTTTTTTTCCTGTCTTGGCAGCAGCCAAGCAAGAGGACAGGCCAGCTGAGCCGACGATCGCAGCCATCACAACATCCACCTCAGGCGCACTGGCCACCAGATCCAAGGATCCTGTGCCTGAGAGCACTTCGGTGTTCAATCCCGCTTGCTGCAATTGAGCCCTCACCTGATTGGCAGCTGCGAGCTGTGTCATGACAACCAATCGAGGCTTAAAACGTTTGCACTGCTCTAGCATTCGAGCAACGTCTTGGTTGGCGGTGAGCGCATGGACCTCAAATTTTTCAGGATGGCGAGCAATCACATCCAAGGTGCTTTGACCAATAGAGCCTGTGGAGCCCAAAATACTAATCGTTTGCTTCATGGCAGGCACTTGAGTAAGGATAAAGCCAAGGTGAGGAGGCGATCGCACTCCAATGAAAGGAGAGATGGCACTGCGAAACTCATCTCAAGTATAGGGTCAAAAAGACACACCAAGGAAGGCAAGCAATGACAGCATCCAAACGATCCAAAATGCCACCGTGTCCTGGCAGCAAATGGCTGCTGTCCTTGACGCCTTGAGCCCTTTTCATCAGTGACTCAAACAAGTCGCCCACCACACTCAAGCCCACCAAAAACAAGAGACTTAAGAAGAACACAACTGGACCATGCATCCACAGTTTGGCAAACAAACTCCCTCCAAAGGAGGCTGCCTCCCCAATGATCTGAGTGGGTAGCCAAACCCAAATCAAGGCCATCACACAAACGATGACCC
>Ga0208618_1000397_pt1 | contig 20220 bp, 17 predicted proteins | sample CryBogCBE18Jul08_FD_184585 | JGI IMG/M metagenome (GOLD analysis project Ga0208618, IMG submission 184585) | Freshwater microbial communities from Crystal Bog, Wisconsin, USA - CBE18Jul08 (SPAdes) | ecosystem: Environmental > Aquatic > Freshwater > Lake | place: Crystal Bog, Wisconsin, USA...
AGGAGAGAGCGTGGATGCATTGAGCATCAACGTGCTCATCCAAGAGCTCGAAACTTATGTGGGGCTACACCTGATGGTCTACGACTACGATGACCTGAGGGGGGCACTCAAACCCGACTCAAAAGGGCGAAGTGAAAGAGGCAATTTGATCTCTTTGAAAGCTCTGCTATCTACAAATGACCACAGTCCACAAAGCACAAGCCATGACTTCTGAAAACAAAACTGAAAATATCCACCCCAACTTTTCCGAACAAGATTCAAAATCTCGTCGCCAATGGCTCAAGGGAGCAGGACTGATTGCTGCCACTGCAGGTCTGGCTGGTGTTGCGGGTGTAGGAGCTGCGCTTTGGAGGTATCAAACAGACTCATCAGACCTCTCAGCCCAAGCGATGAACACACTTTGGACCAGCTCCTTTGAAGGGCTCGATGGCCAAAGCACCTCCCTCAGTCAATTCCAAGGCAAGCCACTCGTGATCAATTTTTGGGCCACATGGTGCGTGCCTTGTGTCGAAGAAATGCCGCTATTGAACACCTTTTATCAACAAAATGCATCTAAAAGTTGGCAAGTGATAGGTTTGGCGATCGATCAACCGAGTTCTGTCAAGAAGTTTCTCGCTCGCCATCCCATTGATTACCCGATTTTTCAAGCTGGACTCTTGGGCACTGAGCTCACCAAAACACTTGGGGACGAACAAGAGGGACTTCCCTTCACCATCGTCTTGGATGCAGCTGGACATTTGAAACAAAGAAAATTAGGACGACTGAGCGCATCCGAAATCAAAGCCTGGACCGCTTGAAGCCCAAAGCAAGCCCTTCAAATCATCGATTGCAAACCACCTTAGCTCAAATTCAATCGATTCACATTAAAAATCGATTAAAATAACCTAAACACATATCATCTTCGTGCTTTTCATTGCCTGCAGTGGCAACAGCGTTTCTCAGCACACCTCCTTTTTTCAGATCAAAAGCTTGGCTTTTACCTATTTTTAGTGTAAATTAGAGCCTCTTTAACTGCTTTTAATGATTTTTATGGATTTGAGAAAATTAAAAACCCTCATCGATTTGGTCTCTGAATCAAACGTGGCCGAACTTGAAATCACGGAACCTGAGGGCAAAGTCAGAATCGTTAAAAGCAGTGGTGCACTGCAACAACCACAGGTTTACAGCACATCAGGCGTGGTCCCCATGCCTGTCCAGAGCATTGATTTGAGCGCTGCAAGCACACCCAACCCAGCTCCCGATGCTTCTCAAGCAAGTGCGCCTGCACCCGCGGCGAGCGAAGCCCATGTGGTGAAGTCTCCCATGGTTGGCACCTTCTACCGCTCGGCCAGCCCCGAATCTCCTCCCTTTGTGGAAGTCGGATCTGTGGTCAAGGAAGGCGACACCATCTGCATCGTTGAAGCGATGAAGATTTTGAACGAAATCGAAGCCGACAAGAGCGGCACCATCACCAAAATTTACGCCCAAAACGCCCAGGCCGTTGAGTACGGCAGTGCACTTTTTGCCATTGAATGATTGAGTGGCAGGTATGTTTAAAAAGATCCTAATCGCCAATCGAGGCGAAATCGCCCTACGCATTCAACGCGCCTGCAATGAACTTGGCGTCAAAGCCGTGATCGTCTACTCTGAGGCTGACCGTGAGGCCAAGTACGTCAAATTGGCCCAAGAGGCCGTTTGCATTGGACCTGCAGCATCCGCTCAAAGCTACCTCAGCATGCCAGCCATCATCTCGGCTGCTGAAGTCACCGACTGCGAAGCCATTCACCCAGGCTACGGTTTTTTGAGCGAAAACGCTGACTTTGCCGAACGAGTCGAGATGAGTGGCTTCCAATTCATTGGCCCAACCCCCGAATCCATTCGCATCATGGGCGACAAAGTCGCAGCCAAACAAGCCATGATCAAAGCCGGAGTGCCATGTGTTCCTGGCTCTGAAGGCGAGTGCCCCAGCGACCCCGCTCAGCTGAAAAAAATTGCCAAATCAATTGGTTACCCCGTCATCATCAAAGCAGCAGGCGGTGGAGGTGGACGTGGCATGCGCGTGGTGCACGACGAAGAAAGCCTCATCCCCGCGGTTCAAATGACCAAGTCCGAGGCCCAATCGGCTTTCAGCAATCCGGCCGTCTACATGGAGAAATACCTCCAAAACCCCAGGCACATTGAAATCCAAGTGCTCGCCGATCAGCACAAAAACGCTGTCTACTTGGGTGAGCGCGATTGCTCCATGCAGCGCAGACACCAAAAGGTGATCGAAGAAGCCCCTGCGCCTCACATCCCCAGAAAAATCATCGAAAAAATCGGTGAACGTTGTGTCGCCGCTTGCAAACGCATTCAATACCGGGGAGCGGGCACCTTTGAGTTCCTCTATGAAAACGGAGAGTTTTATTTCATCGAAATGAACACCCGTGTTCAAGTTGAACACCCGGTGACGGAATACATCACGCACGTGGACATTGTGAAGGAACAAATTCGCATTGCTGCAGGCGAGAAGCTCAGCTTCACGCAAAGGGACGTGACCTTCAGTGGTCACTCCATTGAGTGCCGCATCAACGCAGAAGATCCCTTCAAGTTCATTCCCTCTCCTGGTCGCATCACCACTTGGCATGCACCGGGTGGTCCTGGTGTGAGAGTGGACTCCCACGCCTACACCAATTACTTCGTCCCCCCCTATTACGACTCCATGATTGGCAAGATCATCGTGCATGGCGACACCAGAGAGCATGCCTTGGCCAGAATGCGCACAGCCTTGTCAGAGATGGTCGTCGAAGGCATTCAAACCAATGTGGCTTTGCACCGTGAAATCATGAACGACGCAGGCTTCATCGAGGGCGGCACCAACATTCATTATTTGGAAGCTTGGTTGCAAAAGCGAGCCAAATGATCACCAAAAGGGGCGTTGTGATAACGCCCCTTTTTTTTCAGCTTGCTTTTGACATAAACTGCTCCTTCCTGGTCCATCAACCCCACCCTTTTTCTTACCCTGTGAGCGTCCCATGATTGAGCTGCACTTGTTGTGCCCTGAGAGCGATGTAGAGAACTTGTCAGACGCCTTGATGGAACTCTGCGCATTGAGCGTGAGCGTTGAGGACGCGGATGCAGAGACCGATCACGAACAAGCCCTCTTTGGTGAACCCGGCATGCCCGCTCCAGCACCAGGGTGGAACCGCTCTCGGGTCGTGGCCCTGTTTGAGCAAGAGGACAGTGCCCAACAGGCCATCTCTGCCTTGAGGTCCAGCGAGGGCTTTGAAGCTTGTGAAGCTTTGGGACTGGTGAGTGTTGAAGACCAAGACTGGGTGAGACTCACCCAAAGCCAGTTTCAACCGGTTGAGATCACACCAGAATTTTGGATTGTGCCCACTTGGCACGAACTCCCACCTGCTGCCACCAAGGCCATTCGACTCGATCCGGGCTTGGCCTTTGGCACTGGCACACACCCCACCACGCGCATGTGTTTGGGCTGGGCCGCAAAGCGAGACTTTACACACGAGCGCGTGATGGACTATGGATGTGGCTCTGGCATTTTGGCAATTGCTGCAGCCCTCTTTGGATCTTCTCAAGTTGACGCAGTGGACATTGACCCCTCAGCCGTTCAATCGGCTCAATTGAACGCCATTGACAACCATGTGGATGGCGTCATTCGAGTGGGATTGCCAGACATGACCCACCCGCCCTATGACACGGTGTTTGCCAACATTTTGGCCACACCCCTCAAAGTCTTGGCCCCATTGTTGTGTGGACTCTTGAAACCTGGAGGACACTTGGTCTTGGCCGGCATCTTGGAGCGACAAACCGAGGAATTGATCGCTGCCTACGCGCCCTTTTGCCGCCTAACTGTGAGCGACACCCAAGAGGGTTGGGTGCTCATGACCGCACAAAAAGATGCTGCCCTTTGATTCGAAGCAAGCACACCCTTTGTCTTTTGGCATTCGCAAGCCTTAACCTCACTTTGAAAGTTCTGCCGCCCAAGCCAAGCGCCTTGGGCGGGTAAAATTTCTCCAATGAACCCTCAGGCGCCCACCCCACAAACCTGGACCCAATGTCCCAAGTGCTCGAGCATCCTCGAAGTTCATGCCTCGGCGTTGGAGCAAGCCGATGGTTGGGTGCAGTGCGCCAAGTGCAGCCAGACTTTTTTGGCCTTGTCCTCAGAGGTTCGCATCGACCCCCTTGCCCAACACACACAAGCCTCTTCACTGCAGCCAAATTCTCCTGCGAGCCACCAGGCCCCAAAGGATGCTCAATCTCACTCGAGAACTTTGAACGACAAAGCCCATGAGCAGCACTTCAACTACGATGGCTCTGAACTCAAGCCCCAATTGAGCGAGCCCTTTTTGGGGACCCACGATCTTGACACCCGGTTCTTGAAAGAGGATCCCTTGCTCGCCTCGATGACGACCTCCTTTGCCATCAAACCACAACTCATTTCATTTGAAGGCGAATCCTCTTCATCGACGGATCCTTTTGGTGTCCCCCACTCAAACGGTTCACGCCTTGGAACTTTGATGGGTATCGGAGTTGCCGTTTTGGGTCTCTTGGGACTGCTGTCTATCCTCACCTACCAAAACAGAAACATCTTGGCCTCTTGGGCACCCGAGTTGAAAGTCCCACTCATGCAAGCTTGCCAAGTGCTCTCATGCCAAATCGATTGGCCCGTGGACCTCTCAGCACTGAGCATCGAGATGAGCGCCTTTGAGCACGATGCAAACGACACCAACTTGTACACCTTGAGTTTGAAACTTAAAAATGTCAACAGCTACACGGTTGCTGCTCCACGGGTCCGACTGGTCTTGATGAACGACAAAGATCAAACCCTCTTGGCTCAAAGCTTGGAGCTCTCAAAGGCCAGTGAACCACGGGTGGTGCACCCGGGCACACTCAATCAGTGGATCATTCCCATCAACCTGTCCGAGCTCACCAATCAAACCCCAAACGGTTACCGTTTGGAGCTTGAGAATCCTTGAACAGTGAATGCACTCCTCCTCTTTTCTCAACCCTTAACTCACACCTAACCTATGGCTTCTCTCATCTGTGGCTCTTTGGCCTTTGACACCATCATGAACTTTGAGGGGCGTTTTGCCGAGCAAATCCTGCCCGATCAACTCCACATCTTGAACGTCTCCTTCTTGGTGCCCACCTTGAGGCGAGACTTTGGAGGGTGTGCGGGCAACATCGCTTACGCACTCAAACTCTTGGGTGGCAACCCCATACCCATGGCCACTGTCGGTCAAGATGGTGCGTCCTACCTTGAGCGCTTGAAGTCATTGGGGATCAACAGCGACAGCATCAAAACCGTCACCAACAATTACACCGCTCAAGCCATGATCATGACCGATTTGGACAACAACCAAATCACCGCGTTTCACCCTGGCGCCATGAACGAGGCACACCACAACGACATCCCAAGCTCACCCGACATCAAACTGGCCATCATCGCACCCGATGGACGCCAAGCCATGCTAGACCATGCAGATCGCTTGTCCAAACGTGGCATTCCCTTCATCTTTGATCCCGGACAAGGCCTGCCCATGTTTGGCAAAGAGGACTTGGAGCACTTTGTTGCTTTGGCCTCTTGGGTGACCGTCAACGACTACGAAGCCAAGATGCTCGTGGACCGCTTGGGTGTGAGCATCTCTGAACTCTCCAAACGCCTCAAAGGCGTGATCGTGACCCTGGGTGCGCACGGATGCGAAGTTTGGGTGGACGGCACTTGCACCACGGTTGCACCAGTGACCGCCAAAGAGGTGTTGGACCCCACAGGATGCGGTGACGCATTCAGAGGAGCACTGCTTTTTGGATTGGAGCAAGGATGGTCTTTGGTCCAATGCGCAGAGTTGGGCAACAAAGTGGGCGCCATCAAGATTGCGCACAAAGGTCCTCAAAACTACACCTTGTCTTGAGACGCTCTCCCCTGATTGCGGACGGTCAGGGGTACCTTCAAAGGCTTGTTTGCGACAAAACAAGTCTCAAAAACGAAAAAGCCCGGTACCGAGGTACCGGGCGCTTAACAAACGCTGAATCAGAGATTAAGGTTTGATGGCCGTTGGAAACGGCCATGCTGCCTGAGGATTCAGTGTCGTTTGCGCAGCAGGGGCAGCGTGAGCTACTCGATGCGCAGGGGCAGCAGGTTTTTTCGCGGCTTTTTTAGCTGGCTTTTTTTTTGCAGCAGGCTTTTTAGCAGCAGGCTTTTTGGCCGTTGCTTTTTTAGCTGCAGCTTTCTTAGCAGCAGGCTTCTTGGCTGCAACTTTTTTAGCTGCGGGCTTCTTAGCTGCTACTTTTTTCGCTGCGGGCTTTTTAGCTGCAGCTTTTTTAGCGGCGGGCTTCTTAGCTGCAACTTTTTTAGCTGCGGGCTTCTTAGCTGCTACTTTTTTCGCTGCGGGCTTCTTAGCCGCTACTTTTTTTGCTGCGGGCTTTTTAGCCGCTACTTTTTTTGCTGGGGCCTTTTTTGCGGCCGCTTTTTTTGCAGTTGCCATAACTTCTCTCCTAGATCAAGTTTAAAGATCGTTGGGTATGAAAAAACACTTCATCACTTTTTAAAAGCGCAAAGCGATTCAATGCGTTGGACCCGGGTCCAGCGCATTGAACGGGGTGAGCCCCAAACGCCAAGCGCTGACCATTCAAGGTCAGAGAGTCGTTTAGAGGCAAATTCGTCAACTTCAAATGAGTAAAGCCCTTTAGTCCCAAGACAGAGTACCGCCAGTTTGGTACTCGATCACACGGGTTTCAAAGAAGTTCCTCTCCTTTTTGAGATCGATCATCTCGCTCATCCAGGGGAAAGGATTCTCTTCATTGGGGAAGAGCACATCCAAGCCAATCTGTGTGGCTCGTCTGTTGGCAATGTAGCGCAAATAGCCCTTGAACATCGATGCATTCATGCCAAGCACGCCCCTTGGCATGGTGTCCTCAGCATATTTGTATTCAAGTTCCACTGCTTTGTGGAAGATTTCAACGATCTCGGCCTTGAATTGATTGGTCCACAACTGGGGATTTTCAAGCTTGATTTGATTGATCAAATCAATGCCAAAATTGCAGTGCATGGACTCGTCTCTCAAAATGTACTGGTACTGCTCAGCAGCACCAGTCATCTTGTTTTGGCGACCGAGAGCCAAAATTTGTGTGAACCCGACATAAAAGAAGAGTCCTTCCATCAAACACGCAAACACGATCAATGACTTCAAAAGCGTTTGATCGGTCTCCAACGTGCCTGTGTGGAAGTTGGGGTTCATGATGGCATCGATGTAGGGGATCAAGAACTCGTCTTTTTCCCGAATTGATGAGACTTCATGGTAAGCGTTGAAGATCTCGCTCTCATCCAAACCCAAAGATTCCACGATGTACTGGTACGCGTGGGTGTGAATGGCCTCTTCAAAAGCTTGACGCAATAAAAACTGTCTGCACTCAGGCGCAGTGATGTGGCGATAGGTACCCAACACAATGTTGTTGGCGGCCAAAGAGTCGGCCGTCACGAAAAATCCCAAATTGCGTTTGATGATTCGACGCTCGTCTTCGCTCAAGCCATTGGGGTCTTTCCAAAGCGCGATGTCACGCGTCATGTTCACTTCTTGTGGCATCCAATGGTTGGCACAAGTTGCCAAATATTTTTCCCAAGCCCACTTGTACTTGAAAGGCACGAGCTGATTCACATCGGTTTGACCATTGATGATGCGCTTGTCAGCGGCATTCACACGGCGCATGGATGAGGCTGAACGCTCAGCGGTGGTGTTAGAGGTGAAGGCAGCACTCATTTGTGGTGCTGCAGAAAGAATAGCGCCGTCGTTCAAAGCACGAACACCTGATGAAGGCTGTTCACTTGCAAAAGCACTTGAGGGATTGGGCGCTAGAGAAGGCGGGTTCACCGAGCGACTCATGGAGTCACTGAATGGAGGAGTTGGCGGTGTAGGCTTTACGTCTTCGTCCCAGGTCAGCATATGTTATTTTCCAATGTTCGAATTATGAATGCAACACGTTCAATTGAAAAGAGTTCAGCTCGAATGTGTTGCAGAAGTGTTGTGCATTAGCATCGCGCGCTGCAAACAGTTTCTTGTTTGTGATCAACACCAAAAACAAAAAATGATTTTTGATGATCAATTTGAAAATGAATCATCTCCATTTTTGTGTTGAATTTCTTGACTCTCTTTATCTTTTTTTCATCTCACTCACCTTCAACATGTTTGCATCCTCCATGTTAAAGGTGAGCTCATTGAACCCCTTGAACACTCTCACAAAAGCTCGAGTTCTTTAGGGGTTATCCATGACTCACTGACAAGACTCACAGGTTGGATCATCCACGCCACAAAACTTGATGTCGGTTTGAGGCGTGGAGGACAACTCCATTTGTGCTCTGGCTTGTGCAGCAGCCAACTCAAGTGCTGACAATTTAGCAGCCGCTTGTTGCTCGTTGTGCTGTGCATTGGAGCTCGAACCTGCATTGGCCATCGCTGAGGCTGCGCTTTGTCCGGAGACGCCGCCACCAGAGGAGACCGCATTCAATTGGCCTGAGCTCACCGTTGACTTCTCAACGTGTGTTGCACTCATGGTGCGCAAATAGTAAGTGGTCTTCAAACCTCTGAGCCAAGCGAGCTTGTAGGTGTCATCAAGCTTCTTGCCTGAGGCGCCTGCCATGTAGATGTTCAAAGACTGCGCTTGATCGATCCACTTTTGGCGACGTGCACCGGCTTCCACAATCCACACGGGCTCGACTTCAAAGGCCGTGGCGTACAAAGATTTGATCTCATTGGGCACGCGGTCAATGGGTCTCAAAGATCCATCAAAGTGCTTCAAGTCCATGACCATCACTTCGTCCCACAATCCCAACCTCTTCAAGTCACGCACCAAGGCGCTGTTGATGATGGTGAACTCACCAGACAAATTGGATTTGACCGAGAGATTGCCAAAGCAAGGCTCAATGCAAGCGTCCACACCAATGATGTTGGAGATGGTGGCTGTGGGCGCAATGGCGACACAGTTTGAGTTTCTCATGCCGTCTTTGGCAATTTTCTTTCTCAGCGCATCCCAGTCCATGGTTTGGCTGCGATCGACTTCCACATAACCACCGCGCTCTTTTTCAAGCAAATTCAATGTATCAAGCGGCAATATGCCTTGGTCCCACAAAGAGCCCTTGTAACTGGCGTAGGTGCCTCTTTCTTTGGCCAAATCTGAAGAGGCCATGTAGGCGTAGTAACAAATGGCTTCCATGGAACGATCCGCAAACTCCACGGCTTCTTGCGAAGCATATGGAATTCTGAGAGAGTACAAACAATCTTGGAAGGCCATCAAGCCCAGACCCACAGGGCGGTGACGCATGTTGGAGTCACGCGCTTTCTTGACCGCGTAGTAATTGATGTCGATCACATTGTCGAGCATGCGCATGGCTATCGAGATCGTGCGCTTGAGCTTGTCGTGGTCAATTTGACCGTCCTTCAAGTGCTGCAACAAATTCACAGAGCCCAAGTTACAAACCGCGGTCTCTGTCTCGCTGGTGTTCAAAGTGATCTCTGTGCACAAGTTCGAGGAGTGAACCACACCAGCATGCTGCTGGGGTGAGCGGATGTTGCAAGGATCTTTGAAGGTGATCCAGGGGTGGCCTGTTTCAAACAACATGGAGAGCATTTTTCTCCACAAATCAGTGGCTTGCACCGTTTTGCTGGGCTTGATCTTGCCGTCTTTGGCCATTTGCTCATAGCCAACATAAGCCTTTTCAAAGTCTTTGCCATAAAGCTCGTGCAAATCGGGCACATCAGAGGGAGAGAACAAAGTCCACTCGCCTTTTTCCATCACACGGCGCATGAACAAGTCTGGAATCCAGTTCGAGGTGTTCATGTCGTGGGTGCGGCGGCGATCGTCTCCCGTGTTCTTTCTGAGCTCCAAGAATTCTTCAATGTCCAAGTGCCAAGTCTCTAAGTAGGTGCAAACGGCACCTTTTCTCTTGCCACCTTGGTTCACAGCAACCGCTGTGTCATTGACCACTTTCAAAAAGGGCACAACGCCTTGTGATTCTCCGTTGGTGCCCTTGATGTGAGAGCCCAAAGCACGAACGCGTGTCCAGTCATTGCCCAAGCCACCTGCGAACTTGGAGAGCAGTGCGTTTTCTTTGATGGACTCGTAAATGCCGTCCAAATCGTCGGGCACGGTGGTCAAGTAGCAACTCGAGAGCTGTGAGCGAAGCGTACCGCTATTGAACAGTGTGGGTGTGCTCGACATGAAGTCAAAAGAGGACAGTACCTCATAGAACTCAATGGCACGCGCCTCGCGGTCCACTTCGTTCAAGGACAAGCCCATGGCAACGCGCATGAAAAAGGCCTGAGGCAACTCAATGCGTTGCTTCTTCACGTGCAGGAAGTAGCGGTCATACAAGGTTTGCAGTCCCAAGTAGTCAAACTGCATGTCACGCTCGGCCTTCAAAGCTTTGGCCAAACGGGGCAAATCAAATTGTCCGAGCTTTTCGTCCAAAAGATCGTTTTCGATGCCCTTTTTGATGAGCTTGGGGAAGTACTCCACATAGTGGCGTGACATGTCTTGTGGCAAAGCCTCAAAGCCTAGGACCTCTTTGGCAATGGTGTGCATCAAAAGTCTTGCCGTGGCGAAGGTGTAGTCGGGATCCTTCTCGATCAAAGTGCGGGTGGCCAAAATCGCCGCCTTGAACACCTCTTCAAGGGGCACACCGTCGTACAAATTGCGCAGTGTCTCGGCCAAAATAGGTTCCGCACTCACATCTGCACTCAGCCCCGAGCAGCAAGACTCGATCAAGGCCTTCAACTGGTTCAAGTTCAAAGGAACGCGAACACCTTGGTCCAAGACGTGAATGGTTGGAGCGGAGACAACGCTGGCCTCATGTTGCGAGGCACGCTCTTGCGTTCTGCGTTCACGGTAAAGCACATAAGCGCGAGCGACTTCGTGGTGACCGCCACGCATGAGGCTCAATTCAACTTGGTCTTGCACATCTTCAATGTGAAAGGTGCCACCACCTGGTCTGGAACGCACCAAAGCCTTGACCACACTCTCGGTCAAAGCCTCAACCGTTTCTCTCACACTCGCTGAGGCTGCACCTTGTGTGCCATGCACAGCCAAGAAAGCCTTCATGGTTGCAATGGTGACCTTGGAGGGCTCAAAAGGCACCACTGCTCCGTTTCTGCGGATGATTTGGTAGTGGGCCAAAGAATTGTGAAGAGGGGGGGCGCTTCGATCTTGTGGACTTTGAACCAGGCTTGAGGGCTGGGAGACCGTGGTCAAAGAGGCTACGTTTTGCATGTTGGTGCGAGTCCTAGAAAAAACAAATGAAAATCAGGTGATCGGGGTTGAAATTGGGGATGAGGGCAAAGTGTCACAGAGCAAACAAGAAGACAAAAAACCGACGCACTGCCCCAAAAAAGTGAACATGGGTGACACTATATATGGTGTTTGAAATGTTTTCAACACACCATGGGTAGTGTTTTTGTCACAATCCTGTGCTAAACCTGGATTTCTCGATTTTGTATGCATTGCACCAATACCCCGGCCCTCCAAGGCGACTCGCATGAATACGTTACGCCCAAGTACAAAGGTCCATTTGATGCGCCATTCGCTGCGATTTGGCTTGAAAAGGCGCGATTTAATTGAGTCTTTCAACCGGCTATTTTTTCCATGGGATGGCGCGCGGGACCCAGAAAAATATTTTTAAAATCAAGCACTTTAGGGAAAATACCGGTCTTCCCAGCCCAAGGATCGCTGCAAATATTCCCACGAAAACGCACAGCCGGGGTCTTTTTTGCGTCCAGGAGCAATGTGCTCGTGTCCAGCCACATGCTCAATGGGGTGAAGTTGAGCGATGGCTGCACACAATCCACTCAATGTTTCGTATTGGGCGTCCTCAAAAGAGAGATCCTCTAGCCCCTCGAGCTCAATGCCAACGGAGTCGTCGTTGCAGTTGTCTCGCCCTCTGTAGCTTGATACGCCTGCGTGCCAAGCTCGCTCAAGCGTACTGACCAATTGAATCAGCTCTCCACCCCTTCGGATCAAAAAGTGAGGCGAGACCTTCATGTCCTTGACGCTTTGTACATAAGGGTCTTGTGTCTCAAAGGGCAAACCCGCCAAAAAATTCACGACGGTCTCTCCTTCGTATTGCCCAGGCGGCAAACTGATGGAGTGCACAACGATCAAATCAATCACCGCCCCTTGTGGCCTCTCACCATGATGAGGAGACGGAATTTGTCTGGCAAAGCGGTACCAACCACCTTGCCAAAGGCCATCCCGATGAATGTCCCCCATTGAGCGCTCAGACGTCACTTTAGGTGTCAGGTTTTCAGGTGAACGGTCCATTGGATCAGGCATTGTGGTTGGGGCAGACGTATTGCCCTCTTGCGTTTTTCTTCAACTGGTTCTTGGCCGCGTGCACACCGCACACAGCGCACGGCAAGAGCTCCATGACGGAGGGGTCTTCTGTGGGGCGCGGACCTTGGGCTTTGGGATCAAAAGGATTTTCAGAAAAAAATGAATCTTTGAACAAACTTTGTCTCCTTTGGTTTTTCTTCCAAAGAATGAACAAAAATAAAACCAGCAAAAGAACAAAGAGTTTCATTCAGTTTCTTTGTGCGTCATGAATGGGAGCGTCGCTCAAAAAGACCTGTGCAGCACCACTTCGAGCACGAAACGAGAGCCCGCGTAAGCCAAAAACAAAAGGCCAGAGCCCAAATAGAGCACTCGAGTGGCTTTTTGTCCCCTCCAACCCAAGCGAGCACGGCCCAGCAACAAGGTTGCAAAGATGAGCCAAGACAAGATGGAGAACACGGTCTTGTGGTCCAAGCGAAAGGCGTGCGCGGGTCCATACAAATAGTCCCCAAAGAGACCTCCAGCCAGCAGTGTGGCGGTGAGCAAAATAAAGCCCGCTGTGACAAAGCGGTAAGTCAGACGCTCCAAGGTCAAAAGGGGCAAGCCCTCATCCACGGGTTGGGCTTGGCGAATCATGCGCTCTGCATGGGAGAGCACCATGGCGTGGATGACCGCTGCTCCAAAGAGCCCATAAGACGCCATTCCCAGTGCCCAGTGCAAAGGCAAGAGGGGTGAGGCGCCCAAGTGCAAGGCTTGACCTGGATAGAAAAAGGTGAGGGCCACACTGCCCATGCCCATCAAAGCCACGACCCACCTCACCCTGGACTGAGGGAACCAGTGGCGCTCGAGCACGTAGCAAGAGAAAATGAGCCAAGCGGTGGCCGAGAGGGCTGGCGCAAAGCCAAAGTGTGGGGTCAGATCGGCGTCCCCTATGAGAGAGTGCGCAACGCTCAATCCGTGCAAAAACCACAAGACCCAGATGATCACGCGTGCACGGCTTGGGCTCTCATCTGAACCCCAAAATCCATACAAACCGTACAAAGCCACAACGACCAAGGCCGAATATTGGCCAAAGGCTGTGAAAGCGTCTGCGTCAATGGGTAAAATCATGTCAACAGTTTAGCGTTTTTTTGTAACGCACTCCCAAACCCTTTTTTGCATCCACCAGCGACGCCGCCTTGAGCGGCACACGACCCCATGGCCTCAGTCCTCAGCGATAAGTTATCTTCCCTCGTCAAGCACATCAGTGGACAAGCCCGCATCACCGAGTCGAATGTAGCTGAGATGCTGCGAGAGATTCGCTTGGCGCTCTTGGAAGCCGACGTGGCTCTGCCCGTGGTCAAAGACTTCTTGGCAAGGGTGAAAGAAAAAGCTCTGGGTCAAGAGGTTGTGGCCTCTTTGAAGCCGGGCCAAGCATTGGTGGCCATTGTGCAAACCGAGTTGGCGCTCACCATGGGTGAGGGTCAATCGGATTTGAATTTGGCCTCTCAACCTCCTGCCATTGTGCTCATGTGCGGCTTGCAAGGTGCTGGAAAGACCACGACCACGGCCAAGCTTGCCAAATACTTGATCACCAAGAGAAAGAAAAAAGTGCTCACCGTGTCCGCTGACGTTTATCGCCCAGCGGCCATCGAGCAATTGAAGAGCGTGACCCAACAAGCCGGGGCCGAGTGGTTTCCAAGCACGCCAGACCAAAGCCCATTGGACATTGTGGCCGCTGCACTGGATTATGCAAAACGCCACTTCGTGGATGTCTTGCTCGTCGATACAGCAGGGCGACTCGCCATCGATGAAAAATTGATGCAAGAGATTCAATCCTTGCACAGCTTTTTAAAACCCATTGAAACCCTCTTCGTGGTCGACGCCATGCAGGGTCAAGATGCGATCAACACCGCTCGCGCCTTCAAAGAGGCGCTAGACATCACGGGGGTCGTGCTCACCAAAATCGATGGCGACTCAAGAGGCGGTGCAGCGCTCTCGGTGCGCATGGTGAGTGGTGCGCCCATCAAATTTGCAGGTACCAGCGAAAAACTCGACGGCCTGGAACTCTTTGACGCCGAGCGCCACGCGTCCCGCGTTTTAGGGATGGGTGACATCGTCGCTTTGGTCGAGCAAGTCACCCAAGGTGTGGACATCAAGGCCGCTGAAAAGCTTGCCAACAAAATCAAAAGTGGCGACAACTTTGACTTGAACGACTTCTTGGCCCAGTTGCAACAAATGAAACAAATGGGTGGCTTGTCAAGCTTGATGGAGAAACTCCCCAGCCAAATGACCGACAAAGCCAAAGGCATGGATTTGAGCAAAGTCGAGCGCGACATGGCCAAAAAGCAAGGCATCATCCACAGCATGACACCCAAAGAGCGCGCCAAGCCCGACTTGATCAAAGCCACACGGAAAAAACGCATCGCCATGGGCGCAGGCGTTCAAGTTCAAGAGGTCAACAGACTGCTCAACGAGTTCACACAAATGCAAGAGATGATGAAAAAGATGCGTGGTGGCGGACTCATGAAAATGATGAAAAAACTCGGCGGCATGAAAGGCATGCCTGGCATGGGTGGGGGCGGTTTCCCCGGCATGCGTTGAGAAAGAGCAGTTGATGCACATTCACATCTTAGGTATTTGCGGCACCTTCATGGGCGGCTTGGCCGCATTGGCCAAAGAAAGCGGCCACCGCGTCACGGGTTGTGACGCTGGGGTCTATCCTCCGATGAGCGATCAGCTCACCGCTCTTGGCATCGAACTCATTGAGGGTTATGGTCTTGAGCAACTGGCCTTGAAACCAGACCTCTTCGTGGTGGGCAACGTGGTCTCCAGAGCGCGCGATGGCCAAGGAAAACCCAAATATCCCTTGATTGAAGCGATTTTGGATCAAGGACTGCCCTACACCAGTGGTCCTCAGTGGCTGGGCGAGCACCTCTTGCACAACCCCCAAAATCCTTACCATGTGCTGGCCGTTGCAGGCACGCATGGCAAAACCACGACGAGCTCCATGCTCGCTTGGATTTTGGAGCACGCTGGGCTTGAGCCCGGATTTTTGATTGGTGGCGTGCCGCTCAATTTCAAAACCTCTGCCCGTCTTGGCAGAGGCGGCAAAGGACCAGATTCCTCCCATCCAAACAAACCTTTGTTTGTGATCGAAGCCGACGAGTACGATTCGGCTTTTTTTGACAAAAGAAGCAAGTTCGTTCACTACCGCCCAAGAACCGCGGTCTTGAACAATTTGGAGTTTGACCATGCCGACATCTTTGATTCACTCGCTGACATTCAAAGGCAGTTTCACCACCTTTTGAGAACCGTTCCATCCAATGGGCGCGTGATCTTCAACGCCAATGAGGCATCTTTGCAGCAAGTTTTGCAAATGGGTTGTTGGAGCGAGAAAGAAGGGTTTGGTGCTCCTCCCAGTGGCGCACAACTTAACACTCAAAACAGCACCCAATGGTGCGCGCACGGTCCAGCGCACTCATTTGATGTGATCCAAGGCCAAAGCGTATTGGGGCATTTGGATTGGCAACTGAGCGGCGAGCACAACCAAATGAACGCCTTGGCAGCCATCGCTGCAGCCAACCATGTTGGCGTCTCAGTCACGCAAAGCATCGAAGCACTGTCACTCTTTAACAATGTCAAGCGACGCATGGAGCTCATTGGAGAGATTCCCTTCAAAGGCGCTCAAGAGCCGGTGCGGGTCTATGACGATTTTGCTCATCACCCCACCGCCATCAAAACCACCTTGGAGGGTTTGCGTCACCAGCTCGATCACGCTCACCCAAAGGAACAACCCAAGCCCCGCATTTTGTGCGTGTTTGAGCCTCGCTCCAACACCATGAAACTGGGCAGCATGTCGAGTCTTTTACCCGACAGCTTGAGTCAAAGCGATTTGAGTTTTTGTTTGACCAAAGGCTTGGATTGGGACGCCAAGGATGCTTTGAGCCCTTTGGGTGACAAAGCATTTTGCGCTGAAAGTGTCCCTGACTTGGTGAACTTGGTGATGAAACACGTTCAAGCCGGGGACCACATCGTTTGCATGAGCAATGGCGGTTTTGGCGGCATTCACCGCCTGCTCTTGAACGCTTTGACCAAGACTTAAGCCATTCAAGCTTACTTTGAATCAAAAATCCTCTGGGGTCCTTGGTTGAATTTTCACTTGTAATGAGACAAGTCTAAACCCTGACGAAGCGCTTATTTGTCCATCAACGAATCATTAATGAACCATAAAACTACTAAATGACTCATTAATGATACAAATCGATTGACCATTTGGAATTAACCAGAGAAGATAAGAGCCAAAACCACTTTCACTTTTTACCTCTGCCCATGTCCAAACCTGCGTCGCGCTCCTTTTCAGGCTACACCATTGATGCTTTGATGCTTTTAGGTCAATTGATCAAGGAAGCACGCATTCGAAAATCCATGACAGCTGCTGAATTATCAGAGCGCATCGGAGTCTCACGCTCATTGCTTCTGAGAATTGAAAAGGGAGACCCTGGTTGTTCCATTGGAGTCTTCTTTGAGGCTGCGACCATCTCTGGAGTCCCATTGTTTGATCAAGACGAGAGGGAGATCAAAAAGACACTGTCGATGCATCAAGAGAAAATGAATTTATTACCAAAGTCCGTTAAAAAATCCATCCAAGTGATGAACGATGACTTCTAAACTGACTCCCACTCCCTCTCAAGCCTATGTATGGACTTGGCTTCCCAACACCACTCAAGCCGTGGTCGCAGGTTTACTTTTCCAAGACCGAGATCAGTTACTCTTTACCTACGGGCGAAGTTATTTGGAAAGACAAGACGCCATTTCTCTGTATGAGCCAGAATTACCCTTGCAGTCTGGAACGATTGCTTTGACGCCTGGCTTGAGCATGCCCAGCTGCATCCGTGATGCCTCTCCCGATGCGTGGGGACGCAGAGTGCTCATCAATCTCAAAACCTCCAAGGCCACAGAAGCCCAACCCCCCTCGGATTTAGATGAACTAAGCTATTTGCTTGAATCGGGATCGGACCGCATCGGTGCTTTGGATTTTCAAAATTCACCCCAAAAATATGAAGCAAGACTCTCAGACCAAGCGTCCATCGAGGATTTGTTCAAAGCCAGTGAAAAGGTTGAGCAAGGTCAGTTGCTCTCAGGCCCTTTAGATACAGCCTTGATGCATGGCACCTCTCTCGGTGGGGCTAGGCCCAAAGTCATGCTAAACGATGGGGGTCGCAAATGGATCGCCAAGTTCTCTTCAAGCTCAGATCTCTACAGCGTTGTCAAAGCCGAGTTCATGGCCATGCGTCTTGCGAAAAAACTGGGAATGAACGTTGCAAATGTTAAGTTAAGAACCGTTCTGGGTAAAGACGTACTGCTGATTGAACGTTTTGACCGGGCTCCAAAGGATTCACAATGGACCAGGCGCTCAATGGTTTCAGCGCTGACACTATTTGGACTAGATGAAATGATGGCGGCTTATGCGAGCTACGAAAAACTCACCGACATCATCAGATTGCGTTTTTCCAATCCCAAGTCAACCCTTCGCGAACTATTTTCGAGAATGGTTTTTAATGTGCTTTGTGGTAACACAGACGATCATGCGAGGAACCATGCAGCATTTTGGGACGGATCGCAACTCACCCTAACCCCAGCATATGACATCTGCCCACAATCGAGGTACGGCACTCAAGCCTCCCAAGCTATGCTGATACTCGGCTCGGATCGTTCCAGCACACTGGGAGCCTGCATGAACGCTGCCACCAAGTTTCAACTTGGGCACCAAGAAGCACTTGATTTAATCAATCACCAAATAACGGGTATTGAAGAAGCTTGGCAGTCAATTTGCATGGAAGCTGCTCTGAGCGAAGTGGATCAAAAACACTTTTGGAAGCGACAATTTCTCAATCCATTTGCATTTCAAAATGCGCCTTCAGGTGTTCGCTTGCCTTCGGCGTGAAATAACCCGATTTGCAAGCTCTAAAACTCGTCAACCTGGACTTCTTTTTCATACAACATTCGCTCAGTCGTGCAAGTGTGCGGCTTAACTCTTAGACAATGCTCGCCTATTGAGCACACTTTGACTCAACACCTCAAGGCAGGAAAGCGAGTCCTCCCAACCTAAACAAGGATCGGTGATGCTTTGACCGTAGGTGAGTTCTTGCACCGAGTCTTGTCCGGGTGTAAATTTTTGTGCACCTTCTTTGAGATGACTCTCAATCATCACGCCAAATATATTGCGCGAGCCACCCGAAATCTGAGAGGCAATGTCAGAGACCACGTCCTTTTGTTTCAAGTGTTCTTTAGAACAATTGGCGTGGGAGCAGTCAACCATCAAGGCACTCAACAACTTGGCTGCATGAAGTTGGGCACTGGCCGCATCTACGCTTTGCTGATCGTAGTTGGGGGTTTTACCTCCACGAAGGATCACGTGACAGTCTTTGTTGCCTTGGGTCTGAACGATCGCGACTTGCCCATTCTTGTGCACCGATAAAAAGTGATGCCCTCTTGCTGCTGCTTGAATGGCATCGGTCGCAATTTTGATGTTGCCATCGGTGCCATTCTTAAAGCCAATGGGAGCAGAGATGCCACTGGCCAACTCACGGTGCACTTGGCTCTCTGTTGTTCTGGCGCCAATCGCGCCCCAAGCGATCAAGTCGCCAATGTACTGGGGAGAAATCACATCCAAGAACTCACTCCCAGCGGGAAGACCCAATCGATTGATCTCAATCAAGAGTTGTCTGGCAATCCTCAAGCCCTCATCGATTTTGAAACTCTCATCCATGTAGGGGTCATTGATGAGTCCCTTCCAGCCCACCGTGGTTCTTGGTTTTTCGAAATAAACCCGCATCACAATCTCTAGTGTCCCAGCATAAGTTCTTCGAGCTTGTCTCAAGCGATGCGCATATTCAAGCGCTGCAGCAGGATCGTGGATGGAGCAAGGCCCCATCACCACCAAAAGCCGATCGTCCTTTTGGTTCATGATCAAGCCAATGTCGTGTCTGGTCTTGGCAATGAGACGCTCCACATCACTGTCTTGAATGGGAAAGAAGCGAATCAAGTGCTCAGGAGGGGGTAAAACGGTGATGTCTTTGATGCGCTGGTCATCGGTTTGACTCGTTCTGTCCATCGCGGAGTGGTCGTTGTGGCTCTGTCGCATTTGATTCAATCCTCAAAGTGAAAAGGTCATAAAAAAACCGCCTCGGTTTGGGCGGTTTAGAGTGAAGAAGTGTTTTTGTGATTAAAACGCTTGAACCTCTCGACCGCCAAAGGGGCGTGAGAAGAAAAAGAATCCAAATCGAAACGTCTTGTTCATGTGCTCAATATATCACAAAGTCATGCGGTCAAAAAAACCCGAGGCTTGGCGCCTCAAGCCGTACCGCCCACCGTCAAGCCTTCGATGCGCAAGGTAGGTTGCCCGACTCCTACAGGCACGCTTTGACCTTCTTTGCCGCAAGTTCCAACCCCAGAGTCCAGGCGAAGGTCGTTGCCAATCATGCTCACCCGGGTCAAAGCATCTGGTCCATTGCCCACCAAAGTCGCACCTTTGACGGGGTACATCAATTTGCCGTTTTCAACCCACCAAGCTTGCGAGGTGGAAAACACAAATTTACCCGATGTGATGTCCACTTGGCCACCACCAAAATTACTGGCGTACAAGCCCTTTTTGAGACTGGCGATGACTTCCTCAGGAGACTTGTCCCCAGCCAACATGTAGGTGTTGGTCATGCGGGGCATGGGCAAATGAGCATAACTCTCGCGCCTGGCATTTCCAGTGGGCTTCACGCCCATGAGCCTTGCGTTCATCGAGTCTTGTATGTAACCTTGAAGAATGCCGTCTTCGATCAACACGTTCCTTTGGCTCACGTGCCCTTCGTCGTCGACGTTCAAAGAACCTCTTCTCTCAAACAAAGTCCCGTCATCCAAAACGGTGACGCCTTTGGCAGCAACACGCTTGCC
>Ga0208618_1000399_pt1 | contig 20178 bp, 6 predicted proteins | sample CryBogCBE18Jul08_FD_184585 | JGI IMG/M metagenome (GOLD analysis project Ga0208618, IMG submission 184585) | Freshwater microbial communities from Crystal Bog, Wisconsin, USA - CBE18Jul08 (SPAdes) | ecosystem: Environmental > Aquatic > Freshwater > Lake | place: Crystal Bog, Wisconsin, USA...
CTACGGCTGTGGGCACAGCCCCCGCCAATGCAGCGACCAATTTGCTCACCAGGGCAGGCACAGCGATTACCAATGTGATTAAAAACACCACCAATCAGCTGGCCGCTGCCAGTGTGAACATACCACTCAATGCCAGTCCCGGACAGCTGGCAGGCTATCAGGCTCTGCTCAATGCGCAGGGGAAAACTGCTGCTGCGCAACTGGTGCAAACTCAGCGCAACTACTTGGCAAGCAAGCAGAGCCGGCTCACTGCATATGCGGAAGATGCCAAAAACAATCCAGCTGCAACACCCCCCTTGCCGCTGGTGGCCACATTTCCCAATGAACCATTGACACAGAATGCTCAGCAGAACACTGACCAGATCAAAGTACCTGTCGATACTGATGCCTTGGCAAATCCCAGTGGCACTGGATTTGTTGCTGCTGTGATGGGAAACCTTTTTGCAGCAGGGCCCGCTGAATTTATGAATATAGAAATCACTGTGCGAGGCGATCCCTGGTGGATTCCCACCAGCAACATCAGTCAAAATGATCGTGCGCTGGAGCTCACAGGCAACAACACCAATAAATCTGCCAACAGCAATCAGCTACAGGCAGATTTTCTTGCTGGTGACAATGCTTTCTTGTTGCAGCTCAGACCGGGGGTGGTCATTGATGAAAGCACAGGGTTGGCAGTGACAGATGGCAATGGGTCTGATTTTTTCAAAGGCATATATGTGTTGTACGAAGTGGACTGTCAATTTGTTGGTGGTAAATTCACACAGCTGCTGAAGGCCTACAAGGACGTGCTGAGCCAAAACCCCATACCCAATCAAACCACTGTGGGCACAGCTTCTGGCACTGCAGCTGCAGCATCCACTAGAGCGCAGGCTTTTTGATGAAGGAAAAACTGCTGAGCCAGTGGAGCTTTTGATCTCAGATCAGCTGCGCATGCTATAAATTACTGTTACTCGCAAGGTGCACAATGGTATCATTCCATAGAACAGCCAAAACTCCGGATGCCTTTAATCTACAGCCTGCAGGCAGATCCACAAGTCTCACCAGTATATATGTGGGCTTTGTGAAAACTGTGTTGGATCAGCAGTACATGGGGCGTATACAGGTTTGGATTCCAGAAATCAGTGGCGATGTCAATGACAAGAGTCAGTGGTTTACCTGCAGCTATGCCAGTCCGTTTGCTGGCGCCACCAGCATTACCAAAAACACTCACGGGCCAGCATGGAACAACAGCCAACGCAGCTATGGTTTTTGGTTTGTGCCACCGGATCTGGAAAATGAAGTAGTGGTATGTTTTGCCAATGGTGATCCTGCGCGGGGCCTTTGGTTTGGTTGCCTGTATCAACAGAACATGAACCACATGGTGCCTGGTATACCGGGTGATCCCAGTACCAATGGTCTACCAGTTGTGGAATACAACAAAATTCGTCAAGACATCACAGTCAACACAGCCGTGGGACCAATATACACTCCATTGGCAGATCAGTTGAAGATACAGGGGTTGGAAAAGGATCCCTTGCGTGGAACCTCAACCAGTGGTGCAAGGCGCAGCCAACCTGCCAACGGTGTGTATGGCATATTGACTCCTGGTGCCAATCAGTTTGTCATGGACGATGGCGCAGATGGTGCTTACATACGGCTGCGCACACAAAGTGGCACAGCCATCACAGTGAGTGAAACTGACGGCAGTATCTATATGATAAGCCGTGACGGCAACAGCTGGATGGAACTGGGAGTTGATGGCAGTATCAACATCTATGGCAGCAATAACCTCAACATACGCACACAGGGCATTCTCAACCTGCATGCTGATCTGGATATCAATATTGAAGCTGGTCGCAGCATCTACATGAAGGCCAGAGGCGATGTCAACAGTGTGGTTCTCAATGCTGCGCCAGCCACTGCTGCTGACAGCGGACAGATTGTCACTGCCACTACTAGCAGCAATGCCCAGGTGCCGGCCATTGCTGTGTCAGACACACACGTGACCATTGCTGCGCCTAGCAATGGCATTACCGGAGAGTTTGTGCCCGGCATGACCATAACTGGCATACCATGGAACAACCCCACATCAGACACTGCTCCGCCTACCCCAGCACCCACACCTGCAGTGCCAGGCAGTGGTGCACCCGTGGTCCTTGTGGGGGACACAGCAGCAGGCGGCATAGCTGCCACACTGGCAACCAAATATCCTGGCACACTGACCAACATCATGCCAAATGTGCTGAGCAGCAGTTTGGACAGCACCATAAAAAGCACGCCAACACTGCAGAATGCACAGTATGCAGTGGTCAGCGTGGGGGACTATGACACTCGCAGCACAGAAACTTCAGCTGGACAGCTGAGCGAAAGCCTTGTGTCCATACGTCAGAGTCTCAATGCCAAATACTACATTTGGATATTGCCTTTGGATCCCACAGCACATGCCACTGTATATGGTTTTGCCACTGGAGTGGGAGATGTGCCTCAGGCACAGGTTTTGGACTATGCCACAGGTGGCACAAACAGCGCTCAGTTGGCAGACAACGTGCTTGGCAACATTGGCCAAATAGTCACACCAACACCTCCTGACAACATCACCAGCACTGCTACCACAGTGCCTGCTGCACAACCCAACGGTCTGCTGGCCAGCGTATCTACCAATGATGATGGCAGCATTACCTATCTCAATGTGACTTTTGCCAGTGGCAATCAGAGCATAGTCAGCAATGCCAGTGTGATCACTGGTACTCTGCAGAATCCCACTAGCAATGTCACAGTGCCGCAAACCAACAACAACAGCACTGCTCCTGGTGTGATCATGTTCAACGCCAATGCCACCATGCATGTGACCAGCGGCAGTGACATGTTCATACAGAGCGGTGGCATCATGGCTCGCACCAGTCAAAGCAACATGTTTGACTATGCCTACGGCAGCTATGATCTGGCCGTGGGAGGATACCTCACCATGCAGAGCAATGGCCTACTGAGCATTGGCACTACCAATAACATGCTGATTGGGGCCAACCGCATAGATCTCAATGGCCCGGCTCCACAGGCTGCCAAGGCCGCACCGGCTGCGCTCAAACCCATTGACTCACAACAGCAGGATGTGCTGGTGGTGGGCCCGGGCTCATTTGACTTTGTGTTGAAAAACACCATAGTCAGCCAGCTGGTGACTCATGAGCCCTATGGTGGACATTCGGCCGCAGCTCCTGGATACAGAGGACATGTGGACCAGGGCACGGCCATTGATCCCAACACCGGGGCTCCGCTACTGCAGGGTCAGGTGGTTGGCGGTCAGACCATTCCCCTCAGCATCAATGGCACGCCCAACGGCAACAGTCCGCCTGGCATGTATGAGGGTCAGGGCTACAGTGCCAGTGGCCAACCGCAATATGCCAACACTGGTCCTGCTGAAGGACAGGTGCCCCCGGGTACTCTGCAGCTGAGCAATGCAGGTGCACAGTTTATTGCGGCCTTTGAAGGCAAGAAAAGCACAGTGTATTTGGACAGTGCCAATCTGCCGACCATTGGCATAGGACATCTGCTGTTGGCAGAAGAAAAGGCAGGCAACTATGTGATTATTGCTGGGCAAAAAAGACCGCTGCCTCCGCAGGGAGGACCTCTGACTGATGCTGAGATTGTGTCCCTGTTTCGTCACGAGCTTGAGCGGTTTGTTCAGATCGTGCGCACTCAGATCAAGGTGCCGCTGAGTCAAACACAGTTTGACATGTTGGTGAGTTTTGCCTACAACGTGGGCAATATCAATGCGCTGGCAGCTGTGATCAATACCAACAATTACAACGTCACTGACATTTTCATGCAGTTTGTGCATGCCAAGGGTGCTGTGATCAAGGGTCTAGTGCGACGACGTCAGGCTGAAGCGGCCAATTTCAGTGCAGGCAAGATCATCAACCCTGGTGGTTGATGACCGCATCTAGCAAAAAACCCTGGTATCACCAGGGCTAAATATCTCATAGACAGAGGTATCGCTGCCATATGGCCACCATTGCACCACAAAGAGTTTTCTACGGTTTCAGCACACTGGATACCACTGCCAAACAGCAGACCTTTGCTGATGTGCCTTTGATACAGAGAGATCTCTATAATCATTTCAATACTCTCAAAGGTGAGAGACTGATGATGCCGCAATATGGCTGCAGCATCTGGGACTATTTGTTTGAACCCTTTGACGATGCTGTGGTACAGAGTGTGGCAGCCGAAGCCACCCGCATAGTCAATACTGACAGCCGTGTGCAGCTACAGAGTCTGCAGGTAATACCCTTTGCCAATGGTATGATTGTGCAGATGCAACTGTTTTACCTGCCATTTGGGGTTACCAACACCTTTAGTGTACAGTTTGATCAAGACGCAGTAAACCTAGATGCAATAGGTTGATCGGGAAAACACATGGCAGTTAGTCAGCAACAACGTCAGAAGCAGCTGTTTGCAGCAGAAGATTGGCAGGTAATCTACACTGCGTTCACTCAGGTCAACTTCAACGCCTATGATTTCCCCACCATACGCACAGCTATGGTGGAATACATTCGCCTCAACTATCCAGAAGATTTCAATGACTGGACAGAAAGCAGCGAATTTGTGGCCATTATTGATCTGCTGGCCTATCTGGGTCAGAGCTTGGCCTTTCGCATGGATCTCAACACTCGCGAAAACTTTCTAGACACAGCTCAGCGTCGCAGCAGCATCTTCCGCTTGGCTCGCATGCTGAACTATCAGCCTCAGCGCAGCATACCCAGCAGTGGCCTATTGAAGATCAATCAAATAGTCAGCAACCAACCAATCTATGATGCCAACGGGCTGAATCTACAGAACACGCCCATCAATTGGAATGATCCCAACAATGCCGATTGGCAAGAGCAGTTTACTCTGGTGCTGAATGCCACACTTAACACCACCAATTATGTGGGCAATCCCAGCAAGAGTGGCATCATCAACGGCATACCCACTGAACTCTATGCCATGAACAACACAGCTATTCCCACCAGTGTCATAGCCTTTTCCGCTGTGGTGGGTGGCAATAGCATGGCATTTGAACTGGCCAATCCCGATTTCAACGCAGCTTCTAGTGGCAATCCCACAGTGCTTGGTACCAGCGGCAACTTTTTTGAGCGCACACCCAATCCCATCAACAGCTGGTATTTGATATATCAAAACGATGGCAATGGCTATGACAGTGCCAACACAGGGTATTTCCTCTACTTCAAACAGGGTACCATGGGATATGCAGACTATCTCTTGGAATTGCCCATTGCCAATCGTGTGATAGATGTGAATGTCAATGGCATAAACCAAACTGATGTCTGGGTGCAGAACATCAATACCACAGGGCTGGTCACAGCTGATTGGACAGCTGTGCCCAATGTCAATGGTTTCAATGTGATCTACAACAGCCTACAGAGCAGCATACGCAATATCTACAGTGTGATCACTCGCGACAACAATGGCAATGATCAGATCAGTCTGCGATTTGCTGATGGCAATTTTGGCAATGTGCCCATAGGTCTGCTGCGGGTATGGTATAGGGTCAGCAATGGACTGCAGTATCAGATACGTCCCACTGACATGACCAATCTCAAGTTCAACTTTGGATATAACGACAGGTTGTTCAACACCTACAGTGTGGCTTTCAATAGCAATCTGCAATACACAGTGGCCAATAGTCAGACCGCACAGACCAATCAGCAGATACAGCTGTCTGCTGAACAGGTATATTATACACAAGATCGCATGGTCAATGGCGAAGACTACAATCTCTTCCCACTGCAGAGCAGTCAGGCTCTGAAGGTCAAGGCAGTGAATCGCACCTACAGTGGACAGAGTCGCTATCTGGACATCAATGACCCCACTGGCACTTATCAGAACATCAACGTATTTGCTACCGATGGCATACTCTATGAGGAAAGTGATCTCAATCAACAGCAGGTCACCATAAATGTGGGAACCCCCAACCAAGTCTATGTGATTGACAACATACAACCCATGATCAGTGGTGGGTCTGGCTTTGAGAGCGATGCTATAGAGCTGCAGAACTTCTACTACTATAATTTTGCTCGCTACACAGCACCTGGTCTGTACTGGAAACAGGTCAGTGCTGCCACAGGCAGCAGCACGGGCTCATTTGACATTGGTGGTGTGGCGCAGCGGCTGGGAGCCAGTGCTGCTGCGGGATCCGCAGAGCAATATATTGCCAGCGCCAGTTTGATCCAATACACCACTGTGGGCAATGTGTCAGCATGGACCAGCGTGGTCAGTGTGGTGGGCGATGGCACAGGCCTCAACAACACTGGCGTTTTGGCCAGTGGTCTGGGTGCTGTGACTCTGAGCAGTGTGCCGGGGGACCTCAGCACAGTGACCAGCATCTGCGGACCATGGGTCACTACCTTCACCACTGATGAGATCAGTGCCATAGCAGCGGCCATGAATGCCACACAGACATTTGGCATAGGCTATGCACCTCAGACACAGACTTGGTATGTGATTACCAACAACAATCTGGCCATAGGCAACAGTTGGAGTGAAACCTATGCACAGGATACCACTGGAACCAATCGTGACAACAGCTGGTTGGTCAGAGTGATATACAACATTGGCAGCTGGATCATACAGACCAGAGCTCAGCGCTATGTGTTTGAAAGCGTGGATCAGGTGCGCTTTTATTTCAGCAACGAACGCAAGACTCTAGACAGCAGCACAGGCAGGGTACTGTATGACACTGTGACTGTGCTGAAAGTGAATTCGGCACCATTGCCACCTGCTCCTGCTCCGGCACTGGGCCAAAATTATCAATGGCAGATCTATGGACAGGAGATTTATCCTGATGGCTATGCTGATCCGGCCAGTGTGCGAGTGACGTTTGTCAGCACACAGAATCCCATATTGCCCGACGATCCTGATGAGTTTACCATAATAGTCAACCCCTTGGTCACCCCGCCTCCCAAATATGTGTTCTGGGTACGCTATACCAGCGCAGAAGGCTATCAGTATTATCAGCCGGTGAACATCAGTGACAATCGTATATACAGCACCCCTCTGCAGGTACCGCAGCCACCTCAGGGCAACTGGACCCTAGGCGAGTTGGCCTATGTGATCAGTACTGCAGTCTTTCTGCAATACAACGGCACAGTGTTAGTGGATGTCACTGTGGATTACAAGGTGCGAATTGGTCGCAACAACATCAGCTATCTGTGGAAGCACTTTGCCACATATAATCAACGCATCAATCCTGCAATAATGAACATAATTGACATCTTTATTCTCACGGCACCCTATAATGATGCACTGCGCAACTGGATAGCCATCAATGGCAGTGCAGATACCAGACCCACCCCGCCCACAGTTGATCAACTGAATAATACCTTTGCTTATTTTGAGCAATACAAGATGATGACTGATCAGATAGTGTGGCATCCAGTGACCTATAAGCTGCTGTTTGGTGCACAGGCACAGAGTGAATATCAAGTGCTGTTCAAGGTTGTCAAAGTACCGGGTACCAGTTACAGCGACAATGAAGTGCGTAGTTTGGTCAAAGCACAGATAGACAGTTATTTTGATTTGGCCAACTGGGACTTTGGACAGAATTTTTTCTTCACTGAAATGAGTACCTATATACAGATGAACCTAGCCACCATCGTGGCCACGATAGTCATGGTACCTACCAATGGCTCTGCACATTTTGGTGACTTGTTTGAGATCATAGCCAATCCAGATGAGATCTTCATCAGCTGTGCCACGGTGGCCAACATAGTTGTGGTAAGCAGTCTCACAGAAGCACAGCTGGGAATAAGCAATGGTTGATAAACGCAGAGTCATATCGCTACTGCCAGCGGTCAATCAAACTGACACGTTGACCAAGTTCTTCTCGGCCACTGTGGACCACATGTTCCAGCCAGAGAGTGTGGAGTTTCTTGGTGGTTACATAGGCAGCAAGCCTGTCTACTATGATGCAACCAAAGATTTCTATGTAGGTGAACCAACCAAGAGCCGGCAGGACTATCAGCTGCCTGTGACTGCGGTCAGCAAGAACCAAAGCAGCGGCATTCCAACCAACATCATGTTTTATCATGACTATGTCAACAGCCTGCAGTTTCAAGGGGCGCTGACCACCAATCAGACCAGGCTGTTTGAGCAGGAATACTACAGCTGGAGCCCACCTATTGATCTGGACAAACTGATCAACTTCACAGACTATTACTGGGTGCCATTTGGTCCAGCACCTATTCTCTTGCTGAATCCCACAGACCTGCGTGCTGATGCAGTGGGACAGCCACACTATACCTATAATGGTGCCTATCAGCTGACTGCCACGGGTGAGACCAAAGTTGGAGCGCTGACATTCAGCACAGGTTTGATAATCACCCCCACAGCTGACACAACTGCAGCCATCAACGGCACCAGTTTTATTATCAACAATGTGGGCCGCAGCATTCAGCTATTGAACAACAACGGTTACATTGATCCCAACTGGGATGATCGTGGTTGGGATGTCACCGGTTGGGATGGCAATGCTGCTGTGTATGTCAAAGACTATCTCACTCTTGGTAGGGCGCCAAACCCCAGCAACCAGTGGAGCCTAGCCAATCGTTGGTTCCATATAGCAGTGCTCACAGTCAGCGGCACACTGGCCACCACTGTGTTCCAAAGCCGAGCTGCACGTCCAATCATTGAATTTGATTATGATCTACAGCTGTACAACAGCGGATTCAAAGGCCGTGCATCGGTCAGTAACATATTGGACAATGTGCCAGATGTGTTTGGAACCATAGTGGGTCAGACCAGCTATGTGATCAATGGCAGGCAGTTGACCGATGGTGACACAATCTTGGTGGTCGGTGACAGTCATGCAGATGTCAACAATCGAGTGTATCAGGTTGGAGGTCTCAATACTCTGGGTGTGATCACGCTCGCACTGGTGGGCGGCGCGCCTCTGCTGGGTGATGCCATATTGGTTCGCTATGGCACGCTGTCTGTGCAAAACATCAGCTACACCACAGCAGTGCAGTATTGGTACAACGGCATGGCCTGGATCATGGCTCAGCAGAAGAATCAGTATGCAGCTCCGCTGTTTCAACTGTATGATCTCTATGGCAATGCACTGAATGATCCCAGTGTCTATCCCAACAGCACCTTTGTTGGCAACAGTGTGTTTACCTATGCAGTTGATGTGCATGCTGCCATAGACAGCGAGCTGGGTATACAGCCGCTGCGTGACCAATTTGGAAACTATGTGTACAACAACACACTAGTAACAGACACATCAACTTACGTCAGCAATGGCACAGTCACAGCCATTGTGGGCTATCAATACTATCGCAACAACACTCTGCCGGTACCCCAGTACAACAATGCTTGGTACCGCAGCCCTGTGCCCAGTAGGCAGTACATTGTAAATGATTTCACAATATCTCTGCCCACCGCCAGCTTCACCATAGATCAGGTACCAGAAGCCAACCCCGGACTGCTGCCCAGCATCTATGTGAATCTCATGGCCAACGGCCTCACTACACAGCTGGTTCAAGGCACGGATTACACAGTATCTGGTAACACTGTGACCTTGGCTGTGCCCGCTGTGGCAGGGCAACGTGTGCTGATTCGCAGTTGGAACAACCGAGACACGCCCATCAACACTGTGGGCTTCTATGAATTGCCACCAAATCTCACAGCCAATGCCAATAATCAACAGGTGCAGACAGTCACGCAGAGTCAGTTTCTGCAGCACTTCACCAGTATCATAGAGAATCAACCTGATTTCAGTGGGTCACCGCTGGGTGTCAACGATTGGAGAGACACCGCACAGATACGCGGTCTGGGCCTGTATATTCTGCAGCACAAAGCGCCTTTGATCAAACCCATGATACTCAGCAGTGGCAACATCACTGTGGGTGTCAGCACAGTGCTGAACCACACTGAGCCCATGCAGGTCATGCAGTATGCACAGAATCAGTATGTGCGATTCTACAATCGCTTCATACAGTCGCTGTTTCAACTCAGTGCCAACGGCTATACTCTCAATCAAACGCCCGATGTTTGGGTTTCCACTGCACTGAGACAGATCAATCTGGGCAAGAGTCCCAACAGTCCCTGGGCCAACAGCGGACCAGATGGACCTCAGGCTGGCTATACCTATCTGCGCAGCACTGCTCCAACCTATGTGCCTCCAACTGGAACCAGATTGGGAGTCAGCAAGGCCTATCAGCCCACTGTGTCACAAGAACCACAGACTGTGGGCTACAATTTGGTCATACAGTGTCATGATGGTGCGCGATTTGTCATGGCCAAAGACGGCCTGCCTCTGGGCTCCATCAACTATGGTCTGGCATCAACCAGTGATCCGCTGTTGCTCAGCAATCCTGTGGCCGCAGCTTGGCTGCAGTTTGAACTGGATCTGTTCAACAACATGCCGGATGCCTACAGCAATCCGCAGGCTCAGCTGGCCTTGGACATAGTGGCATATCTGCCAGGCAAGTGGCGTCGGGGTCACTACACGCAGAGCGAATATCTGCAGGTCACTTATCCCATGTTTGACCGCTGGGTTACCACTTATCAAGTGGATTACCGAGCCAACACCACATACAACATCAACGATCCATTCACTTGGAACTACAACAACATACAGGATCGCGACGGTCAGGCAGTGCCAGGCTACTGGCAAGGCATGTATCGTTGGTTCTATGACACCGACCGACCACATCTGGCACCTTGGGAGATGCTGGGATTCAGTCAACAGCCGCCTTGGTGGACAACAGAATATGGTCCGGCTCCCTATACCAGTGGCAATACCTATATGTGGAGTGATCTAGCAGCTGGTATCATAAGACAGGGTCCGCGAGCTGGAGTGTACCTACCAGGTGTGCGACCAGGTCTGCTGTCCTGCATACCAGTGGATGCACAAGGCAACCTACTGCCGCCAGTGACTGCAGGCTGTGTGATTGCTGCTCCTGGCATAGATCAGGCCAAGGCCGCCTGGGTATTTGGTGATGGATCCCCTGTGGAAACTGTGTGGATCTACAGCAACGAATACACCTTTGTCACTGCTCAATACAGTTACCTCATGAAACCCGCGCAGTTCATAGAGTACAACTGGGACACACTACGCACTGAAACTGTGTTTGCAGATCAGCCAACAGCACAGACCATCTATATAGATACAGACAATCGTCGACCCAACAGCCAACTGTATGTGCACAGAGAAGATCCCAGTGCCATCAATGGCAATCTCAGCATACCCAACGAAAGCACACTGTCATACTATGGCAGCGGCGGTATTCAGCACTGGATCAGTGAATATCTAGTGAGCCAAAGCCTCAATGTCACCCAGTATCTGGGCAGCATAGTGCGAGGCACAGCAGCACAGTTGGCACATCAGTGTGGTGGCTTTGTCACTGCAAATCTGTATCTCACAGCAGACAGCTTTGGACAGGTTGGCTACACCAGTCAGATCATACCCAGCGAAAATGTCAAAACATACCTCTACAAAAGCGCCAGTATACGTGAAAGCTTCTACGGCGGTGTCATAGTCACACAAGTGGCAGCAGGCTGGAGAATCACCGGCTATGATGTGGTGGATCAGTATTTTGTGGTGATTCCCAGCAATCAGTTTGGTTCCAAAACCACTGTGGTTGTGGGTCATGACACAGTGTCATGGTACAAGACTGGAGTCAAAGCCGCACAACAAGTGTCTTATGGACAGATATTTGCCACCAAGCAACTGGTCTTTGATTTCTTGGTGAGTTTGCAGCGTTATCAGGAATTCCAGGGATTTGTATTTGATCAATACAATGCAGATGGCAACACCACTTATGACTGGGTACAAAGCGGTCGAGAATTCCTACTTTGGAGCCAAGGCAACTGGGCCAATGGCAACTTCATTGCGCTGAGTCCGTTGGCCACAATGGTGAAATATGTGCAGCCATTTGGCAATGTGCAGTTTGTCAATGCCTTGGTCAGTGGCACATTCCCAGTGGTGGACAAACTGGGCTCGCGCATAGACGGTCAGAACTTAGATGTGCTGCGCTATGACGATACCATAACCATAACACCCACAGGCACACAGACCATCTTTGGCATGAGACTGTTTGCCAACACTCTGGAAAGCGTGATCTTGATTGACAATGTGACCAGTTTTGAAGACACTGTGTATGATCCCTTGTATGATCTGGCACAGCCAAGACTGCGCCTATTTGCCTATAGGACCAACGACTGGGATGGCAGAGTGGATGCTCCAGGATTTTTCCTCTATCAAAACGGCACAGACAATCAGTGGAATCTGGTCACCAATTTTGAAAAGACTGCCAACGACTTTACCAAATACTACAACATAGATCAGCCCAAAAACTACAGCACCATTGACCCCATCACCGGCAATTTGGTGGTCAATACCACAAGTTTGGCTGCAGTAGACGATGCCACTATCAGTGCATTGAGCAAGCATCAGATTGGCTATCAACACAGACCCTATTTGGCCAATCTGTTGCTGGAAGAAAGCACAGAGTTCCAATTCTATCAAGGATTCATACGACAAAAGGGCACTGTGAAAAGCTTTGATGCGCTGCTGCGCAATCAAACCATAGTGCCTAGTACCAGCACTTATGTATATTATGAAGAATATGCGCTGCGTACCAGCAGATATGGCAGCACAGCACTGAACATCGACATTGATTTCATAATTCCTCAGCATCAGTATCTCAATGATCCGCAGCAGATACAGGTGTTTGGTCTACAGAGCACTGATCGTGAGTTGGACAGTGTGATCACTTTGATACCAAATGATCCTTTGATTGTGGTACCACCTATCAGCTATAGCAGTGTGACCAATCCACTGTTCCCGCTGAATACCACCACTGAGCCAAACTATGCTACAGATCTGCCCACAGCCGGCTATCCTCTGATAGGCGAGACCACATTCACAGTGGCCAATGCCACAGTGCTGAGCTCTTTCTGGGAAACACAAAATGCAGCCAATGCCAGCATAGTCAACGGTGACACCGTATGGCAGTTTATCGATGAAGTCAGAGGATGGAATACCTGGAAATTCTCCACAGCCAATGTCAACATAGTCAACACCACACCCAGTATCGGATCTGGCAATCCCACTGTGATCAATTGCAACGGCAATGTGGGACTCAGCACAGGTGATCTCATAGTGCTGGATGGCATTGCCAATGTCAGTGCTCTGCAGGGCAGCTTCTATGTGGGCAACATAGTGGGCCATGGACGCAGCTTTGAAGTTGGAGTCAACACCTTTACCGTTGGTACCGGTGGCAATGTCTCTGCCTACAAGACCACTAGATTCGCCACCACACTGCAGCGAGATACCAGTCCGCCCCTCAACGGGTGGCAGACTGGCGACATCAGTTATGTGGACCACAGCAACTACGGCATCAACGGTTGGACAGTGTATCAGTATCTCAATCATGCGTGGATGCCAATACGCACTCAGACCTATGATGTAAACGTCGATGGCATGCAGCAGGCCAAACTCTATAGCCTAAGTCGAGGTCAGGTATACACATATTTGGACTACTATGACCCAGCCAAAGGTGCCATTCCTGGTCAGGCACGCAAGAATTTGGATCGCATCAGCTACTTTGATCCTGCAAACTACAACACTGGCAACACTGCAGTTTATGCACTGGATCCCATGCGTGCCTGGGGTGTGGAACATGTGGGCGAAACTTGGTGGGATATATCAGCTGTGCGGTATTATGATTATGAGATCGGTACCAACAGCTATCGCTGGCAGAACTGGGGCAAGATAGCCCCTGGGACTCGGGTCAACATCTATGAGTGGGTTGAAAGTCCTGTGAATCCCAGTCAATGGTCCATATATGTGGCTAACCAAAGCAGCTTCAGCCAGTATGGCCTTGATTATGTGCCCACAGGCACAGTGTATAATGTCAATGATCCGCCATATACACAAAATACCACATACAATGCTGCCAACACCCCACAGACTCGCTATTACTTCTGGGTCAGCAATGCCACAACCCTGCCTTTGCCACCTGGTCGCAGAGTTACCACACTGCAGATCAGCAATTTCTTGACCAATCCCAGCGCCTATGCATTGCCTTGGTATGCAGCCATAGACTCACGTACCATATTGGTCAGTGGTATAGGACGGTATCTCAGCAATCAAGACACAGTGTTGAGTCTGCAGTACACTCACCAGGCCAACAATCAGATTGACTACAAGCAATATGATCTGGTTCGAGAGCATGATCCAGACAGCATTCCTGAAAACTTCTTCTGGCTCAAGCTGAAAGACAGTCTCACCGGCAAAGATGGACAGGATGAAAACGTACCAGATCCCTATCTCAGCACGGTGATGCGCTATGGTACCTTGATACGTCCAAGGCAAAGTTGGTTTCAATATCGGGTGTTGGCAGCCCAGACCTATGTCAGCTCTGCCAACACACTGCTGAACACCATACTGCTGGTACCAGATATCAATCGTGGCAGCTGGGTGAATTATTTTTATATCGCTGAGCCGCCACCCCAGTCAGACTACACAGTGGGCAGCTTGAGCAGCATGTATGCTCTGGGCGGCACCATACCCAATGGCAGCACCATTGTGGTGCTGGCTGGCCCAGACACACAGAATCTATGGACTCAGTATCAATACAGTTTCAATAATGGCCAATATCTTTGGACAGAGTTGGCAGTGCAGGCCTACAACACACCCAATTATTGGACCTATGTGGATTGGTATCTGTTGGGCAGTGGAGTGACCAGCACCACTGTGGTGAATTTCACCGTGGCCACAGATGCCGATCGCCAACCCTACCAAGGCATCAGTGGCGTGCTGATCAAGGTTCTGAACCGCGGCGATGGCTACTGGGCCATATATCAATGGCAGGGTGATAGTGTGTTGGGCACTTGGATCACAGTGGGCTATCAAAATGGCACTGTGCAGATCAGCACAGGTGTATACGATGGTTCTGTCAACACCATGTTGTTTGGCACCACGCCCTTTGACAGCACAGGATTTGACATATTTCCGCATGCAGAGTTTGGCAACATCATTGATGGCCTGCGCTATGCCATCTTCAACAATCCAAATCCTGCTGTGCCTGGCGAAAGTGTGTATCTAAATAAACTATTCTTTGCCATGATCAACTATGTGTTGGTGGAACAGGGATTTGTGGATTGGATATTCAAAACCAGTTTTATCTATCTCAGAGGTTTCAACATACCACTGACCACAAGTCTGCTGTATCAACCTGACTATGGTGATGCACTGCTGAGCTATCTCAACGAAGTCAAACCATATCATGCCAAGGTTCGTACCTTTATCAATCAATACACCTGGACTGACAGCTCGCAGATCAGCACTACAGATTTTGACAATCCAGCCAATGTCAGTGTCAGTACCAACATTGCCTATAGCAATGCAGCATGGCAACAGAACTATCTCAGCCATCCTCAACTGATCAGAACGTTGAAGATCAGACTGTTGTTTGACCGTGTGGCATCTGGCCAAATAGGCACAGCGCAACCACAACAGGGGGCATTCTACCGGATACAGCAATATTATGCTCCCACTGCAGGCATGATACCAGTGGATGACCCTGCATTGATACCGGGTGCGGATTATCGAGGCATCATCATGCAAAGTCTGGGATTTGCATTTGCTCCTGGCTGGAGTCTTGCACCCTGGAACAGTCCCACTGGTTGGGACGCAGGCGCAGCTGCCTTTAGTGCCTACTATGATATATTTGTACAGGGCGGTCAGGTGCCGCAGTATGATCAGTATTATGGAACAGGCAGCAGAAAAGCCTATACGCTGAGCCGTGTGCCGCAAAACCCTGCACATGTTGTGGTATGGAGCGACGGAGTGCTGCGCCAGTATGGAGTGGATTGGTTGATTCCCAACAGTGTTTCTGCACTGCAGCTGGTGTCAGCTGGTACAGGATATCAAGTGGGTGATCAGTTGTATCTGGATCTCTTGCCCCGAGTGGCACCAACTGACCTCACAGTCACAGCAGTGGACAGTCAGGGTGGTATCACAGCCTGGACAGTGAACACCACTGGCACCTATGACATATTCACAGCACAGTCCATACCGGCGGCCTATCAGGCATATGCTGTGGGCACAGGCATTGGTGCCAGCTTCAATGCTGTGTGGGCTGCCAACACACTGATATTCTTCACTGCACCCAGCAGCAGTGCCACACCCAATGTGTTTGTGCTGTATGTGGGCACTACCTTCTTACCGGCACCAACAGGACCCATTGACATCATAAATGATGGCAGCGGATTCTCACAGCCATATGTGGAATCTGGTCATCCAGAAGAGCTGTATCAGCTGATACTGCCCGAAAGCGTGAGGTTGGATACCTATCAGTCTGCCATAGGCGGTGCTCCAGTGATATACATGCGCATCTGGCAGTTGGACGGCAGGCGCGATCACTTCCCTCTTGGCATAGCTCCCATGGATCAAAGTGCAGTTATTGCTCAGATAGACGGCCGCATGCTGACATATGGTTTGAACAATGACTATGTGATCAACTACAGCACCAACAGTTTGGTTTTTCTCATACCACCAAACGGCAGTCGTCTACAGATCATCACCATTGGACCTGGCGGCAGCGGCACCAGCATAACCAATCCCCAGGTGGTCAGCGGCGGTCGGGGCTATCTACCGGGCGACCGTGTGACACTGGCAGGTGGCAACACCCTGGCCAGCAACCCAGCGATTCTGCAGGTCACAGCAGTACAGGCTGCCAATGCCACAATAACCAGCGGTGGCATGGGCTATCTGCCTGGTGATGTGCTGATACTCAAACCAGACAGCACCACCAGCATGACCAGGGCATTGGAGCTAACTGTCAGCACTGTGAATGCCCTGACCGGCACCATCACTGCTGTGAGCATAGCCCAGTCTGGCATATACAATTATCTGCCACAAACCACAAGATGGCTGACCAATGGAGCAGGATCTGGTGCTGCTATCAACATCAGTTGGGCAGTGCAATCTGTGATCACAAGCAGTCCCGGCAACTACAGTGTGCGGCCATCGCAGCCTGTGGCTCAACAGAGCAGCAGCGGTGCAGGTTTGGGCGCCACATTTGCAGTGCTGTGGAGTGCAGTGAAGTCTACCAATGTGTATGCCACCGATGGCACAGAGACAGTCTTCACAGTGGATGTGCCACCTCAGAACAATGCCACCAGTCTGCTGTTTATTACCAACAATGGGCAGGTACTGAACGGTACCAACCACAGAATCACTGCCAACGGCCGACTGATAACCATTTCACCTGCACCGCTTGCTGGCACAGTGAGCATCACAGTATTGAGTACCAGCAAATACAGCATAGTCAACGACCAAGAGCTGCTGCTACAGATAGGAGTCTATGCCTACACACTGAGTGAACCTCCGACCAGTACTCTGCCTCCCTATCTCAGCACCACAGTGAGCACAGGCGGCAAGCTGCTGCCAGGGCCACAAATGGATGTCTATAGTGCCTCAGGCTATACCAACGTATTCGCCGCTGCCTACATGCCCAGTGATCCCAGCTATCTCTTGGTATATGTGCAGGATTATCAGCTGACCTACAATGTGGATTACCAAATATCAGGCAACAATGTGCTGTTAAACACTGTGCCTGCACAGGGCCTCCTAGTGAGTTTGGTGTGCATTGACCCATTCTTTGGCTACAATTATCTAATAACCAATGGACTGATCATATTCCTTATCAATCCGCCCACAGCGTGGAATCTGGGAGCCTGGGACAACTACTTTGGCTGGGATGCTGTGTACCCTGTGACAGCACCCAGCACAGTCAAGGTCCTGACTTACAGCGAAGATGTGAGCTATAAGTTTGTGACCCAGACTGCTGTGGGACCTGCCTACCCAGCAATACCAGACAATGCCGCTGGCACCTATGTGTTGATCGCACCGCCGTATGATGACAGCACACTGATGGTCTGGGTAAATGGAGTGATGCAGACACTGCTGTATGACTATGCTTTGGTCACAATTGGTGGTTTCAGTGCCTGGGATGTCACTGGTTGGCAACTGTATCCCTGGGAATTGGAATTTGCCGGGTCCAAGGCTGTGAGTTTCAGCAGCGGACCTGCGTTGACCAAAGGCCCTGTGGTCACCATGCAGTACATGGCAGCACTGCCTGATGAACCTGCCATAGCCTGGCGCACCATCATGGCCAACGGTCAGACAGTCAGCACAGTGATCAGCGATGCCAACAAAACACTGCTGATCAGCACAGTATATGATCACAGCACCACCATAGAAGTGGCAGATATCACAGTGCTGCCCGTGCCCAGCGACACTGTGCCTGGCACCATATGGATTGACGATGAGCGCATAGACTATTGGCAGATGCAATCTGTGCCAACTAATGATTTGCCTCATCGTGGAGTGTTGAGTCAGCTGTTGCGCGGTAGCTTGGTTACTCCTGTGGGTAATGTCAGCACCGGCTATGACACCATCTTCTATGATGGAGATGGCGCCACCACACTGTTTGCCACTGGCAGCGGCACTAGACCACCTGGTGGCAACATAGCTGTGTTTATAGGAGAACAGATACAGGTTGATACTGCCACTGATCAAAATGTTGGTACCTACACAGTGGTGATCAATCCATCTGTATCTCAACCAGGGACTTATGTGTCTTTTGTAACGCCTCCGCCTGTGGGATGGCGTAATGTGCGTCTTGCCAGCCCACGGTACGAAGCAACTAATGTCAGCAGCATCAGTCATTTGCCCGGCAGCACTGTGATAGCAGCTGGTGTGACTGAAACCATACCTGGTGGATATGGCTGGGTAGCCAGCAGCCAAGGGCTGCAGTACAATTCTACCAGTAGCTTGGCCAAATTCCTGCTGGCTCATCCTGGTACAAGGACATAAATAACACCATGGCCAAAGACCAATCCACTGTTCCGCCGCAGACACCACCCGTGCCAGATGAAGATGGTACTGTGTTGATCTATGGTTTCCTACAGATCAAAGATGCCAAGACAGGTCAGGTCTTGGTCAGTACCAGGAGCTAATCACATGCCCATGACAGAACACAGCGATCAACTGCTACGGGGTCATGTGCTGATACGTGACTACTGCACTGGCGAGATACTTGTAGACAAGATGAATGCTATCAATTACGAAAATTGGAGCATCAGTTTGGCACGAACCATAGCAGATCGCCCCGATGGATGGATTCAGGAAATGTGCTTTGGCAATGGCGCTGCTGTGGTAAGTGAAATAGGCACCATAACCTATCTGCCACCAAATGTAGTGGGACAAACAGCAGAGCTATACAATCAAACCTACTACAAGGTGGTAAACGATCAAAGTCCCTTGGATCTCAATCCTTCGCAGAATTATCTCAGCACTGCACATATAGACGGCACCACATACACAGATGTGATTGTCAATTGCCTGTTGGATCTGGGTGAGCCTGCTGGTCAAGATGCTTTTGACACAGCCACCAACTTATCTGGCTACTATGTGTTCAATGAACTGGGTCTCAGGGCCTACAGTGCCAATGGTCCCAACACCGGCCGACTGCTGACTCATGTGATTTTCAGTCCAGTACAGAAGAGCCTCAACAGGCAGATTCAAATTGTATACACCATCAGGATTCAGACGGTTTGATCTGTTGCTAAATATGCCATCATACCCAGCAGGTGAAAGACATGTCAACTAGCATTTATAATTACAACGGGACACTGTTGGTCTCAGTACCAGATGGCGCACTCACAACATCTGCTGCACCAATAGCATTTCCCGGAAGAGGTTATACCAACTACGGTGCACCAGTGCTGCAGGACATACTTTGGACCATGCAGAACTTTGCTGGCACTGTGGCACCAACTCCCCTGTTGACAGGGGTCAATTGGTACAATACCAACAGCGGCAGCATGGAGGTATACACAGGCAGTGCTTGGTCGGTGATGTTCAAAGACAATCAAAACAATGCGCCTGCAGTGAATCTCACCTATGACCTTGGCACCAATAGTCTGCAATTCAACAACATCTGGGTTGGCACTGTGCATGCCAACACTGTGAATTGCAACAACCTCAATACCAATATTGCCAATGTTGCAGTGTTGAATGCTGGTACAGTGAATGCCACTACAATCACTGGCGTGACCAATGTATTTCTCACCAATCAGAGCAATGCACCCACACTGAACAACACTTACAATCTTGGCAATGCGACCAAT
>Ga0208618_1000402_pt1 | contig 20156 bp, 20 predicted proteins | sample CryBogCBE18Jul08_FD_184585 | JGI IMG/M metagenome (GOLD analysis project Ga0208618, IMG submission 184585) | Freshwater microbial communities from Crystal Bog, Wisconsin, USA - CBE18Jul08 (SPAdes) | ecosystem: Environmental > Aquatic > Freshwater > Lake | place: Crystal Bog, Wisconsin, USA...
TCGAGTCCCATCTCCCGATAGCGAGCCGGATCATCAGACCAATTTTCGCGTACTTTTACGTGCAGAAAAAGGTGAACGGGCTTTTCAATTTCAAGTCCGATTTCTTTGCGGGCTAATTCCCCGATGGTCCGAATTTGTTGTCCGCCTTTCCCGAGAACAATCATCCGCTGCGTCTCGCGTTCAACAAAAATCGTTTGTTCAATGCGAACGGAGCCATCCTTACGTTCCTGCCATTGATCCGTTTCCACGGTTGAACGATAGGGCAATTCATCATGCAATCGTTCAAATAATTTTTCGCGGGTAATTTCGGACGCTAGCATCCGCAATGGCGCATCTGAAACCTGATCTTCCGGATATAACCAATGGCTCATCGGCATAAGCGCTGCAAACCGTTCGAGCACTTTTGAAACTCCGCTTCCCGTTAAAGCAGAAACCATAAATGTTTCTTTGAAGAGGAAGCGAGCGTTAACATCCTCGGCAAGCTTTAGAAGAGAAGGCCGTTCAACAAGGTCAACTTTATTGAGAATGAGAAACGCATCCTGCTTTATATTTTTAAGCCCTTCGATAATCGCTTCGGCTTCTTCATCAACGCCCTTACGAGCGTCAAGCACGAGGGCAACAGCGTCAGCGTCCCCTGCCCCACCCCATGCCGAGGTTACCATGGCTCGTTCAAGTCGCCGCTTCGGCGTAAAAATACCAGGTGTATCGACAAATATGATTTGCGCCGTGTCTTTAATTGCAATGCCGCGCACCAAAGCGCGCGTCGTCTGCACTTTACGCGAAACGATCGATACTTTTGCACCGACGAGTTGATTAATCAGCGTTGATTTACCCGCATTCGGCGCACCGATCAGTGCAACAAATCCACACCGCATCGTCTCGTCTGCAACCGTCATTTCATCGGCAGCCATTACGCACTCTCCTCAATACCCTCACGCCTCAAAAGGGCGGTCGCAGCGGCATGTTCCGCTATCTTCTTTGATGGACCTTCTGCCTCAGAAGAAGGGTAACCTTGTATCTCAACCGCGATCACAAAAACCGGCGCATGATCTGGACCTGTCCTTCGCACCTCACGATAAACAGGAACGGGCAAACCTTTACCCATGGCCCATTCTTGCAGCGCGGACTTGGCATCGCGTCGCGAACGTTTGCTCGCGGATAATCGAGGACCAAAACTGCGTTCAATCAGTAACCGTGCTGCATCAAAGCCACCATCTAAATAGACGGAAGCAATAACCGCTTCACATACATCTCCTAGTAACGCTGACTTCTTACGCATTCCCGAAAGCTTCTCACCAGTACCAAGTCTTATATAGGGTGACACACCCCATTGCTCGGCAATCTCAGCGCAACTTTCTTTTCGCACAAGGTCAGCTAAACGCCGTGATAAATCGCCTTCATCTTCAGATGGAAACGTACGAAACAACATGTCGGCGATAACAATTCCAAGAACCCGATCACCGAGAAATTCTAATCTTTGATAATGTGGCCCATTCGCAGGCGTGCCGGGCAACGCACTGATATGGGTTAAGGCCCGGGTCAGTAATTCGCGATCAGCGAAGGTATAGCCTATCGACGCTTCTAATTCAGCTAAGTCAAGCGCAGGGCGGCGCGCCATCAAGATCAATGAATCCGATTAAAGATGCGGTTCCACCGCACCGTCCAAGGCCATTCCCATATTTTCCACGCAGTGCCATCGATCGAGAAGAAAATAACTTCTGCACGGCCTACAAGATTTTCAAAAGGCACCATGCCTACGCCATAAGGAACTTCAAAACGAGAATCGCTTGAATTATCGCGGTTATCGCCCATGAAAAAATAATTGCCAGGTGGGACAACAAAATCAGGCGTATTACGGCCCATCACATTGAAGTAATTTTTCTTTTCCTGCAGACGGTGGTTAAGGCCTTCAGGCAACTCTTCATTAAAATACGTGAACTCTTCCTCGAGTCCTGCGCCCGCGTCGCCTTTCTCCGCTCCGGTCTGCACTTTCTTAACTGGCTTGCCGTTGATGAAGAGAAGATTATCCTTCATCTGCACATGGTCACCGGGCAAGCCAATCAGCCGCTTGATATAATCCGTTGATTGATCTCCCGGCCATTTAAAAACAATCACATCGCCACGCTTTGGCTCTGTGCCCAAAAGACGACCCGAAAACACGGGAGGACTCCCAGGGATCGAGTGTTTCGAAAATCCATATGAATATTTCGAGACAAACAAATAATCGCCAATCTGCAAGGTTGGCACCATGGAGCTCGACGGAATATTAAAAGGCTGGAAGAGAAATGTCCGAATGACGAGGGCAATCAGTAGCGCCTGAACGATAACCTTAATGGTTTCAACAAGACCACCATCATCCGGCTTCGTCCCTTGAACGCCCTTATTTCCGCTCATCGTTCAGTCCTTCACATCACGCGGCACATGCCGCAAATCCTCTATAGGCAATGCAAGGCGCCCTAGCAATGCAACTCGCCCAACCTCATAACGGCCGATCTAAACCGGCAATGCCTCAATCAACACAACCGCCATCGCCATCGGATGATCATCCGTCAAAGTAAGGTGAATTTTTGCTTCATGTCCTGTAGGCGTCATCGCCTTGAGGCGCTCAAGCGCCCCACCTTCAAGTTTAAGTGTAGGAGCTCCTGAGCGGAGGTTCACAACCCCCATATCCTTCATAAACACACCGCGGCTAAATCCGGTACCAAGCGCCTTGGCGCAAGCCTCTTTTGCTGCAAAACGCTTTGCATAGGTCGCGGCAATATTGGCACGCCCCTCAGCCTTGCGGCGCTCCTCAGTGGTGAAAACCCGATGGGTAAACCGCTCGCCAAACCGGGCAAGCGTCTGCTCGATCCGGCTAATGTCACAAAGATCAGAGCCGATACCAATGATCACGAACGAGGTCTCGCCAAAGCGCGCCCGCGGTTCATAGCTGCTCGCATTTGTGAAATGGCTACGGACAAACCAACGAAAATCGCTTCTCCAATAATAAAGTGCCCGATATTCAATTCACGAATTTCAGGCAATTTTGCCACTTGTTCAGCGGAGTAAAAATCTAATCCATGACCCGCATGCACTTCGAGACCCAGCCGACCCGCTAAAGCAGCACCGGTATCAAGACGAGCTAATTCTCGATCGGCTTTAATCCGATCGTCATGTGCCAGCGCTTCGCAATAAGATCCCGTATGTAATTCGATAACGGGCGCTCCAAGCTTTTTAGCCATTTCAATCGGAGCCGCATCTGCCTCAATAAACAAAGACACGCGGACACCAGCTTGCGATAATTCCGCAATATAAGGCGCCAACACATGCTGTTGCCCTACAATATCAAGGCCACCTTCGGTTGTTCTTTCCTCGCGCTTTTCAGGCACAAGACATACGGCATGCGGCTTAACACGAAGTGCAATCGCCTTCATTTCCTCTGTAGCGGCCATTTCAAAATTCAAAGGCTTGGCGATTTCAAGGCTTAGTCTTGCCATATCGTCATCACGAATATGACGACGATCTTCACGCAAATGCGCCGTGATGCCATCGACGCCTGCTTCAATCGCCATTAAGGCGGCGCGAACAGGGTCAGGCGAATTACCGCCACGGGCGTTCCGAATGGTTGCCACGTGATCGATATTTAAACCAAGGCGAAGCGGTGGAATGTCGTTCATGATCGTTTAGGCTTTCAGAGCCCGACTGCCGGGCTTTACGGGCGGAATAGCAGCCAATTCTGGCGGAAGTTGGTCCGCTGGATAGGCCGGAATATCGAGAGTAGCGAGCGCAATATAGGGAATTCCCAGCTCGGCCTTACCGCCCGAACGGTCGATCAAACAGGCTTCTCCGACAAGGTTTGTCGTCAAACCATTAATCGCTTCGATACATTCGCGAGAAGAGAGCCCCGTTGTAATGATGTCCTCAACGATAAGGACTTTAGCATCTTCCGGAATTGTAAACCCGCGGCGCAACTGAAAGCGCCCTTCTTCACGCTCGACAAACACAGCTTTTGCCCCCAAATGCCGTGCCGTTTCATAGCCAGGGACAATACCACCGATCGCTGGCGACACGACGACATCAATTTTCCCGAATTTAGCAACAATTAGCTCTGCTAACGCCCGGCATAATTTCTCCGTCCGCGCGGGATCCTGAAAGATAAACATTTTTTGTAAAAAAACCGGGCTTCTCAAGCCGGATGACAAAATGAAGTGCCCCTCAAGCAAAGCGCCTGCATCACGAAACTCGGCCATAACTTCATCAAATGTCATCGGAGACCCTCTCTTTCTGGGTGAGGTTTACCATGAAGGAGTAAAAAGGCGACCCAATTGTATACTTTTCAACCCAATTTTAGCCATTCACCCGCGTTACAGCATGAATAACGGGCTTCGCACGGAGCTGACTGATAATTGCGTTAAGATGCCGTAAGTCCCAGACTTCAACATCAATATCCATTTCACGGAAGTCGGCCGTCTTACCCGTAATAGAGATAGCGTCGATATTACCGTCGCTTTCGCCAATAACCGATGCCACTTGCGCCAAAACGCCCGGCTCATTGATGACGGTAACGTGTAACTGCGCCGGAAACCGATGCGAATGGGCCTCGTCAATATCCCAACGGACGTCAAGCCAACGCTCTGGCTGATCGTCAAATGCCGTCAAAGCCGGTGATTGTATCGGATAAATCGTAATACCAATTCCGGGCGTTAAAATACCAACAATCCGGTCTCCGGGAACTGCCCCACCATTCGGCGCGAATTGCACCGGCAAGTCACCGCCGATACCACGAATGGGAATGGCCGAACGCCCTGCGTCAGAAGCATCACCATCTCCAGAGCCTGGAACCTTAAAGACCAATCCTTGGCCTTGTTTCATGCCGAACCACCCGCCCTCGGCAAGATTAGCTTCAGTGCCTGCGGATTGTTCTTCGCGGTAATCTGGAAATACAGCTTTAATCACATCGCCCGAATACATCTCGCCGCGGCCAACGGCGGCCAGCACATCTTCATGCGACGAACGAGCAAGCCTCGGCAATGCTAATTTAAGCCGCTCTTCCGAGTAAACTTTACCAATGCGCTCGAAGGCTCTCTCGATGATTTGCTGTCCTAGACCGGCATATTGGTTTCTGACCGCCACGCGCGTTGCGCGCCTAATGGCTGAGCGAGCCTTTCCGGTAACAACAATTTCTTCCCAGGCTGAGGGGGGCGTTTGCCCTTCGGCACGAACAATTTCTACCTCATCGCCATTGCGAAGTGTGGTGACGAGCGGAACAAGCGCGCCATTTACCTTTGCACCGACAGCCGTATCGCCAACATCGGTGTGAACGGCATAGGCAAAGTCGATAGGCGTTGCATTGCGCGGAAGTGCAATCAATCGTCCCTTCGGGGTAAAGCAAAAGACCTGATCATGGAAAAGTTCCAGTTTGGTGTGTTCTAAAAACTCTTCGGCATTATCCCCTTCGGCCAATGTCTCAAGCGTTCGGCGCAGCCACGCATACGCGTTGCTCTCCCGTACTTTTCCATCAACATAATTTTTTCCCTCGGGATCTTTATAGAGGGCATGAGCGGCAATGCCGTATTCTGCGATACGGTCCATTTCAGCGGTTCTGATTTGCAATTCAACACGTTGTCGACCAGGCCCAACAACCGTTGTGTGTAGCGAGTGATAATCATTTTGCTTGGGCGTGGATATATAGTCCTTAAACCGACCGGGCACGCTTGACCAAGTTGTGTGAACAATTCCAAGCGCCGCGTAACAATCGGCTACTGTGTCAACTACAATACGAAAGCCAAAAATGTCCGATAATTGCTCGAAGGAAACCGATTTCCGTTCCATCTTTTTCCAAATGGAATAAGCGCGTTTCAACCGCCCTTTCACCAGAGCCTTGATACCGGATGCTGCTAATTTTTGGGTGAGCTCATTTTCAATCCGCTCAATCAAGGGACCGCTTCTAGGTCCCATTTCATCCAGCCTTTGCCTAATGGTGGCATAGGCATCCGGCATTAAATGGCGGAACGACAGGCTTTCAAGCTCTTCGCGAAGGTCCTGCATACCCATTCGGCCCGCCAATGGGGCATAGATATCCAGCGTCTCCTCGGCGATCCGCGCGCGCTTGGACTCGGCCATAAATTGCAGCGTCCGCATATTATGCAAGCGATCAGCCAATTTAATCAGCAGTACCCGCACATCATCGGCGATCGCGAGAAGTAATTTACGGAGATTTTCCGCCTGTGCCGCTTTTTTGGAAACCAGATCAAGTTTCTGGATTTTCGTTAAACCATCGACCAATTGCCCAATATCAGGACCGAAAAGCCGATCGATTTCTTCCCGCGTTGTTTCCGTGTCTTCGATTGTGTCGTGTAATAAGGCAGCGACAATGGTCGCGTCATCAAGCTTTAGCTCAGTTAGAATGGCCGCAACTTCGAGGGGATGGGAAATATAAGGTGCGCCGGATGCCCGCTTTTGGCTGCCATGCGCACGCATCGCGTAGACATAGGCGCGATTGAGAAGCGCCTCATCCGTACCCGGATTATAGGCTTTTACCCGATCAACCAGTTCATATTGTCGCATCATATTAAAAACTATCCCGCTTTCGATCTGTTATCGCAAGCCGAAGATAAAGATAATGCTAATAAAAAAGCCCGGCGATTATCCCGCCGGGCTTTAAAATTGGACTCAAAGACGTTCTGATTAGTCGTTATCATCGTCCGCAGAACCAGCGGGAGGCACCAATCCGTCCAAACCACGAAGCAAATCTTCCTCCGTCATCCGGTCGAACTCCACCGAGTCATCCGCTCCAGATGCGGCCATATTGCCACCGCCGATCATCGGCACAGCCGCTGCCTCAGGCTCGTCAACATCGACGTGCTTTTGCAGCGAATGGATCAGATCTTCCTTCAGATCTTCCGGCGAAACGGTTGAATCCGCGATTTCCCGCAAGGCCACGACAGGATTTTTGTCGCGATCACGGTCCACCGTCAGCGGGGAGCCTGCAGAAATCATGCGGGCACGATGGCTTGCGAGCAACACGAGCTCGAAGCGGTTATCAACTTTTTCAATGCAATCTTCAACGGTGACGCGAGCCATGGTAGCCCAGTCTCCTATTAGTATGTGGCGGGAACTGAAGCGTCTGATACACTCGCTCGCTTCCAGACGCAAGTTTTTCTCGCGTCTTCATCTTAGATACAGATATTTTTAAAGGAGTTGCTCATGAAGACCAGCATTTTTCTTATAACTGGCACCAAGGACGCCCGATAGAATGGTCAAGCCCTTGCTTGACGAAGCAATAATGGAAAGATTAAAAATCAACCATAACCTGTATCGAGCGTTTTGTTATAATCCTAGGTTGTTGTAATTGAACTGTATTTTGTAAAGTAATATTTATAACAAACAAAATTATTTTAATGGATGAAGGAATAACTTCATCAATTTGATAAAAAGAAAGATTGTATAATGCAAATCTCTGAACGTATTGCCCTATTTATTGACGGCGCAAATCTTTACGCAACGGCAAAATCCCTAGGATTTGATATCGATTACAAGCGCTTGCTGAAAGAATATCAGGCCCAGGGCTATCTTGTTAGAGCTTTTTACTACACGGCTCTTATTGAAGATCAGGAATATTCTTCAATACGCCCGTTGATCGATTGGCTTGACTATAATGGCTATCGGGTCGTCACAAAGCCGACGAAAGAGTTCGTAGATTCGGCTGGACGGCGGAAAGTTAAGGGCAATATGGATATTGAGCTTGCCATCGATGCCCTTGAGTTGGCGCCATATATCAATCACGCGGTTATTTTCTCGGGCGACGGCGATTTCCGCTCTCTGGTTGAGGCCCTTCAACGTCGGGGCGTTAAGGTATCCGTTGTCTCAACAATAAGCTCCAATCCCCCCATGGTGGCAGACGAGTTACGCCGCCAAGCGGATGAATTTATTGATATTATTCAACTTCTGCCGCGTATCGGGCGCGAATCGACCGACCGGCCAGCCCGCCCAACTGAGCGGCGCGACGATGAAGATGATGATCTATAAGTCTCCGGTTCTCTGCTGAGGCAGAATTAAGTGCAAGCCGAACAGAATGCGCTGGAACCCAGCCATAATTGCCAAATCTGTCCGCGTTTGGTTGCCTTTCGAGAGACGGCGCGTTCATCATGGCCCGAATGGCACAATGGTCCGGTGCCATCCTTTGGGGGTCCAACAGCTCAGCTCTTAATCGTCGGATTGGCGCCCGGGCTAAAAGGCGCCAACCGAACGGGACGACCCTTTACCGGGGATTATGCTGGCGATCTTCTTTATTCAACCTTGATTCAATTTGGCTTTGCAAAGGGCCAATTTGCCGCACGACCCGACGATGGCCTCGAACTCGTCAATTGCTTGATCACCAATGCCGTGCGCTGCGTACCCCCGGAAAATAAGCCGACACCAGCAGAAATTGCCGCCTGCCGACCTTTTCTTATGAATACGATAGCCGCCATGCCCGCCCTAAGGGGTATATTGGCCTTAGGCAAAATATCGCATGACAGCGTCCTACGCGCGCTTGGCGTTCCGCTTTCCGCCTATAAATTCACCCATGGTGCTCAACACGCTATCGGAGATCTTATCGTTTACGACAGCTATCATTGCTCACGCTACAACACGAATACGGGCGTCTTGACCACCAAGATGTTCCAAGATGTTTTTGCTGCCATTCGGGAAAACATCCCTCAAAACTAAACCTGCCAACTGTGCAATATCGCCATGCCGATCTGGCAAATTGGCAATCGTCACGCGTCATCAATACATAGACTTACCCTTTAGGAATGCTTATGTTGGCGGTTTAAGGGGTACTTTCCGCATGAAACAACGCCGTTCACGCCTCATCGATGATTTCGACCATTTGTCGGTCGAACGCGCGATTGCTGAATTACGCGCAGGTCGGGCTGTTATCGTGACCGATGATGACCGTACCGGGCTGATTGCGAGCGTTGAATCGGTCGGCGGCGAAATGGCTAAAAGCCTCGCTGAATATGCCGACAATAAAGCACATTTGGTCTTAACCGCGGCCCGCCTACGTCGGATTGGCGTTGAACGCCAGACTGCTGGCGCGATAGCCCTTCCCCGTTTGGATCAAGAGCGCATAGCATCCCTCGCTTTGCGTCTTGATGCGCGTGCCGATGCGCCGGTAGGTGCAACCAGCGTTATCGATCGCGCAGGTCTTGAATTGGCAGCATTGGCGCTTCTCATCCCGGCCATCATTGTCATACCGCTCGCCACCCCTTCGATTGCTGGCGAAGCCATACAATCCATCCGCGCCGAGGCGATTGAGCAATATCGGCGTCACGCAGCAACGCACCTTTCCATCATCTCCCGCGCACACGTCCCCCTTGAAGGGGCTACTTCCACCGAATTCGTCGTGTTTCGTGGCGGCGAGGGTTTGCGCGACCAAGTAGCGATCATCGTAGGCGCGCCCGATCTCGCCACTGCCGTGCCGACCCGTCTGCACTCCGCTTGCTTAACCGGCGACCTATTTGGCTCGTTAAAATGCGATTGCGGCGATCAATTGCGCGAAACCGTCAAATGGATGAGCGAAAATGGCGGCGGTGTTTTGCTTTATCTAGATCAAGAAGGGCGTGGCAATGGCATCGCCAATAAGATCCGCGCCTATGCGTTCCAAGCCAAAGGTCTCGATACCTATGACGCCGATGAAGTATTAGGCTTTGATATGGACCAGCGCGGTTTCGACTTTGCCGCTGAAATGCTCCGCCAATTAGGAGTCCATCGCGTAACGCTCTTGACCAATAACCCGGAAAAGATCGCAAGCTTGCGCCGCTCAGGCATTGAGGTCGCAGCCCACAAGCGTATCTTTGGACGCGAGACAAGCGCTAACGTCCATTATATGGCGACAAAACGCGATAAAGCGGGGCATTTGGGGGAATAGTCCCACGTTATTAAAAGTGGTTATTCGTCGAAGGCCGGTGATCGCACGACCTGAAGCATAAATCTCAACCCACCCGTCCTACAAAATCAGCAATAGCATTTGCCGTCCGCTCCCGGCCTACAAAAGGCGCGTGTCCTTCATGAGAAACAATTAACGCTTCCATTGCCTCATGCCGCTTTGCCATTTCTACCAATGTTGCTTCTGATAAAAGGTCAGAATGTTCGCCGCGCAGCGTTAGAACAGGATAGGCTTTAAGCAAATCAAACAGAGGCCAAGCGCTCGGAATGGGCTTTGAAAAATCAATCCCCGTCAGCGTGTTTCCAAGCGCCGGATCATAAGAGAGTGATAATTGTCCATCATCCCGTTGGACAAAAACAGCGCGTGCAAATTCTTGCCATTCCTCATCTCTTAAATCCGTAAAGTCCGTATTGGAAGCTCTTAAACGTTTAACGGCCTCATCCCAATCCTTCGGCATCGTTCCCTTGCCGACATAAGACGCGATACGCCGCAAACCCTCAACCTCAGTCATGGGTCCGATATCGTTCAAAACACACGCTTTGATGAGATGAGGTGCCGTCGCAGCAAGAGCCATCGAAATAAGCCCACCACGCGACGTACCAACAAAAATCGCTTGGCTAATGCGCAACGCTTTTAGCATCTGGCGGATATCGGTTGCTTCCACCGCCACTGTATAATGCCGCCAATCCGGATCATGCTCCGATTGGCCACGGCCTCGATACTCGATAACAATCACACGACGTTTTAAACCATCGCCAGAAAGCATCATTGCAAGCCCGTGAAAATCATTCGCGTTCCGCGTGAGCCCAGGCAAGCAGACTATTGGCAAACCGGACGCATTAGCTTCACCATAAATCCGAGCATGCAAACGAAGCCCGTCACTGGATGGCATAAAAAAATCAGCAAATTGAGCGTTGGACAATTGGGCTTCCTCCATGAAACTATTGAGCGTTGCCACGCTTCAAATCGTCTTTCAGAGCACTCATAAATTCACCATTCAACCGCGCACGATAAATCTCCACATTTTCCATCACGCGTTGAACATAAAACCGCGTTTCCGAAACCGGGATGCGCTCAATCCATCGCACCGGATCTATGCTTGCATCGCGAGGGTCACCATTCGCCACAATCCATTTCTTCACATTACCCGCTCCTGCATTATAAGAGGCAATAGCAAGGATATAAGAGCCGTTCCAATATTCTACCAACTCACCTAAATGCGCTGTACCGATTGCAACATTATAAGAAGCATCAGAGATTAATCGCTCCGGATTAAAAATGATCTTATTCTTGCGCGCTGTCTCTTGTGCAGTCGGGACCATCAATTGCATTAACCCACGCGCGCCAACCGGCGACAGAGCCATAGGGTCAAAAGAGCTTTCTTGACGTGCAATAGCATAGGCAAGCGGCGCTTCGACCGCAGGCTCGGACGGCATAGGGAAACCTTCAACTGGCCAAGCATCGAGGTCAAAGGCAAAGCCACGTTGTAAGGCTGTTTTGCCCGCAATCGTTACGAGACGAATATCACCATACTCTCTACCAATGGCAGCAAGCGCAGAAAGCGCTGGGGCATCGGGTAATTTCATCGCAACATCAGAGGCAAGCGTTGCAGCAAACTCATTGCCGCCGGCTTCCATCAAATAAACAATCGCCTTAAATCCAAGAACCGACGCTGCGCGAGCCAGATCGGGCTCAGGCGTTGTGCGAAAGGCAAGTTCAGCACTACCCGTCTTTAATCGTGCCAATTGTCCATAATATAGCAAAGGCGATTTAGCGGCGCGCTGAAAGACTTCTTTGCCTGATTTACCTTGCGCTTCTAAGGCTAGACCAAGCCAATAGGCGGCGCGTGATTTAAGCGTTTCGCTCGTCGCTCTTTGTTCAGCATCAACAAAAAAAGCTTCCGCTTTTGCGCCATCCTTTAAATAATCAAGCGCGAGCCATCCTTGCGTGAAAGCGGCATCGTAAAGATTAGCAGAAGAGATTCCGGGATGTTGCTTAGCAACTTCAAGCGCTAAATCGGCACGACCAATCTCCGCAAGCCGACGCATTAAAACACGCCGTTCAACCCACCAATCATCCGGACGAAATGGAGTTACATTCGGGGGGAGTTTCGCTAAAGCTGCAGCCGCTTCCGGCAGACGATCATTTCGCCTTAAAAATTGCGCTTCTGATAAAATATAGCCCTGCTCTTTTTTTATCGTCGGCGATGCTGCCTGCAAAAGCTTTTCAGCATCAGGAGCTCGCTTGCCAACAGCGATCCTAATTTTTGCGAGGCTCAAGGCATCACTGCCTGCCAATTCCGCTGCGCGTTGTGCCGCCGCCCAATTTTCAGCAAATAGGAGATTATCCATACGCTCCCGATGATCGGCATCCGTCAGATCATCCTTAAAGCGGCCTATGATTTCGGCTTCAATATCGCTTGGATAGCTGTCTTCACGCCATGATTTACGAATGGTATCGGCAGCCTCCTTAACGCGTCCGGCGGCTTTTAAACTTGCAGCCAGTAAATAACGACCCGTAGGAGTTAAAGGCGCGCGTGTTTTGAAATATCCAAGAACTACTCCATCGTCGCGTGGTTCATTGTAAAGCGCCTCCTCGCCCTTCTTGCGAATGAGCTGAAGGGTCGGCCAATCCGGATTATTTGAGAGAAAGTCATTGATCCGGCTAAAGCCCGCTTTTTCTTGGGCAGTGCGCAGCGCCACCCACTCTAAACTGATCTTGGCCAAAGGGTCGGAAAGGGTCGAAGCAAATTGATCCCCAGCTGCAAAATCACCTGAGCGATAGGACACAATAGCGCTTTTCATAGAAGAAAGCGTTGTAGGGTCCGGCTTTACGCCGTCCATTACCGCTAATTGGCCATAGCTTGGGTAGATCAGCGCTAGTTCGATCAAAAGCAGCGCGAAAATAGACCTAAAAACGTTTACTAATCGACTAGCCACAAGCTTACCCTGCTCCCCAGACGGCCTTAGCCGATTCGCTCCATCGCAAACGATAGCGATAAATAAGGCAAGGCCATGACCACGCCTCTTCCCCAATAGCCACGAAGCCGTTATGTGTCATGGCCATCGGATAAATAAATCGTTTCGGGAGCCGCTCGCATGTCCAAGGGTCCAGTATTCAGAGGTTCAATCCCTGCCCTGATCACGCCATTTAAAAATGGCGCGTTTGATGAGGCCGCTTTTCGGGCCCATGTGAATTGGCAGATTGAGCAAGGTTCGACAGGGCTCGTTCCCGTTGGCACGACAGGCGAAAGCCCAACCCTTTCGCATGTTGAGCACAAACAAGTGGTAGAAGCCTGTATTGCCGCTGCCAATGGTCGTGTGCCCGTAATGGCCGGAGCTGGCTCCAACAATACCGCCGAGGCCATCGATCTTGCCCGCCATGCCGAGAAGGCAGGCGCTGCCGCCGTCCTCGTTGTCACGCCCTATTATAACAAGCCGAACCAAGAAGGTCTTTATCAGCACTTTAAGGCCGTAAACGACTCCATCGGTATCCCGATTTACATCTATAATATTCCGCCCCGCTCGGTGGTTGATATGTCAATCGACACGATGAAGCGCCTCTATGAGCTGAAAAACATTGCCGGCGTGAAGGATGCTACAGGAAGCGTCGCGCGGATCTCCCAACAGCGCCAAGCGTTAGGTCCTGATTTTGTCCAGCTATCGGGGGATGATATCATCGCATTGCCGTCTGTTGCCTGCGGTGCGCAAGGTACAATTTCAGTCATTGCCAATGTCGCGCCCAAATTATCGGCCGAGCGCATGGCTGCAGCCCTTACCGGTGATGCCGTAAAAGCTTTGGCCCTTCAGGATAAGCTTGTCCCGCTGGACCAAGCTATATTTATTGAGCCAGGCTTAGCGGGTGCCAAAGCTGGACTCGCACTCTTGGGACGCGGTAATGAGGAAGTCCGGTTGCCGCTTGTCCCGGTAACGGCTGCAACAAAGGCCGCGATTAAGTCAGCCATGCTGCATGCCGGCTTGATCAACGGCTAAAAGGAACCATATTCCGGTCATGGTAGAAAAAGTGAATCCAAACCGGAAGATCGCGGCCGAAAATCGCAAGGCTCGGTTCGAATACGCCGTTTCCGACGTCTACGAAGCGGGAATCGCTTTAGCAGGAACCGAAATCAAATCGCTTCGTGCAGGCAAAGCGACGATCGGCGACAGCTATGCAGCAGAGCGAAACGGCGAGCTCTTTCTCGTCAACGCCTATATCCCGGAATATTTACAAGCCCATCAATTCAATCACGAGACGAAACGCCCGCGGAAGCTGCTTCTGCATAAGCGACAGGTCAACAAATTGATCGGCGCGGTACAAAGAGAGGGAATGACCATTGTCCCCCTCAAAATCTATTTCAACGATCAAGGCCGCGCCAAAGTAGAAATTGCGCTAGCGAAGGGTAAAAACGCCGCTGATAAGCGTGAAACAGCCAAAAAACGTGATTGGGATCGCGAAAAATCGCGTATTATGCGGGATAAGGGTTAGCGCTAAGATCAGCTCGGGTCTGAATAAGTTGACTTTGAGGCTTATCGACCTATGATCCGGCTCGAAATTGGATCGATTTGACCCTGAAAGCCCGCCACGTCTTGGCCGGTCGCCGCGACTGAGAGGCGGCAATAGCACAATGAATTTTAGCGAACTTGGCCTTAGCCCTAAAGTACTCGAAGCTGTAACAGCATCCGGCTACACCCAACCTACCCCTATTCAAGAAATGGCCATTCCACGTGTGCTTGAGCGCAAGGATGTGCTTGGCATCGCCCAGACGGGAACGGGCAAAACGGCGGCTTTCACGCTTCCCATGATCACCCTTTTAGAACAAGGACGGGCCCGGGCGCGTATGCCGCGTACGCTGATCTTGGAACCCACCCGTGAGTTGGCCGCCCAAGTTGAAGAAAGCTTCACCAAATACGGCTCAGGCCAAAAGCTTAATGTTGCACTGCTGATCGGCGGTGTGTCGTTCGGCGATCAGGACATTAAAATTGCGCGCGGCGTCGATGTCCTTATCGCGACGCCCGGTCGTCTGCTCGATCATTTCGAGCGCGGCAAACTTCTGCTCACCGGCATCGAAATCCTGGTGATCGACGAAGCCGACCGCATGTTAGACATGGGATTTATCCCGGATATCGAGCGCATCTGCAAAATGGTGCCGTTTACACGGCAAACGCTGTTTTTCTCCGCCACCATGCCGCCAGAAATTCAGCGCATTACCGAAGCGTTCCTGCATAATCCCGAACGTATTGAGATCGCGCGTCAGTCCACAACGGCCGATACCATTACCCAGCTTCTCGTCGCTGCCCCCCATCACGCAGCCGAAAAGCGTGAAACGCTACGCCGTTTGATGCGCGAAGCAACAGACGTCAAAAACGGCATTATTTTCTGCAACCGGAAATCTGACGTACAAATCGTCTGGAAATCGCTCGAAAAACATGGATTTAGCGTTGCGGCCCTCCATGGTGATATGGATCAGCGGGCACGTACCGTCGCGCTCGATGGTTTCCGTGCCGGAACAACGCAATATCTCGTGGCGTCCGATGTGGCGGCACGCGGGCTTGATATTCCCGATGTCAGCCATGTCTTTAATTATGACGCGCCCCACCATGCGGAAGATTATGTCCATCGCATCGGTCGCACAGGACGGGCGGGACGGCTTGGAACGGCCTACACGATCATTACATCAGCGGATGACAAGAGCCTTGCGGCCATTGAGGCCATGATCAAACGCTCGATCCCTTGGCTCGGACCGAGTTTGGCAGATGCAAAATTTGAAGAAGCCCCTCGTCCGGAACGCGGACGCAGTGGCGGTCGTGAACGACCATCGGGCGGACATGCGCGTCGCGGTGGAAAGCCCGAACGCCACACACGCGCAGATCATTCGGAAGAGAATGCGATCCCAGCGGTTCAGGAAGCGCGCCCGCCGCGTGAAGCCCCTCCCGCCCGAGAAGAACGACCCGTTCGGCAAGATCGCCCGGCGCATCAGCCGCGTCGCCATCATCAGGAGGATGACGGCCCAACGCCTAAAGGCTTAGGCGATCATATGCCCGGCTTTTTGATGCGTTCGACGAAGCTTAAAGGATAAAGAACGGCTCAAGCCGAAGCATGCGCCGCTTCTAGATCAACCGGCGTAATCGCGACACTCTCGCCGCAACCGCAAGCCGATGTTTCATTCGGATTGTTGAACACAAATTGGCTCGCGAAACGGTCGGTCTTAAAATCCATCTCGGTGCCGATTAGAAACATCAGCGCCTTGGGGTCGATCACGACTTTGACGCCCTTTTCTTCGACGACGTCCTCGCCCGGCGCAATGCTCTCGGCATAATCAATGGTGTAGGCCATCCCCGCGCAACCACCGTTTTTTACGCCAACCTTAATGGCAGCGATCGGCTTTTCGGCGTTGGTCATAATTTCGCGGATCCGATCCGCAGCCGCATCGGTCAGCGACATAATTTTGAATTTTGGCAGTGCCATTGTCCTACTCCCCTACCAGGTTCAAGGCCCGGAAGTTGATTTCATCTCTAATGTAACACTGTTCGCGCCAATTGTAAGGGGCGTAAGGAGGAGACCGTCGGGTCATCGTCACCACATATCGAGCGCGACTTTAGCCTCATCCGACATGCGCGATTGATCCCATGGCGGATCAAATACCATCTTCACTTCAACCGCTTGAACACCGGCAACGGTACTGACGGCCGTTTCTACCCAGCCGGGCATTTCGCCTGCTACAGGGCAACCCGGTGCCGTCAGCGTCATGTCGATATCTACTTTTCGGCTATCATCAATCGCGATGCGATAAATCAGTCCCAGCTCATAAATATCCGACGGGATCTCCGGATCATAAACTGTCTTCAGGGCCGCAATGATATCATCGGTCAAACGATCAATTTCTTCGGGTGGCAACGCTGTCGTCGCACCAATCTCCGGTTTATTTGGAGTGTCTTCCAGCGGCTGGGTCACATCATTCATGCTGGAACTCCTCAAGCAAACATGGCTTCGGCCTTGCGCAGAGCGTCGACCAATAGATCAACCTCCTCGACCGTGTTGTAAAAGGCAAATGATGCACGACAGGTCGACGTAACACCGAAACGTTGCAGTAAAGGTTGCGCACAATGGGTACCTGCCCGCACAGCAACACCAGACCGATCGATAATCGTGGCCACATCATGCGCGTGCGCACCCTTCATCTCGAAGGAAACAATCGCGCCTTTGTTACGGGCCTTGCCAATGATCCGGAGCGAATTCATTTCACCCAAACGCTGCATCGCATAATCTCGAAGCACATCTTCTTGGGCCGCGATGGCCGCCCGACCGACACTGTTCATGTAATCGAGCGCTGCGCCCAAACCGATTGCCTGAACGATTGGCGGCGTGCCAGCTTCAAAACGATGCGGTGGATCGTTGTAAGTCACCGTCTCAGTCGTAACCAAATTAATCATTTCACCGCCACCGTTAAAGGGTGGCATTTTTGCCAGGAGCTCACGCTTGCCATAGGCAACACCGATACCGGTTGGCCCATAAAGCTTATGTCCTGTGAAGCAGTAAAAATCGGCATCCAACGCTCGAACATCCGTTTCGACATGAACCGATCCTTGGCATCCATCGACCATCACCAACGCGCCATGCGCATGGGCAATGCGGATGATATCGGAAATCGGATTAATCGTTCCAAGCGCATTCGACATCTGCGTAACAGCAACAATTTTTGTACGCGGTGTGATCAACTTCTCATACGCATCCATATCGAGATTGCCGTCATCATCGCATGGGATCCACTTAATAATGGCGCCACTCCGCTCGCGATGAAAATGCCACGGCACGATATTGGAGTGATGCTCCATAATAGAGAGAATAATTTCATCGCCGGGCTTTAAAACCATTTGCCCCACGCTGGCCGCGACAAGATTCATCGCCTCCGTAGCGTTACGCGTAAAAATAATCTCATCCGTTGATTCAGCATTGATAAACGCCCGCACAGTTTCACGTGCATGCTCAAAGGCTTCAGTCGCAGCATTGGCCATATAATGCAGCCCACGATGCACATTCGCGTATTCGTTCTCATACGCATAGATCATACGGTCTAGAACCGATTTAGGCTTTTGCGCCGATGCAGCATTATCGAGATACACAAGCGGTTTGCCATAAACCGTTTTGGAGAGGATCGGAAAATCCGCTCTGATCTTATGAACATCGAAGGGCGCCACAGAAGCCATACTGATTTAAATCCTTAACCGCGCGCTTTAAGCCAAGCTTCCGAAAGCGATTCAAGCCGCTCGCGCATTCCCTCATGCGCAATCATTTCGAGTGCTTCACCAACAAAGGCTTGAAGCATCAATGCCTCAGCCTCAGGCTTCGGCAAACCGCGTGCACGGAGATAAAATAGAAGGTCATCATCTAGCGCACCAACCGTTGCGCCATGGCCGCACTGAACATCATCTGCAAAAATTTCAAGTTCAGGCTTATTGTTCATGGTTGCGCCGTCAGCCAACAACACGGCCCGGCTCATCATTTTTCCGTCCGTCTTTTGGGCATGCGGGCGCACAATAATTTTGCCTTGAAACACGCCCGTCGCTTCGCCATCCAGCACGTGAGCAAAATGTTCGCGGCTTACGCATTCGGGAACCGAATGGTCAACAACCAATGTCGTATCCGCTTGTTGGCGATCCTTTAGCATCGACGCCCCCGAAATCGTTGCTGTCGCGCCTTCACCTTCGAAACGTAAAAATACCTGATGACGAGACAGCGCACCGCCTGTCACAAAGTTACCGCTCGTCAACGCACTACGAGCACCCATACGGCCGCCCAAACTCGTTAATATGGTCGCATTTTTATCCGCTAGATTAACGCGGATATGCTCCATGGAAACATCATGGCCTGCAGCAATCTCGACGACACTATTCGTCACCCCGCCGGATGCGCATTCATGGCTTTCGATCAATGTAAATGAAGCGCCATCCGCCACCTCAACGACCACGCGGCTATAGGCGGACACAGCACCGGTTGTAATAAAGCGCAAAAGAACTGGCTTATCGACAATGCCATCGACCGATAGACGCAAAGTCTGATCAACAAACGCAGCATTGAGCGCTATAATAGGATCGCCATCGGATGGAAATACCGTGTGAGTAGCCAAACCATCATCCGGTGCCTCATGGCTTATATTAATCGATAGACCTGCTAAACCAACGGCTGTATCTGACGCCACCTGCCCGTCAATGATTGTTAGAACAAACGCATCAATATCGCCGAAAACAAAATCTTTTGGCGGCACACCAACTGCCTTTGCAGGAGCTGGCGCGTCCTTCATGAGTGCCCTTATGTCCGTATAGTGATAGGCCTCAATACGGCGATGCGGCAGTCCCTTTGCGGCATAACGCGCAAAAGAATTCTGGCGAACCGCTTTGTTTCCTTCCGCTTGAGCGAGAAGCGACAATTCAGCCGAGGTTTTAAGTGGCGTGACAGTAGCCATTCTTTAATCCTCAAGCCGCTACGTCAGAGACATAGTCGGCATACCCATTGGCTTCGAGTTCCAACGCCAATTCTTTGCCACCTGTCTTTACGATGCGACCCTTCGACATCACGTGCACGGTATCAGGAACAATATAGTTTAGGAGACGTTGGTAATGGGTAATCACCAGAAAGGAGCGATCCGCCGAGCGTAAAGCATTCACACCTTCGGATACGATCTTTAACGCATCAATATCGAGGCCTGAATCGGTCTCATCAAGAATGCCGATGGAAGGCTCGAGTAGCGCCATCTGCAAAATTTCCATACGCTTTTTTTCGCCGCCGGAGAATCCTACATTCAATCCGCGGCGTAGCATCTCCTGAGGTATGCCGAGTTTCTCTGCACCCAGTTTTACACGGCGCATAAAGTCTGGTGTCTTTAACTCACCCTCACCCCGTGCACGCGACTGCGCATTCATCGCCGCCTTAAGGAATGTCATGGTAGCAACGCCTGGAATTTCTAACGGATACTGAAACGCTAAAAAGACGCCGGCAGCAGCGCGTGCATCGGCCTCCATTTCAAGAAGATTTTCGCCATCGAGTAAAATCTCCCCATCCAAAATTTCATAATCAGGCTTACCCGCAATCACATAAGAAAGCGTCGATTTTCCCGAGCCATTTGGCCCCATAATGGCAGCAACCTCACCATTGTGAATGGTAAGATCAAGGCCGTTAAGGATCTTCTTGGATCCATCTTCGATAGCAACGTGGAGATTGCGAATTTCTAACATATACCTAGCCCTACTTT
>Ga0208618_1000405_pt1 | contig 20088 bp, 15 predicted proteins | sample CryBogCBE18Jul08_FD_184585 | JGI IMG/M metagenome (GOLD analysis project Ga0208618, IMG submission 184585) | Freshwater microbial communities from Crystal Bog, Wisconsin, USA - CBE18Jul08 (SPAdes) | ecosystem: Environmental > Aquatic > Freshwater > Lake | place: Crystal Bog, Wisconsin, USA...
TATTGGCTAACGGGTTACGACACGTTCGGCTTTTGCTTTTTCCAATGCCTTTATGTGGGTGCGGACGGCACCATGGCCCTGCTCACCCGTTCCGCCGATTTAAGGCAGGCGCAGCATACCTCGATCTTGAAAGATATCCGGATCTGGAAAGACGGCAAAGACGCCAACCCCTCCATTGACCTTGTGGCGATGGTCAAGGATTTGGGCGGAGCTGGAAAACGCCTTGGTGTCGAATATGATGCGTATGGGTTAAGCCATTTTCACGGCAAGCGCCTCGAAAGCGCCTTTGATGGTCAGGGCACGCTGATCGACGCATCGGACATTGTAACGCGGCTTCGCGCCGTAAAATCCGCCGACGAAATCACCTATGTCCGCGAGGCCGCCCGTCTATCGGATCTCGCCGATAAAGCCGGGATCGCTGCCATTCATGCGGGTGCCGATGAGGGCACAATCTTGGCGGCCCAGCACAATGCGATTTTTGCCAATGGCGGGGATTACCCAGGCAATGAATTCATCATTGGCTCGGGGCGTGATGCCCTCTTATGCCGTTACAAAGCGGGACGTCGTGCCCTCGATGCAAACGATCAAATCACCCTCGAATTCGCAGGGACCTACCGTCATTACCATGCAGCATTGATGCGCACCGTGGTCGTAGGCGAACCTCGCCCGCTCCATATTTCCTATCATGCAGCCGCCAAAGAAGCGCTTTTGGCCTGTGAAGCAGCGCTTAAGCCTGGAGCAACGGCAGGCGAAGTCTTCTTGGCCCACACCAAAACCCTCGACGCCCATGGCCTTTCCGAGCATCGGCTCAATGCGTGTGGCTATTCCTTGGGGGCCAAATTCACCCCCAGCTGGATGGACTGGCCAATGTTTTACGAGAATAATGACTGGGTCATCGAGCCGGGTATGGTCATGTTTGCCCATATGATCTTGATGGACTCCGCAAGCGAGACCGCGATGTGCCTTGGACGCACCTATTTGGTGGGGGAAAAGGGTGCCGAGGCGCTCAACGGCCATGATCTTGGACTTATGCAACGCTAGTTGGTGCCATTCGCTCAAGTTTTATGTGGTTTGCCATATGGCGATATTGTGACATCGCGGTTGGCCTGATATGAGCCGGATCGTCGGCAATGATTGTTCGGCCTCGATACCTTCGCAGCCTATTGATAGTTAAGGAAATAGCCCGATGAAAGCTGACATCAAGCTCGTCGCGGGGAACTCAAACCGCGCGCTCGCCGAGGCCATCGGGGCCTATTTGTCCCTTCCGCTTGCCAAAGCCCAAGTCCGGCGCTTCGCCGACATGGAAATTTTCGTTGAAATTCAAGAAAATGTCCGCGGGCAGGATGTCTTCATCATCCAATCCACCTCGTTCCCGACCAACGACCATCTGATGGAACTCCTGATTATCACGGATGCCTTGCGCCGGGCTTCGGCCAAGCGCATTACCGCCGTCATCCCCTATTTCGGCTATGCCCGGCAGGACCGCAAAGCCGGACCTCGGACACCGATCTCGGCCAAATTGGTTGCCAATCTGATTGCCCAATCGGGTGTCGACCGCATTCTGACGGTTGATCTCCACGCCGGACAAATCCAGGGCTTTTTCGATATTCCGACCGATAATTTGTTTGCCGCACCGCTGATGGCGCGTGATATCAAAGAACATCTCGATACATCCAATACGATGATCGTCTCGCCGGATGTCGGCGGCGTTGTACGCGCCCGCGCACTTGCCAAGCGGATCGATGCTCCGCTGGCCATCGTCGACAAGCGCCGCGAACGTGCCGGCGAATCCGAAGTAATGAACATCATCGGCGATGTATCGGGCCGTTCCTGCATCCTCGTCGATGACATTGTCGATTCGGGCGGTACACTGTGCAACGCGGCCGATGCTCTTTTGGCCAATGGCGCGAAGGAAGTTTACGCCTATATCACCCATGGCGTCCTTTCTGGCGGCGCGGTTGCACGCATTGCTTCGTCCAAGCTGAAAGAGCTCGTGTTAACCGACTCAATCCAGCCGACCGAAGCCGTTAAGGTTGCGAAAAACATTAGGGTTATCTCGGTAGCCACCCTATTGGGCGAAGCAATTGGCCGCACGGCCACAGAATCGAGTGTTTCCAGCCTTTTTGACTAGAAAAGCCACACTAACGCTTTTCGAAAAGCACCCCACTGTCTATGATACGCGGATGAGCAAGATCGCCCCTCCGCCACTTGAGAATTTGACCGCAACGGCCAAACAGGCGGGTGCAAAAGGGCCGCCGCCCGTTCATCTTTGGCATCCCGATTATTGCGGCGAAATCGACATGCGCATCGCATCCGATGGCACATGGTTTTATATGGGCACGCCCATAGGCCGCCCCGCCCTCGTCAAGCTCTTTGCATCCATCTTGCGGAAAGATCCCGAACGTTTTGTTTTGGTGACACCCGTCGAGATGGTGGGCATTCAGGTGGATGATGCGCCGTTTCTTGCCGTTGCTATGGATAAAGTGGCGGATGACCTTATCTTTCGAACCAATGTTGATGACATTGTGAAAGTCGGCGCTGAAAACCCGATGCGGTTTGTTGAAGATCCGAAAGGCGGGCTTATTCCCTATATCCGGGTTCGTGGCGATTTATGGGCGAAACTGACCAGACCTGTTTTTTATGATCTGGTAGCATTAGGCGAAGAGCGAGAAATCAATGGTGTTGCGATGTTTGGCATTGCCTCAAACGCCGCCTATTTCCCGATGATCGAGGCCGCCCGCCTCGCAGATTTATAATGTCATCTTCTTCAGACCCGCATCAGATTACCTTTGACGATTTCAGAGCGAGAGCGGCAACGCGTCTTCTCACCAAACCTCCGGCGAATGCTTTTGATCCTGGAATCGTTCCCTTGATGGGTGATCATCGTTTGGCCGAGATGTTGGCGCCCGAAGATGGCGCACTTCACCGCCCTGCCGCGGTGCTCATCCCGATTATCGCCCGATCCGAGGGGGCCACAATTCTACTGACGAAGCGCGCGGCCCATCTCAAGGACCACGCGGGCCAAGTCGCGTTTCCCGGCGGCAAAATGGATCAGCACGAAATCGATCCTGTCGAAACAGCCATTCGCGAGGCAGAGGAAGAAATTGGCCTTGGCAGCCCTTATATTGAGCCCCTCGGATATCTTGAACCCTATCTGTCATCAACAGGCTTTCGGATTGTGCCTGTTGTCGCTTCCATCAATCCTTCACATCATCTTTCACTCGATCCCAATGAGGTTGAAACAACCTTTGAAGTCCCGCTGGCTTTTTTGATGAATCCCGCTCATCACGAAACCCATAGCCGGGAATGGCGCGGGGCATTGCGTCGCTACTATGCCATGCCTTACAATGATCATTATATTTGGGGGGTAACGGCCGGAATTATTCGCAACCTCTATGAGAAAGTTTATAGCGAATGATACGCGTCACATTTGAAACGCTTCTGTTGTTCATTATACCGTTTGTCGTCTATTCGGTATGGTTGAAAATTGGCCGGAAATCGACACTTGATCCAGAAAACTGGAGCCGCCCCTTCTTAACATTGGTGAGTGCGGGCTTCATTTTGGTGGCACTCTTTTTCGTCGCAACAGGCTTATTTTCCGAGCGCCATTTAGGCGCCTATGAGCCTGCGCATATTGAAAACGGTCAACTGGTTCCAGGTACCTTTAAATGAGCATTGTTAATCGCCGTATCACCATGACAGGTCCACTCGCGGATCAGGGGCTTCATCGCCTCTTGGCATTGCTGTCAAGTGAAGGAGATCGAGCATTGATTGTTGGTGGTGCGGTTCGAAATTCTCTGATGGGATATCCGATTGGGGACATCGATATTGCGACAACGGTACGGCCTGAAAAAGTCATCACGCGTGCCGGCGTTGCAGGTATGCGAGCAATTCCAACCGGCTTCGCACATGGTACCGTTACGGTCATTGTTGATGCACAATCATACGAAGTTACAACGCTGCGCGAAGATATTGAAACCGATGGACGCCATGCCACCGTTATTTTCGGAGATGATTTCAAAAAAGACGCAGCACGACGTGATTTCACGATGAATGCGCTTTATGCTGATAATTCTGGCTTCATTCACGATTATGTCGGCGGCCTCGAAGATATTCTATATCGCCGTGTGAAATTCATCGGCGATGCGAAGACACGCATTCAAGAAGATTATCTTCGTATTCTTAGATTTTTTCGTTTCTCAGCCGATTATGGCGAAGGAAAATTGGACCCAGATGGGCTAGCGGCCATTATCGAGCAAAAAGATGGATTACTAACGCTTTCAGCCGAGCGATTGAAAAATGAACTTTTAAAAGTGCTTCTTGCACGAAAGACGGTTCCGATCCTCACAACGATGACTCATATCGGAATTTTCGATCTCATCTTACAACTACCAACCAATGTGAACGCCGTTGCCGGACTGCTACAACGCGATCCCGGTGCGGATGCCCTATTACGCCTCGCATCTTTTTGTATTCATAAGCCGGATGATGCGCTTATCCTCAAAAGCCTACTCAAACTATCAAACGCCGAAACGGACCGCCTCACCAATATCGGGACAGCGCTCATGCGGCTATCAGCAACCGCCCGCCCTATTGCTACGAGTAATATTCGGAGAATGGCTTTCCGGCTTGGTCGGCGTACGCTGACCGAAGCGCTTGTCATCGATGCCGCTCGGCGCAACTCGTCCATCGATCCCGCTTTGCTTTCGGCAGCCGGAAGCGCGCCTGTCATGTCACCCTTTACGGGCAGCATGCTGCTTAAGCGCGGCGTCCCGCAGGGCCGTAAAATCGGCGAAATCATCCAGCGCGCGGAAGAATCATGGATGGCCGCCGATTTTCCAGGCGATGCCGGACAGCTAAATGCCTTCTTGAACGAGGCCATAAAGACCCTGTCATGAAGAACAGGATATTTTGGGCTTAACCTTTGCCCCCTCAGTGCGTTAGAATGGCCACTGAAAGGGAGCGGATACCGTGAATTCATCCTCGAAAAGCCCATCCGGACTGGCGCAACGCATGTCGGACCGCCGCCGTGCTAGCGGACCGGTTAACTCGGCCTTTCGCCAAGAATCCGGACAATGGAGCCGCGAGACCTTTATGATGCCGCGTGGAGATGCGCGGGAAAAGGCCCGTGCACTTTTCGCGCGCTTCCCGAAAGCCGCCTATATGACCGAAATCGAATGGTGGCGCGAGTGTGACGACGGCCAAATTGAATTTACAATCCGCCGTTTGCGCAGCTCGGACTGAACAATCCAATACGGCGAGCTTGCTTTCACCTTCAAAAACCGCGACCCTAAGCCGAGATGATTTCGGCACGACGAATATTTTTTGAAAGCCATAGTGATGAATGATCAACCAGCACCCAATGCCATGTCCGAAAGCGATCTCATCGCTTTTACACAAAATGTAGCAGGGCAATTGAATGCCGCTCGTGAAGCGATTGGCAAAGTAGTGTTCGGGCAGCACGAGGCGATCGAAAATTCGCTCATCACGGTACTATCCGGTGGACATGCCTTGTTGGTCGGCGTTCCGGGTTTGGCCAAGACACGGCTTGTTGAAACATTAGGAATTGTACTCGGCCTTGATAGCCGTCGCATTCAATTCACGCCTGATTTGATGCCATCGGATATTATTGGCTCGGAAGTAATGGATGCATCTTCTACGGGGCAACGCCATTTCCGTTTTATCAAAGGGCCCATTTTCACAAGTCTTCTGATGGCGGATGAAATCAACCGTGCAAGTCCGCGAACCCAATCGGCCCTACTTCAAGCCATGCAGGAATATCACGTAACCGTTGCTGGAGATCGCTACGATCTACCGCGCCCGTTTCACGTGCTTGCAACCGAGAACCCCATCGAGCAAGAGGGCACCTATCCCCTCCCTGAAGCGCAGCTTGATCGTTTTCTGATGCAGGTCGATATGTCCTATCCCGACGAAGCAACCGAGCGTCGCATTCTGATTGAAACGACGACTGTCGATGCTGTACAGGTTAAGCCTGTGCTCTCCGCATCCGATCTCATAGCCGCGCAACAATTGGTGCGTCGTCTCCCGATTGGTGATTCCGTCGTTGATGCGATTCTAACGCTCACCCGTGCTGCGCGGCCCAAAGATGGAAACGAAGAAATCGCGCATCATCTTGCATGGGGTGCCGGACCACGCGCGGGGCAAGCGCTGATGTTAGCTGTTCGGGCAAGAGCGCTCATTCAAGGAAGATTTGCACCCTCGATCGATGACGTCGCAGCCTTAGCGGCTCCAGTACTTAAACATCGGCTATCGCTTAATTTTAAAGCACGTGCCGAAGGCGTAACGATCGACGATGTGATCGCACGGCTCACCGCCAACCTATTGTAACGGGAACCAATCCCTTGGTTCAGGTAACGCTTCCACCATCCGATCCCTTAGGCGCACGCTCAGCGGCGGTTGCGTTGGCTGCGCGTTTACCTTTAATCGTCATTGAAGCCCGTCATATATCATCCATCCTATCCGCTGGTCTCCATGGACGTGGCCGCGCTGGTTCCGGTGAGGCCTTTTGGCAGTATCGAAATTTTATGAGCGGGGAATCCGCAAGCCGGATCGATTGGCGTCGATCTGCCCGACATGATTCAACTTATTTTGTTCGCGAGAGGGAATGGGAATCGCCCCATGCGTTTTACCTCTGGATAGATCGCTCGGCCTCCATGCAATTTTGCTCCCAGCACGCAAAAGCATCAAAGGGCGATAGGGCACTGATCATCGGCTTAGCGCTAGCTGATCTTTTGGTGCGATCCGGCGAAAGCGTCGCCCTGATGGGCCTCACGCGCCCAACCGCCTCGCATCGGGTGATCGATCTTTTTGCCGAAGCGATGATCGCCCAACCAGCCACTCAGCAAGATCGTATTCCGGACTATTCTTTAACGCCGCGAAGTGAAGCCATTTTAATTGGTGATCTGCTCGCGCCTATGGAAGCCATCGCTGAGCCTTTGTCTCGCCTATCGGCCTTAGGCGCAAAAGGGCATCTCTTACAAATTCTCGATCCTGTTGAGCTGATGTTTCCCTTTTCCGGCGAAACCGAACTCATCTCGGTTGAAAATGATGGCTCACTGGATATTGGTGACGCCGACGCTTTCCGCGCGACCTATTTAGAGAGAATGGGCCAGCATCGTGATGCCCTTCAAGAAATAGCGGCGAAAATTGGATGGCATATCGATCAACATATCACCGATGCACCCGCTTCTGATGGGTTAAGAAAACTCTTGTTACGGATGATCGCACCATGATGAGCCTATTTTCCATAGGCTTTTCGCAGCCTTGGCTCTTGATCGCTCTGCTTGCGGTTCCGGGCCTTTGGATTTTGCTTCGTCTGAATCCGCCGCGTCCTCAATCGATCCCATTTCCGCCTTTTCCACTTTTATCGAACACCATCAAAGCGCAACCGGAACCAAGACGGCTTCCAGTATGGTTGCTCCTGATCCGTTTGCTTCTTTGCGTCCTTGTCATAACTTCTATGGCGGGGCCGATCGTCGACCCAGAGCAGCATATTTTTGAAGGTTCAAATCCCCTTTTAATCATCATGGACGATGATTGGACGGCTGCGCCCGATTGGGCCGACCGTCAAACAATGCTCAATGAAATCATGTCCGAAGCAGAGCGCACCGCGCGCCCTGTCGCGCTATTGGCACCTAGCAATCATATCCTCCCCAAGCTCGAATCCGCTAGCGCCTTGCGTGATCAAATCCGAACCCTATCGCCTAAGCCGTTTGCCCAAGAGCTCTCTCATTTACTTGCGCCCCTTCAACGATTTCTAGAAGAACAGCCAAGCGCTAATGTGCTTTGGATCTCGACCGGAATAGTCCGAGACGATGAGCAAGATATCCTTGGCCCCTTAAAGAACATCCTTAAAGATAAAAAAATTACCCTCATCACTAATCCCTCAAGCCCTACCATCGCCATTGCGGGCACGGCCAATGGACCTGACGGATTTTCTGTTCGCCTTATTAAAAGCGATCATATCAAAGAAGCGTCAGGTCTTCTGCATGCCTATGATTCAAAAAACCGTGTCATGGGTGAGGCCCAATTTCACTTCGATCCTCTGTTGAAGGAAACAACGGTAAAATTTATTCTACCGACGGAACTTCGCAACGAAATATCCCGCATTGAAATCGATGGCCAACATTCCGCGGGCGCCGTTACATTAATCGATGGTCAAAGCCGCCGTCGAAAAATAGGGCTCGTAACGGGCGTTTCAGCCGATGCTGCACAGCCTTTGCTATCGCCCAATTGGTTTGTGTCACAAGCGCTACGGCCCTATGCCGATCTGATTGAGCCTAGAGGTGGACCCAACGAAGCCATCTTGGCTATTCTTGAAGTTAAGCCATCGCTAATCGTTCTCACCGATGTCGGAACATTATCGGCCGAGATCGAAAAAAAACTATCCGACTTTCTTAAAGTAGGAGGCTTAGTGATCCGCTTTGCCGGTCCGCGGACGACGAGCGTAAAGGATGGGCTCATGCCTGTTCGTATCCGCCCAGGCGATCGATCACTCGGTGGTGCGCTGACATGGGAAGCACCGAAACATCTCGCACCTTTTACACCCGAGAGTCCATTCAACGGTGTCGAAGCGCCAGAAGAAATTTCGATCACCCGACAATTACTCGCCGAGCCCGATGCCGACTTAGCCCACAAGACATGGGCGGCTCTATCCGATGGCACCCCAATCGTCACTGCAGAAAAACGCGGTAATGGCTTGATGATTTTATTTCATGTTACCGCCGATACAACATGGTCCAACCTACCTATCTCCGGCACCTTTGTCGGCATGTTACGTCGACTGTTAACGCTTTCAAACCGTTCCGAATCCGCATCAACCACAGCGATGCCTACAACGATCTCGGCGCCCTCTTTAATGTTAAACGGCTTTGGTACTCTTGGATCGCCGACAGCGGATGACAAGCCGCTTGAGAATGCCATTCCACAGAAAGCTGACATCGATCATTCAGCAGGCCTTTACGGCGACCCGGAAAATCCGTCAGCGCTCAACGTGCTAGGCGATGGCGATACGTTAACTCAGTTGGATTTCACACAACTCAATGCAAAGAAAATAGAGCTCCATCGCCAAGGAAGTTATGATCTTCGCCCCCCTTTACTCGTTCTGGCAGCATTGCTCTTCGTCATAGATACTCTGGCGACTTTTATCTTGCGTGGTGGGCGAAGCATATTTGCCTTTCGCTCAACGAAAGCAACAATCTTGCTGCCGCTCGTTTTGCTTTCCTTAATGTTGCTTATTCATCCATCGGCCGATGCAACACCGCTTGCGCCCAAAGATGCCGAAGGGCCCCTTCTCACACATTTTGCTTATGTAGTGACAGGCGATGCAACCATTGACGAGATCAGCCGTACTGGTCTTTCCAGTCTTTCCGTTTTTTTAGCGGACCACACCGCGCTTGAGCCGGGCGATCCTGTCGGCGTTGATCTCACCCATGATGATTTGGCCGTCTATCCTCTGCTCTATTGGCCCATAGCGCCAGAGCGTCCCTTGCCAAGCACTCAAAGCTTGGAAAAGGTCGACGCCTTTATGCGGGATGGCGGCACCGTTGTGTTTGATACGCGTGACGCCACCTTAACAATGTCGGGCCTTGATACGACGCCGGAAACAAAAGCACTTCGTCTTATTCTAGCCAATCTCGCAATACCTGCACTTGAGCCCGTTCCGTCGGATCATGTCCTCACCAAAGCCTTCTATCTCATCAACCGCTTTCCGGGCCGTTACGCCGAGGGTACGACATGGGTGGAGGCGCTACCGAAATCAAACCAAGATAGTGATGAACCCGTGCATGCTGGCGATGGCGTATCCTCGGTGATCATTACATCCAATGATCTTGCAGCCGCATGGGCGAGTGATCGCGATGGACAGCCGCTTTATCCGCTAACCCAATCCATGCCACGCCAACGCGAAATGGCCATGCGCGCTGGAACCAATATTGCCATGTATGTTTTAACCGGCAATTACAAAGCAGATCAGGTCCATGTTCCTGCTTTGCTTGATCGATTGGGGCGTTAAGATGGGTTCAATCATCTGGTCCCCTGTCCTTTCACCGGTTTGGTTTAGCTTACTCGGCTTGGGAATAATCATCCCCATCATTGCCATGTTCGTAACGCGGCAACGCAGTGCCTTCTTTCGTATGATCGCTGCACTCGGCCTATTAGCAGCATTAGGCAATCCATCCTTCGAGTTTGAAAAGCGCGAACCGTTAAAAGATGTGGTTGCCCTCGTCGTCGATCATACGGGCTCGCAGACGCTCTCAATAAGAAATGATCAAACCGACAAAGCCGTTGAAGCCGTTAAAAGGAAATTATCAGCATTACCAAATATTGATATTCGGACCATTGATGTCACAGACACGAATGAGGACGGAACACTTGCTTTCCATGCCCTACAGCGCGGCCTATCGGATATCGCTCCGGAGCGGATCGGCGGCGCACTTTTAATCACCGATGGTCAGGTCGATGATATTCCAAAATCAATCGAAGCCTTAGGCTTTCACGCGCCCGTCCACGCCTTGATAACAGGCTATGACGGTGAACGGGATCGACGCATTGAGCTCATCGATACACCGCAATTCGGCCTAGTCGGAAAAGATCAGCAAATTCGATTGCGCATCACGGATCCGGGCTCATCGGCACCCATTCCCGTGACCGTAAAGCGAGATGGTCTACCGATTGCGAGCGGCACCGCTGCACCCGGAAAACTCATCGCCTTACCCATCCACATTGATCACGGCGGTCCTAACCTCATTGAAATTGAAGCAGAGCCTGCAGCAAGCGAGTTAACAACCATCAACAATAAAGCTGTCCTCAATATCGAGGGCATTCGGGATCGTCTCAAAGTATTGCTCGTATCCGGCATCCCGCATCCGGGGGAGCGCACATGGAGAAATACGCTCAAGTCAGACGCGAATGTTGACCTCGTTCATTTCACGATTTTGCGCCCGCCAGAAAAACAAGATGGCACACCCGTCAATGAACTCTCTTTGATCGCTTTTCCAACACGTGAATTGTTTGAAACTAAAATTACCGATTTTGATCTCATCATCTTCGATCGATACGCAGACCTTGCTATTCTTCCTCCCGCCTATTTCGGCAATATCGTGCGTTATGTGAGAGAAGGCGGTGCGCTGTTAATTGCGGCAGGGCCTGAATTTGCGGGCTCCGAAAGTCCTGCCGAGACACCATTGCGCGCCTTGTTACCAGCCTTCCCAGATGGCGATATTATCGAACATCCATTTCTTCCCCGTCTAACCGATGCAGGTAAGCGTCACCCTGTGACGCGCGATTTATCAGGTAGCGCAAATGAGCCTCCCCAATGGGGCGAATGGACACGCCAAATTTCAACCGGAAATATTTCGGGTACGGCTATCATGAGTGGCGATGCGGATAAGCCTCTTTTAATTTTGCGCCATGAAAACAAGGGGCGTGTTGCCTTGCTCTTGTCCGACCACGCGTGGTTATGGGCAAGAAATTTCAGAGGGGGCGGCCCCCACCTCGATCTTCTGCGTCGTCTCGGTCACTGGCTCATGAAAGAACCACAGCTTGAAGAAGAAGCAATACGCGCAACCGCGCAAGGCACACGGCTGATCATCGAACGGCAAACCATGGCCGATAGCGTTGGTCCGATGAACGTAACAGGCCCCAACGGACAAACGCAGTCCGTCACCCTTCAACAAACTAAGCCCGGCCTTTGGCGCGCAGAGGTCAATCCCGGCGCATTAGGTCTGTATCGTGTAAGTGATCGATCGCTCACCGCTTTCGCTAATCTTGGCCCTGCCAATCCGCGCGAATTCCAAAATGTGCTTTCAACGCCAGAAAAGCTCGCAGCAATTACCGCAGCTACTAGCGGTTCTGTTCGACGGATCGCCCATCATAAAGAGGACAGCCTTTCAATTCCTTCTATTTTGTCGCTGAGCGGTAATGTGCGCTTTGCCGGCAATGATTTTATCGCCTTCCGAAACACCGGAAGCTCAACCATTCTAGGGTTGAGCCTATGGCCAATTTTTATCGGCTTCGTAGGCCTCGCCCTTTTGATGGCAAGCCTATTGGCGGGTTGGCTTGGGGAGAGTATTGGCGTTAGGCGGCAGCCGAAACTTTAACGCCGCTGATCTTGCCTGAAAGCTGCGCAATCGTGCCTTCCACCAAATCAAGCGCGAGCAGCCGCTTTGGATCAACAGGTCCCGGCATCTCGACTTTATTGAAGGGCATAACAACAAACCCGGCGCGGGCATAAAAAGGCTCATCGCCAACAAGCAAAATAACGCGGTGCCCTTCGGCTTTGGCCGTATCCACCGCTCGGCCGATCAAGCTCATGCCAATTCCGATGGACGAAAAAGCCTGTTCAACCGCCAGCGGCCCAAGGAGCAAAGCCGGCATATCCCCCACCATAATCGGGGTTAGTCGAATAGAGCCCACCACCAAAGTTCCGACAAGGGCAACATAAGAAAGCGTCGGAATAGGCGTAACGCCCTCGCGCAAGCGATAAGCCGTTTTAGCAAAGCGTCCGGGCCCAAAAGCGCGCTCGTGCAATTTCTCGATGGTTCCGGCATCGGCCGGATGTTCGTGGCGGATGGTCAAAGGAAGGTCGGTCATGGTCTTGAACTCTCAGCGGAGGCTTATGCCTCTTAGGCGAAGGAAACCTGCAAAATGGCAGGAAAGTGCTGGAAGAACCTATCGGTTCCTCAAAGCATCATCCTCGTCGCAGCTGTCGGTTATGAAAAATATGACCCTTCATAAAATCGCTATTATCACGATCCATAGTGCCCGTCCATGCCTCAAGCCGCTATACCCGCGCCCCCGCATTTTTTGGATCAGCCTATTCCCATTCAAGGCTTGCTCCCTAGCCGATGTCGGACAAAATCGGGTAGAGAGATCCTTAATCCATTTTTTAAAACCAAAAGAGACCCGACATGCTGGATCGTCCTACCACCAAAGAAGCCTGGATCGCCCGCGCCCGCGCAACTGTTCCCGAAGGCCGCGCCTTTATCAATGGGCACTATGTCCCGGCTCTATCCGGCAAGACCTTTGACAAAATTTCATCCATGGATGGGTCGGTTGCAGGGAAAGTCGCCGATTGCGACGCTTCCGATATCGACGCCGCCGTCAAAGCGGCCCGCACCGCGTTTGAAGATGGTCGCTGGCGCGACAAGCCCGCCACGGAGAAAAAGCGGATCCTTTTGCGGTTTGCCGAACTCATCAAAGAACATACCGATGCCATCGCCGTACTCGAGACTCTTGATGTCGGCAAAGTCATCGGCAATTCGCTCGCGATCGATGTGCCCTATTGCTATGCGTGCATTCAATATTATGCCGAACTTGCCGACAAGATGTATGACGAGATCGCACCGATGAGCCCGAATGATCTCGTGCAAGTCCGCAAAGAACCGCTCGGCGTTATTGGTGCGATTGTCCCTTGGAACTATCCGCTCATCATCGCCGCATGGAAGCTTGGACCTGCCCTTGTCGCTGGCAACTCCGTTGTCTTGAAACCCGCAGAACAATCGCCCTTCGCCTCGCTCTATCTAGGCCAACTCGCCAAAGAAGCAGGCATTCCCGATGGCGTACTCAACATCGTGCCGGGCTATGGCGAGAAAACCGGAAAGCCGCTCGCGCTTCATATGGATGTCGACATGATTGCTTTCACCGGCTCAACCGAAGTCGGCAAGCTGATGCTGAAATATGCGGCTGAAAGCAACATCAAACGCGTGGCCTTGGAGCTCGGCGGCAAAAGCGCACAAATCGTCATGCCGGATGCCGATCTCGATAAAGCAGCTGAAGCCATTGCTTGGTCAATCTATTACAATCAAGGCCAAACCTGCCACGCCGGATCGCGCGTGCTCGCGCATCGCTCCATCAAGGATACGCTCGTTGCCAAGATTGCAGCGGTCGCCAAAGCACAAATCCCCCAAGGCCATTCGTTTGATCCATCCGCACAAATGGCTGCGATGGTCGAACAAAAGCAAATGGAACGCGTGCTCGATTACATCGCCATTGGCGAAAAAGAAGGCGCTAAAATTGCGCTGGGCGGCAAGCGTGTCATGGAAGAAACCGGCGGCTTTTATATCGAGCCAACCATCTTCGATAATGTGAAGCCCGATATGCGCATCGCTCAAGAAGAAATCTTTGGTCCCGTTCTCGCTGTGATTCCGTTCGACACCGAAGAAGAAGCAATACGCATTGCCAATGGCACCGTGTTCGGCCTCGGTGGCTCAGTCTGGACGAAAGACATGAACATCGCGCACCGTGTGTCAAATGCCATCCGCGCCGGCACGGTTTGGGTTAATTGCTACGATAAATCATCGCCCGTCACCCCATTCGGTGGCTTCAAACAATCAGGCTTCGGCCGCGATCGTTCGCCTCATGCGGTTGATAAATATATGGACTTTAAGACGATATGGACGGTGTATGAGTAATGAGGTTCGGCAATCGAAATAATCAAAACGATTACAGATCCTCTAATATCTAAACGCCAAAAAATTCACGGCAGACATCATGATCAAAATTACTAAAATAGAAATCACCAATCACCGCTTGCCGCTTGATCCACCCTTCAACGCGAGTTGGGACACGCAACCCCGCAAGCATTTCGATGCCTGCATTGTTCGCGTCCATACCGATGCGGGGATCACTGGCGTTGCATCGGGTGATTTCATGGTCGGCTTTCAAGGCCATGAACATCTCTTTATCGGCCAAGACCCGATGCAGATTGAGCGGCATTATCGCATCCTGAATAACATCCAATTCCATTATGGCCGCTGCTGGCCGCTTGATCTCGCGCTGTGGGATTTAGCAGGCAAAATCACCAAGCAACCGGTTTGGAAATTATTGGGCGGCCTATCCAACAAAGTCCGCGCCTATGCGTCATCCGGCACGTTGCGCGCGCCGGAAGCCTTGGCCGATGCATCTGAAAAATATTTGGCCGAGGGTTTTAAAGCGCTCAAAATCCGCTTTCACCGCGGTGATTGGCGCGCCGATATTAAAGCGCTGGAAGCCGTCCGCGCCCGCATTGGCAATAAGCTTGATCTGATGGTTGATTGCAACCAAGGCTGGCGCATGTCGTGGGATGCCTATTCCTCTTGGTCGTTAAAAGATGCCATCCCAGTCGCGCGCGAATTAGAACGGCTTGGCGTCTATTGGATGGAAGAACCCCTCCACCGCTCCGACCGTGAAGGGATGCGCCGTTTGCGCGAAATGGTTGATGTGCGCATTGCCGGTGGTGAAATGACCCGCGAGCTCTACGAGTTCCGCGATCTGATCCGCGATGGCTGCCTCGACGTCGTGCAACCCGACGCCGCACTAGTCGGAGGCATCACAGGCCTTCGCCGCATCGCCGCGATGGCGGAGGAAAACAACATCGTCTTCACCCCGCATACCTGGACCAACGGCATGGGCGTCGTGGCTAACGCGCACCTGACCGCAGGCGTTGCCGACGCGCCTTTCCTAGAAATGCCCTATGATCCACCAGAGTGGAGCCTCGATCGGCGCGATTACATGATGGAAAAGCCGCTCGGCGTCGATAAAGACGGCTGGGTCGTCTTGAGCGATGAGCCGGGCATGGGCTACACTCTCGATGAGGAAAGGCTCGCCGCTACTCGCCTTGGCTGAGCCTACCCCAAAGGGAGTGACGACGTGGATCGGAAATGGCTACCGTTAAATGCCCTGCGCGCTTTTGAAGCCGCAGGGAAACATTTGAGTTTTACGGCGGCGGCCAATAGCCTTACCGTTGCGCAAAGCGCGGTCAGCCGTCACGTCATCGTGCTCGAGAATTTTTTGGGCGTGCCGCTTTTTGAGCGCCGCCCCCAGCAATTGGTTCTCACCGAAGCGGGCCAACATTTGCTTCCCGTTGTCACAAAGAGTTTTGATCGCATCGATCAAGCGCTTTCCGATATTATCAAAGAAGGCCGCTCGCCGCGTCGCGCGCTCAAAGTCTCGCTGCCTGCGACCTTCGCGCATCAATTGGCCGTGCCAATCCTGAAAGATTTCCGTGCCGAGCATCCCGGCGTTACACTTGATATTGAATCCGACATGGGACACGGCATCGAAACGGAAGCCGATGTCGCCGTTGTCTTCACCGAGCCATCGGTCAGCGATACCGTGCTCGATCTCCTTTGGATGGAGCGATTGACGATCCTTTGCCATCCCTCCATCGCGGCCAAAGCAGACCCGAATGATCCGGCGCATTTTATCGAAAGCAATGATCTGCTTCACATGAAGCTCGATCACCGCTCGCGCCACCATCAATGGGATTTATTCGCGCGCGGCATCGGGCGACCTGATCTCGATGTGGATCGCGGCCTCGTCTTCGATACGTCGCGGCTTGTTGTGCAATATGCGCTATCGGGCGAAGGCTTGGCCCTCGTTGATCCGATGTTGTTCAAATCGGAAATCGATGCAGGGCAATTGGTCAGCCCCTTCGATATCGCCGTTGATGGCGGCTATGGATATTATCTTTCAACGCATCCCGAAGATTTGAACGATGAGGCGGTAGCTTTATTCCGTTCATGGTTGATCAACCGATTTGCAGCCCATTTAGCCGATGGGCCGACCTCGCGGTTAAAAGGCACGTCCGAGGCTGGCGCAAAAGCAGGCTCTCCCTTTAAAGCCTAACCCACAAAAACCACTTCAACCCTTGGCAGGACACTAATGGCGCGGCATTCCCTTTTTCATCCTGACTTCAAAGCCAAGCCGTTTTGGTGGGACGCGTATGAGCCAAAACCGCTGCCACCCATAGAGCTTCCAAAAGAAGCCCGCGTGGTAATTGTGGGCGCTGGCTATGCAGGCCTCTCAGCCGCATTGGAACTTCATAAAAGCGGCATTGAATGTATCGTGCTGGATGCCAACGAGCCCGGCTATGGCGGCTCAAGCCGCAATGGCGGCATGGTGTCGGGCGGCGTTAATGTCGGCAAACGCTATCTTGCCAAAGCGATGTCGCCGGATGAAGCAGCGCCCTATCTCAACGACGCCGCCGATGCGTTTAGCCATATCGAAGCGTTGATTGAACGCGAAAAAATTGAATGCAACTGGACAAGGTCCGGCTATTTCTTAGGCGCGTGGTGCAAGAGCCATTATGACAGCATGGCCAGCAAAATGGACACGCTGAACGAGAACGCGCAATCGGAGGCCTATCTCGTACCACCCGAACGGCAACGCGAAGAAATTGGCTCCGATTATTATCGCGGCGGAATGGTCATCGGTCGTGCAGCCATCATCCACCCCGCGCTTTATTTCAAAGGTCTGCTCGATCTTTGCACCGCACGGGGTATTCGCATCGCATCAAAAACACCCGTCAATAAGCTCACGCCATCAGGCTCAAACTGGACAGTAGAAACGCCGCACGGCTCCATCAAAGCAGGCGATGTCATCATCGCGACAAATGGTTATACGGGCGATGTTACACCCCAATTTAAACGCCGCGTTGTGCCTGTCGGCTCCTACATCATCGCGACAGAAGAACTACCACCCGACATTGCCGCATCGCTAAGCCCCAAAAATCGCTCGATTGCCGATACGCGCCGCGTACTCACTTATTATCGCATGTCGCCCGACGGCAAGCGGCTGATTTTCGGTGGTCGCGCCAAATTCGGCCATACCGATCCGGTCGAAACGGCGAGTATCCTCTATGAATTCATGACCGACCGCTTTCCGCAATTGAAAGGCGTATCGATCACCCATGCCTGGACGGGCAATGTCGCCTTCACGCTCGACGAGATGCCGCATATGGGCAAGATGGATAATCTCCACTTTGCGCTTGGCTGCAATGGTTCAGGCGTCGCCATGATGAGCTATCTCGGCCATCAAACGGCTCGCAAAATCGCGGGCCTTTCCAATAAAATCTGCGCCTTCGACCAGCCAGAATTTCCCGACCACCCAATGTATAATGGCTCGACATGGTTCTTGCCGTGGATTGGGCGGTATTTCCGAACGCGGGATTGGATGGATCGACGGTTTAATTAAACGAGGGAGGTAATGGCTTTATTCAAAGCCCCACTTTACCTTTCGCGATACCCCTATCCAAAAAAAAGGCGATGCGAACAACCTTCATTGGGTTAGTTTCGTATCACCTCACACAGAATAGACTTTGCCTAAAAGCGTGACGCGGAGATGAGACGATGAAGACGAGTGCAAAAGTAGTGGTAATTGGCGGCGGCGTCGTCGGCTGTTCGGTTCTTTATCATCTCACCAAAGCGGGCTGGACCGATGTCATGTTGATCGAACGTGCGGAATTGACCGCCGGTTCCACATGGCATGCGGCAGGAGGCTTTCATACGCTGAATGGCGATCCGAATGTCGCTAAGCTCCAACAATATACCGTTGAGCTCTATAAAGAGATCGAAGAGAAATCGGGCGTCGCTTGCGGCCTGCATCTCACGGGCGGCGTCATGCTCGCCGGCACCGAAGACCGAATGGATTGGCTTAAAATGGCCCATGCCAAAGGCCGCTATCTCGGCATGCATACCGAGATTATCTCGGCTGAAGAAGCCAAGAAGCGGATGCCGCTGATCGACGAAAAGCATTTCGTTGGCGCGATGTATGATCCGTTGGAAGGCCATCTTGATCCTTACGGCACCACGCATGCTTACGCGAAATCGGCAAAAATCAACGGCGCTGAAATAGTTGTGCGCAACCGCGTGTTAGAACTCAACCAACGCGAAGATGGCACATGGGATGTGGTGACGGAACAAGGCACGGTTCACGCCGAGCATGTTGTCAATGCAGGCGGCCTATGGGCGCGTGAAGTTGGCCGCATGGTTGGCCTGGAGCTGCCAATCCTCGCGATGGAACACATGTATCTGTTGACCGAAGATATTCCGGAAGTAGCCGAAGCCAACAAAGCGACCGGCAAGGAAGTGATCACCGCGCTAGACTTCGAAGGTGAAATCTACACCCGCCAAGAACGCGGCGGCATGTTGATGGGCACCTATGAAAAGGCTGCAAAGCCTTGGTCGGAGCAAGAAACCCCATGGGATTTCGGACAGAATTTATTGGAGCCTGATCTTGATCGTATTGCACCCGAACTTGAAGTCGGTTTCGAACATTTCCCGTCTTACGGCAATACGGGCATTAAAAAGATCATCAATGGCCCGTTCACTTTCGCGCCTGATGGCAATCCGCTCGTTGGTCCTATTCGTGGCTTGAAAAATTTCTGGGTCGCATGCGGCGTCATGGCAGGCTTTAGCCAAGGCGGCGGTGTTGGCTTGGCGCTATCCAATTGGATTGTTAAAGGCGATCCGGGCTTTGATGTGTGGGGCATGGATGTCGCGCGTTATGGCGATTACGCAACGCTTGCTTATACCAACGCAAAGGTACGTGAAAATTATTCTCGCCGTTTCCGCATTCGTTTCCCGAATGAAGAACTGCCTGCAGGCCGCCCGTTCCGCACCACGCCGATCTATGATCGCCTGCTGGCTGATGGCGCCGTGATGGGCGAAAGCTATGGCTTGGAATATCCGCTGTGGTTCGCACCAAAGGGCATGGACGCGAAAGAAGTATTCTCCTTCCGTCGTTCAACAGATTTCTCGCATGTTGGCAATGAAGTCGCGCGCGTTCGCACCTCAGTCGGTGTGATGGAAACATCCGGCTATGCGAAATACCGCGTCACCGGTGAAGGCGCAGAAGCATGGCTCTCGCATATGCTTGCTAATAAAATCCCGGCAACGGGCCGCATGGTTTTAACACCGATGCTGAATGATAATGGCAAGCTGATCGGTGATTTCACCCTTGCTAAATTGGGCGCCGAAGAATTTCTGATCATCGGCTCGGGCCCTGCCGAGCAATATCATATGCGTTGGTTCGAAGCGCATTTGCCAAAGTCGGGCGTACATATTGAAGCCTTAGGCCTCAATATGGTTGGCCTTTCGATTGCGGGTCCAAACTCGCGCGCTTTGCTCGCAAAACTGACGTCGAAAGATGTCTCAAGTTCCGCCTTCCCGTTTATGGCCATTCGTAAAATGGATCTCGGTCCCATTCCGGCCATTGTCGGCCGCGTGACCTTCACGGGAGACCTTGGTTATGAAATTTGGGTGAAGCCTGAATATCAACGCGCTCTTCTCAATCTCGTCTTGCAACAGG
>Ga0208618_1000411_pt1 | contig 19961 bp, 19 predicted proteins | sample CryBogCBE18Jul08_FD_184585 | JGI IMG/M metagenome (GOLD analysis project Ga0208618, IMG submission 184585) | Freshwater microbial communities from Crystal Bog, Wisconsin, USA - CBE18Jul08 (SPAdes) | ecosystem: Environmental > Aquatic > Freshwater > Lake | place: Crystal Bog, Wisconsin, USA...
GCCAGCCCCAGCACCCGCCCCAGAGCCTTTACCAAAGCCAGTGCTTATATCTAATGTAGGTATAATTCCAAATATGAAATCAGCCACAATGAACGGATTTACAATTTCTGCAAGTAGTGAATATAGCAATTCTTATGCTGCTTGGAAGGCATGTGATACAAATGATAAAACAAGTTGGGCGATGCGTGGAAATACATTTCCCTCCTGGTGGCAAGTTCAGTGCCCGTCTCCTGTAGCTATTTCTTATATTGAATTATCAAAACGAACATTATGTAGCCAATGTATAAAAGATTTTATATTTCAAGGAAGTAATGATGGTTCAAACTGGGTAGATCTTGCCTCTTCTACAGACGAATTAACTGCTATTGGTAATTATCCAGATTTACTTACTATAATTATTAACGATTCTAGTAATACATCGTATACATATTATCGTATATATTGTACTGCTGGGTTTGGACCAGATCCTGGTTTTGCTATCTTCCAAATGTACGAAAAAGTTCCAATAATATCAAATACGATTATGGTTGATGGAGGAGTTATGCTAAGTCCTTCAGTAATCTCTACAGCAGATCACACTACAAGTGATTTACCATCGTCCGCAACAGCAGATTTGATTGCCGAAGCAATATCAGTCATAGCGAACTCTGGTAACACAAATCCTACAGCAGATGATATTGAAAATGCAATTAATGCTGCTATAAATATTGTTGCAAATGCTACACCTCAGTAGGCGAAAAAATTTGATTCGGTTATCAGTCCTAGTTATAAAGTAATGCAAAAATGTCTCATACATATAAAAAGTGTTATTGTGAGCCTGATTCTGATGAGATGGAACGTCGGTGTGATGAATATGAAGCACATCTCGAAGAACTAGAGAAAGCGAAGGAGCAGGCGCACGCCCACTACTTAGCTACCCACACCGGCAGCGGTATTCCACTCTATAAGCTCGTATACATTACAGATATTCCATATCTCGACGGTGGAGCAGCTGCTGTCAATTGGAGCCCAGAAACAAATCAGTTTATTGTGTGTGAGCCAGGAGAACAAGATTGGTTTGTTGATCGAACGGAGGAGTCACTGCGCGCATTTGCTAATATTCTTGCATTCAATCCAAAGGAATGGGGATGCCGACGCTGCGGATGCTCGGCAGAATCTAAGGACAAGGAGCGCATCTGCTGGTGTGATACTTGCCAGGATGGATGTGATACTCCTATTAGAATAGAGCGTCAGGAACTTGCTCCTCCGCGCGCCAAGTCGCAGTTCTTGACGCGTCGAGGCTCTCTTCCGCCACCACCGGTTGTACCACTACAGCGCCTCACGGCAGTTGGTAGCGATTATACTCACTTTGAGCCAGCACCAATCTCACCGAACTCTCCGTCACCAATCCCCTTGAGTGCTGAAGATTTCCTTAGATTCAAGTCGTCCTAAACTCTTAAAAAAAAATAAATAGTAATAAAACTACTAAATATTTTTTTTGGTTTTTAGCGACGACGACGAGTCTGTTTACGCTTATTACGCCGCTGCCGCATGGTTTGTCCTAAAGAACGTAATGGTGGGCGATCGTTTCTTTTGCTAATCCAGTAATAAGGATTCGTGATTCGTTCTCCAGTTTTACCATTTTTAAAATAAAAATGAATACCATAAGGTTCACTATAATGCCACATAATAGTTCTAATTTTATCACGTAGTTCTTTTGGATAATCATTAATATAGATTCGCTCTCCATTTAGCATACGTTGAATGAGCGGTTGAGGCAATAGATAGGGTTCTGCTGGCGCTGATGGAGTAATGACAAGTGGCGGCATATATTCTTGCGCTGCGGCTGATAATTTTGGCTTCATATTAAGTGACTTCTTCAAATTCGGTAACATACCAAATCCTGAAGGTGTACCCATCGGTCCCAATACCGGCATAGAAGTACGTGGCGGCAGTGGTGGTTGCTGCGCAGGCATGTAGACGTTCAACTTTGATAATGGTGTATTATTACTGTTTTTTAGTGGTATTATATTTCCCATCTCTGCGTTATCCATGAACTTGCCAGCCCATTTTTCGGGAGTATTGTTTGAACTCATCCTTACATTATCCAGCGATTTAAACTCCAAACGCAAAAAGCCAATAAAGATGGCACATCCAAGGATTGGTCTCATTGTTACCGGTACAGAGACCGCACAAGACTTTCTACATTTTTTAAAAACACTAGAACAGTGGCATCCGAATGCGGAACTTTTCGTCTATACGGACGACGCAACCGACCAACTTATCAAAACAGCAAAATTCAAAGGCGTCATTCACCGACGAACACGACTAAATGCGTATAAAGGTCTCACCCGTCCACAAATGGAAAAAACTAAAGGCATCGCCTACGCAAATCTATGGACTGATTTCATGTATGAAAAAGCAGCAGTTCTTACGTGGATGTTTGAAATTCAGCCAACAGAACCGGCGTGGTTTCTTGACGCGGATATTTCACACTTAGCCCCGCTGCCCGCTATTCCATCGACGGCAACGGTGGCATTGTCACCCCACGCAATACGACCTCAGGACGAAGAAAAATATGGTAAATATAACGGAGGATTTCTATGGTTCAAAGATGCTTCGCTACTTCCAGTATGGCAAAAAGCAGGACATACTGCTAAATTTTTCGAACAGTCTGCGTTAGAAGACGTGGCAACCGCAGCAGGTGATACATTATACGAATTTCCACCACAGGTAAATTTTGGTTGGTGGCGTATGTTTCAAGCACCCTATTCGAGACAAGAAATACAAGAAAAATTCACCATTTTCCGCAACGATCAAAGTGTAGGCATTCGCTATGATGGCAAACCATTACAGTCCATTCATACGCACTGGTTTTCCACCACCGCGTTTGAATGTGTCTCTTTTCGTATGTGGTTTGACGAATTTACAAAGAAGTTTAAGGCGCATAAGCCACTACAGAACTATCGTAAACTTATCGGTTTAGTGTAACGGAAACAATTTAGGAATACCGACGTTAAAAAACGGTCGGCATTGCTCAATTCGAGTCCACGTTAAACGAAAGAGCCCTTCTGCCGAGCAGTAGGACTGCCACCATTCGCGCCCCGCCAAAGACATCTTCGTCCACGTATCAGCCGATGTTTCTTTTACAATACGGGAAACATCAGCAGGCGTAGATGCCTTGAAATAATGCACGCCCTCCTTAGGCGCAACAAGATAACCGGTCATATCTACACCTTCGGTTACAATGGGAACAACACCACAGGCAAAGTATTCAATCTCACGGTTACATTTGGGACCGAAGCCAGGTAAACAGAGACCAAAGCGCGCGTGGCAGAGTTTGTCAAGATACTCGGTCTGTGTATAAGGATACGATGAGCCAGTGGAATCAATTGGCATAGAAAAGAGTTCTACACATTTACTCCAATCGTATTTTGTGCGATTCTTCTGCTGGACACCATTTTCGATTTTCCCAAGAAAGAGTGACTTAATGAGACGTTTGCCATATCCAAGTAAATTCTTCTTTTCGAAACATACAGTTTCTATTGCACGAGGTGAGCGAGCCCAGAATCCCCATACTGACTGGCGCAGTCGATGGGAATCTGGTCCAGGTGGCGCACAGTTACCAAAAAGTGCCATTTGGTACGATGGCGGTGAAGACCACCAACGGGGCGTAGGACGGTCATATAATAGCACTTCACCAATAGCTCCCCACCAACAATAGCCGGTATCTTCGGTCTTTTCAATCTTTACATATCCACGCTCATCCCAAATATCTACCATTTCACGAAAAGTATCGCCATTATGATGCCATAATCCTTTGAGAGCATTGCCAAACGGCACAAGAATACGCGGAACCTTTGTATTAGGTGCAAGTGTTTTATCACGAGCGATTTTTAGCATATCCTTAAAACCGAACTTCTTGATTGCTGTACTCACAGCAAGGAGAGCATTTTGGCGACGAACAGTAATTGGCTCACGCCGAATGAGTCCTGCTACATAATTGAGTTCGGCAGCACCTGCTAAATGAATACGGTCTCCACGGGGTTTTTCCTCTAAATTAAACTCCATCACGTAAGCTCCCGCTGGCGCCAGCCAAATATAGTCAAGACCTGAGGAGGCAGCAGAGCCAAATATCCATGAAGCATGCGCAAACGCCTTGCGGCGCACTACCGCTGTATCTGTATCAGATACATAACGGACAATCCAACCCTTAGAGAATATATATTCTGCAACCGATTCCGCCCATTCGCGCGTACAGACGGCATCATGGTCGTCATCAACGCAAAACACCGCGACAGGTAACTCAGGCACCTCTTCTACCGGCTCAATTAGTTCACGGAGTAGCATAATATCTTCTGCGGATACCAGCGAATGGTCGGACGACGGAGGTAAAGCCCATACATCTTCGGAATAATAATTCATATCATCCATCATTGGCACAAGTGTAATATTTCCCTTTTCGGCAGACGACCAGACACAGTCGCGCAAAAATGGTGTAATATCACGTAATTGTGGAACTAGAAATTCGGGCACAGCAAGATTACACGACTTGAGTAATCGCCGAATTGTTAGAACCTTAGGCAAGTAATGTAAAATCCACTGACTGAGTGTTGTTTTACACGCATCGGAAATAGGAATAGAAATAATGGACGGCACGTGAATCGACGGCATCATATGACTTACGCGCGCAGATTCCCACGCACTAGTCCATTCCTTGTGCGCACCAACAAAAATATCATTAAAGGAACTAATGAGTCCTTGGCAATTGATAAATGTACCCCCCTTAAAATGATACAATGGTAAAGAATTCGCAGTTGGAGTATACATATTTTGTTCGCCCGCCTGAAAATTAAAAAGGTCGTCAGAATCGGGGTCGGCAGTATGCTTCAACATAGTACAAATTACTTTAGCAGATTCATCGTGGACCGCAAGGATTGAACGTGGAAATGATTTGCGAAACGCGGTACGATTCCACATAGAATTCATATCTACCGGTAACTTTCCTACCTCAGATAAATCCTTACACACTTTCATAGATTGAATAGGAGTAGGGTCAATATATAGAAACGCAGGACGGTAAAGTATATCTTTTGGCTCGTAATCACGAATGTTTGAGTTATGCAGATGCATTGTTTTAATCGAATAGGCAGGATTGACTACAAGAAATTTATGTTTTAGCATGACAATCGTAATTGTATTATCGCAACCAGATTGACCGAATGGAAAGCCGAATTCTTCTTGCGTCGGTGTAAAATCCATGGAATCACGTGCCAAAATCCACGTATCTTGTGAATCCGCACGCGGTCCAAAGATATAAGGCTCTTTACCCGCGCCCACCCCCTTGTCCTCCCACCGCAGAAGCGCTAAAAAGAGCCTTTTCTCGGCAAGAGAAATCTTCCATAAATACGATAGCGTCTCATTGAACCAAATATCAGAGTTTGCGAAAATAACAAATGCGCCTGCCGGCACCTTTTCCTGAATCGCCTTAAACACATCGTAGTACGTTAATCGTGCGCCGATCACAACCGATGTAAGTTTGGGCGAAACCGGTAGATCGCTATACTCTTCCTCGTTGAGAAGTAATATATTATCAATCCAAGGACACTCAATATTTTTCTTGAGACATAGGCGAATCTCGCGCGCACGACGTTGTGTTGGATGATGAAAATATTGTTGAATGAGCCAGGTTTGCGGAATGACACTATCGGTTGCATCAACGGGAATCTGTGATAGCCGCGCCCCATTGAGCGCCCGCGCCCAGGCATCATACATAATACGTGTGCCAAGGTCAAGTGCATCCCGTTCAACCGCCGATGACCATACAACAACGTTCATACGTAGTAAGTGCGCAAGAGCTATAATAATTTTTTCGGATGACGAATCCGCAACTCGAATCGGCTCGCCTAGGTAAGGATAATTGTCGTGTAGCTCTTCAATTGGCAATGTGTGGACCCAACGGAATCCACGCGCATCAAGGGCGTCAATAACACTATTTGGAGCAAGTAGCAGACACTCTGATTTGTTCGAAAGCACAGACGGCAAAACATCCATCCACGCATCCAAATTCGCATCGGTATTTAATAGAATCGCCACAAGCGCATCGGCACCCACAATCTCTACTGCTTCAGGCTCAGTAACAACGCAGTGCCATCGCCTCCAGCGCTCACTTTTCGCAAACGACGATCGTGCCCATAGAAGGGTCTTACGATCCGAACCAATCTGTGATTCGAAGCGTAGAATACGAATAGGTTTTCCATTCAGGGGGTGACGCGCCTCCATATGTCAACTTAATTTATTTACAATGCGACGTCTTTAACCCTCCTCAAACATGTATAAGGTAAACAACGCCTACTTTCGCAATCACATCCATCAGCGCATAGGCAATGGTTGTATACTTCTTTTCCACCAACGCATTCTCCTGTAACCAATAGACAATAGGATATAATGACCATACCGCCAATGTCAAATAAACTGCACTCTTATTTTTTGTTTGCTGTAATAGGATTCCTATAATAGGTAGGAACGCAAGCATACCAAGGGCAAAATATCCTTTCGATTCCAATGGGTTCTTTGTCTTTGTACCAAGATAACCGGCAAGAATCATCAAAATATCACAGGCGACCATCGGTAAAATAACCTCAGCAGACACATCATTTGCGTAAAGAAGTGCTGCAAGTATTAGAGGGGTTGTTAGAAGCCAGTCACTATGCCGCCAACGGTCGGACTCTTCGGGGTGAGCCATCATTTGTGAATAAGCAATACAGGCAATAGTAGGAATAATAGAAAGGGCAGGAGATGCTGAAAATGCGGTAATGACAGATACAATAAAAAAGATTGTAAAAGCCGAGGACACCGCAATAGTATCCCATGCACCCCCTTGGTGAATTTTTTGACCGATAAAAAATCCAGGAATGATGATGCGGGGAGCAATAGCAGAGATTGCCGAACCCATTTACAACTACGTGTTATTTTTATCTAATAATATGCGTTACCATAGGCATAAGAAGCATTTGTAGGTTCTCCTACAACATACGTCGCAAAGACGGATGATACAGTACCGGTTCCAACTGGATATCCTCCATCTGGCATAATAATTACGGCATTGCTTTGGGTGTATGGATAAGGACCGAACGTTTGGACCAGAACACTGCTTATATAGACATTAATATTAATAAACGAATTAAATCCGTTGACAAATGTACTAAATAAATAGTATTGCCAACTGATGTTGAGGGGTGTTAATGTTGAATATATATGTTCATTTAATGGGTCAAGTCCTGAATTATCGTCAACCGAAGCGACTTGGGCGTTATATGTATTTTGGTAAGGCCATATATTGGTCAAACTTGTATAGACACTGCTATTATAAATACTATAGATATATTCCATCTTATATGCACTATCTGCGAGCATAGGAAAATTTGAAAACTGTGGATTGTTAATAATTCCCCATTGGTTGAAATCGAATGCGAGCAAATTATTATTTTGGGTATATGCTTGCGTATTAGTACTAACGTCAATCAAAATGACTCCTTGCTGTAAAGCCACACTGTTAAGAGAATTTGGATTAAATGTTACACGGAAGGTACTACCTGGCAAATCTATAATATTATTGATTTGAACTACAAAATTATAATTTTGTGAAAAATTTAAATAGGCGGTGAAATTATTGGAATTTAATTGTATAACCTGTACCGAATTTATAGTCGACACAATGGCACTCGCATTTGCGCTAATTGTTGATATTTCACCCGATAAAGTGTATAATCCAGATGATACCTGACCTGATAAGGTTGATAATGACGTTGATATTTCACCAGATAATGTATATAAGGCATTATAAATACTAGATGTAACAACTGCGTCGACGACCGCCGTTTGGGTTGATAAGGCACTTGATAGATAATATACGTACGCAGTATTTGTACTGTTTATTAAATTGACAGTATACTGTTCTAATTCTACAAATGACGAATAGATACCTTCAAGAATACTACTTGTCGTTACAACCGCCAACTGTGTACTAAGGCTAATAATATTAAGTGTATTTGCATTTGTTGACGCAACAAGGCAACTTATATCGTACTCATAAATTGTAGAAAAATTCGATAAATATAATTGTGTAGAGGTCAACTCACCTGATAAAGATATAATGGTACTATTGACTGAATAAATATTTGTTGAAAAAATAGTACTGGCTATAATTGCTGTACCCGTTGTCGATAATAATCTAAAATCATTTTCGAGTGTAGTTAAGCGACCATCGTCCGCATATAAGACATAATTAATTGTACTTATTGAGGCTAAAAAGCTATCTGATGTGCTTAATAAATTACTATTGATTGACATGCTAAATGTATTAAATGTATCAACAGATACCATATTTGTTGAAATAGTGGAGAGCTGTACTGCCGTCCATTGTACTGTAGAATATAATCCATAATTTAGAAGATCTATAATATAATTATTTGTAGAATTAATTCCAATACCGATGCCTGTACTCATTGTTGAAAGCCATAACTGTGTAGATGAATAGAGTTGACTGACGGCACTATTATAAGAAGATACATTTGCTAAACTATTGACTGTACTTACACATACATTGAGCGTACTTTGATAATACGAGTTAAGTTGGACTTGAAACGAATTTGCGGTCGACAAAAACGCGGCATTTAAGCCAGTCGATTGTGTCAATAAGAAATCTTGATAGTAAAATACAGTGCTAAATGATGAATAGGTATAATACTCTAAAGTACTAAGTTCTTGTACTACACCATTACCATAGGTATCACTCACTAATGTACTTAAATCAACATATGTACTAACAATAGCATCGCCTACTGATGTACTCAATGCTGCGAGTGCTGTAGGATTTACACTATTGGACCAATACGTCTGACCTTGACCGTTGGCATAGAGTGTGTATAATGACGAAATGGGTACATTTCCACCGGCTCGAAAACTGAGTTGCTGGAGCAGCAACGAATTTAAATTTGCTCCCGTAGCATAAGCCATCCTACCGTTATAAGGCATTTTTCCCTGCCGTATGAATACGCAGCATCTAAAAACAAGTTATAAAGTAAGAGTACAATGTCAAATTCAGGAGGACTTCTCCAATTGGTTGCCACCGGACGTCAAGACATCTATCTTTCCGGTAATCCGCAGACTACATTTTTTAAACAAGTATATCGGCGCTATACAAATTTCAGCATAGAGACTCAGCGTATCCCATTTGATTCGGCGGTCGATTTTGGTAAACTTATTACGGTGACGGTTCCACGAACGGGAGACCTCCTATCGCAGGTGTATTTACAGATTAATCTACCACAAATCACGCCGGCGGGACCGCAACCGTACCCTCAAGGTGTTGTGACCGAACAGCCTACGGATTATTCGCAGATTGTAAACTCAGTCAGTTGGGTCAATGGTGTCGGTTACGCAATGATTGATTACATTAGTATTTGGATAGGTCAGCAGGAGGTGGATCGTCATTATGGTGAATGGATGTATCTCTGGACGCAGTTAACTACACCGGGGTCAAAGAAAGATGGTATTTACTTTATGACAGGAACACAGGAAGTCTATAACGACCAGTCGCAATCGGGTCCATTAAATCTTATAGTTCCACTCGACTTCTGGTTTTGTAAGAATCCAGGTCTCGCATTACCACTTATTGCACTCCAGGCGACACCGGTACGCTTTTACTTAAAACTCAAAAATGGTAACGATATGGTCTTCAGTAACAGCTTAGAAAACGCAGTTCTGACAAATAATCCCAATTGCCCTTCTACATTAACATCTACGCCGGTTGTTATTACGGATATGGTAATGTGGGGCGATTATATCTATTTAGATACGGAAGAGCGTCGTCGCTTTGTTAGCTCACGCCACGAGTATCTAATAGAACAGGTACAACAACAAAAGCGTTATAGTATTCCGCTGAATACAACTCGTATTTCGGTCCCCCTGGTCTTTAACAATCCGATTAAAGAAATGGTATGGGTTGTGAATGAGGATCGTATGCTCCAGGCACACGAGTGGTTTAATTACGGTAGCCGTATGTTGAACGAGATTGGTATTCCTAACTTAGATATTATTGCTAAGGCACTTCTACAGTTTGACGGCTATGACCGATTTGAGGAGCAAGCCGCGCAGTATTTCCGTCTAATGCAGCCTTGGCAACGTCATACAGCCATTCCCAATGATTTCATTTATGTATATTCTTTCAGTTTAGCCCCGGAGGCAGAGCAACCTATGGGTACTTGTAACGGCAGTCGCCTTGATTCTATTGTATTACAGCTAACAATGAACCCACAAGTCAAATCGTATCCAGCAGGCGTTACTACCTATGCGACGAATTACAATGTGCTGCGTATTGTTGCCGGTTTGGGCGGCGTTCTATTCACTGTATAAATTATGATAAAAACCTTTAGAGATGTCGTCCACTGGTCTGCCGGCACCACCGTTCCCACCGGCGCCACCGGTCCCACCAGCGCCACCGGTCCCACCAGCACCACCTACGCCACCGGATCCTACATTCTCGCCGTCAGGCAACGGTACAACGTATAGTGGAGGAAAAACGCCGCACCATATATCCGATATTGATACATGGAAACACGCGGATAGAAATTATTTTGTCTTTGTGATTCTTTCCGTGTTATTTGGATTACTTGGCATGGACCATTTTTATTTACGTAGTTTTCATACTGGTATGATGAAAATACTTCTTAATGCGTGTACGTTTGGACTATGGCATTATTGGGATTTAATACAGATTGTGTACGATGGTAGAAAGATACGAGAAGAAGGTCTCACCACGCCGTTTGATTGGATGTGCGGTATTGGTAGAGGTGTATTTACATCTGCGAAAACCGATGAATATCCTAAAAAATATGTAGCAGAAAAGTCATATCTTCTCTATGCATTCCTGGCGGTCTTTTTCGGATTTTTGGGAGCGGACAAATTTTATATGGGTGAGACCTGGCAAGGTATAGCAAAACTCCTCAGCGTTTTTAATATTTTTCTATTCCTCTTTGGATTTATATGGGTTGTTTGGGATTCCGTACACGCATTATTTATGACAAAGAGCATATTAGAAAATGGTATTTCTGCTCCTTTGCCGTATAATTTATTCTTCAAGACGCCAATTGATGGCAAACAGTTTTTAGTGAATCGGTTAGTTGACCCTGACCATCCATTGCCAGGATTCTTTGATAATCTACCAGTCATATCTATACCGCAGATATCATATAGTGGAATGTATAAAGACATTATAGCGCCTTTGATGTCACCGGCGGTGGTGGCAGCGCTCCATATGAAGACCCCTGAATTACCTGATCCTCCTACGATGCCTGGAATGGCGAAGTACGGACTTCCTAAAGAAGTAACAGGGGTCCCGAGTGTTGGTTTAGGTATTCCAGTCTCACAAACACAACCAGCAGCACCAACACCGGCACCAGCGCAAACCGGCGGCGGCGGCATCCGTCAAGATTACGGTCCAGGTCCCGCCATTGCGGGCGTTCTTACCGCCGTCGTGCTTGCAGGAGGTCTAAAAGGATTTTATGACATTATTAGTAAACAATACGGATGAAGATGTTAGATAAGCAGGACGATTTTGAGACACTGTGGCAGGCGACTACCGCTGTGGACGGTATGCGTAAGTCTGATAAGATGTTTCTTATATATTTTACCGCTAAGTGGTGCGGGCATTGCCGAAATATTAATCTAGCAGAGGTGGATAAGGTCGCCACCGCAAAGGGGCTTACGCTCTGGAAGTGCGAGCATACCGTCAACGATTACACTGCCGGTTTCTGTGGTGTCCGAGGTTTCCCCACCTTTATGGCATTCAAGCCGAAGAAGGTGTTTGACCAACTCCAAAGTAGCAATACCGAGGATATTTGCCGCTGGATTGAATCTCTCGAATAAGTAAGTGAATGGATGTGGGGCGGACTATCATTATTGGGGGTGGTCTGGCTGGGTTATCTATTGCCGAGTTTCTTGCCAACAAGAAATCCGACAATGTGCTCGTGTTGGAACAATATACTGCTTGGGGTGGTCGAGCACTTACTTATCGAGACAAATCAAAAAACATACAGTATGAAATCGGAGCCGGTCGCATATTTCACACACATAAACACGTTGGTGCCCTTGTCAAACGTTTCGGACTTCACACCTATCCTATCTCTACCGAAAGCACCTTTAACGGGCACCCAAACCCCTTTCTCGACCTTTTCGGACCCATCCGACACCTTCTACAATCCTTACCCCATAACGTACTTGCTACACATACCGTAAAAGAACTTGTTCCAAAAGAACTATACCCTACTCTCGAGTATTATCCGTATTGGTCCGAATTTAATCTTCTGCGTGCCGACCTTGCCCTGCCACTTTTCGCCCCGAAAGATACAATGGGTACAACCAGCCCAGACGAGTATTACGGAATCGTAGAAGGCATTGATACATTGACAACCCGACTCCACGACGCCGCCGAACGCGCCGGCGCGACCCTCAAAAACCGCCACAAAGTCACCAACATCCAGCGACTCGCACCTGATTTGTTCGAAATTACAGGATTCCGTGGCAAACGTAAATTACCGTTTATTTACAAAGCATCAAGAGTAATTATTGCCACCTGCCGCTGTGGATATAGTGGTTTAAGTATTCTCAAAACTATGCCACTGATGAAACAACTAGCAACCGGCTCCCTTATGCGTATTTATGCGATTTATCAACCACCACTGGATATTACGGAGAAAGTTGTTACAACGGGTCCCTTGCGTTATATTATTCCTATTAATCCGAAAACGGGACTTATTATGATTTCGTATACAGATGGAGATGATACAAAATATTGGAGAAATCTTGAAGGAGATGAATTAGAGACGACGATTCAACAAGAACTTATGAAACTCTTTCCCGATAAAACAATACCTAAGACAACCTACTTAAAAAAACACGATTGGACGAATGGTTGTACGTATTGGCTACCTGGAGATTACGACCCAAAAGAAGCATCAAAACATGCCCATAATCCTGAGCCAAATCTATATCTAACTGGGGAATCTGTAAGTTTAACACAGACCTGGATGGAAGGGGCGTTAGAATCAGTAGACTATCTTAAGACCCTGCTAAAATAATCCTAATCCAATATAAGAATGGCGAAAAATAAGTCTATGAAAGTCATAGGATTATTTTTGATTGCGCTTGTACTATCAGTCACAAGTATAGTAGTATGTATGAACTGGTCTACATTGATGGCGCCTAAAATTTACGATATTTGGGTGATTAATCTAGATAAAGATACAGAACGATGGCAAAATATACAGTCAAAAACTCAGCATCTAAAAAATATAGTACATCGGTGGTCGGCGACGTATGGCAAAGATCTTACGCGCGACCAAGCCCAGAAGTACGGAGTAGGATACGTTGTGAGTTTGTCGCGTGATTTTGATAAAGATGGTAAGACTGATAAAATTACGTCGGCAAATGTAGGCGCCATTGGTTGTTGGATTTCGCATAAGCGGCTTCTTACATATTTAGCAGACCAACCACACCACACAAATACAGCACACCTTATTTGCGAGGACGACGCAGAGTTTCCTACTGATTTTATGACAGGAAATGATAATTGGTCGAAAGTATCCAAACATATTCCCGCTGATTGGGATATGGTCTTTTTAGGAATTAAAAAGCCAATTATAGGCAAAGATGTTGCCCCAGGTATTAAGAAGATGAGAACAACATATAATAAGGGCAATTGGGGAGCGCACGCGTATCTTGTGCGCCACGGCGCCTTGAAAACGAAGATTTTACCGAGTATCGAACGTATGACGGATGAAATTGATGTTCATTATGATATGATGTCAGACAATTGGAATATTTATATATGTGACCCTCCAACAGTGCGATATAACGACGAACTTGCTGCAAAATCAAACATTAATGTATAGCCAATATAGTGGATTTTGCGCTGACTTCTTCATCGGGCACAATAATATTTGGATTCACACAATATACATTCATATCATGAAACAATGAGTTATACTGATTATCGATTGCGTCGGTCATAAAACGTAAAGCAGGTAGAAGTTTGGTTTTAATAGAGCCATGCTTCACTAGATATGCGTGGGTGCCATATTGATTTCTGCCGGGCACTAGTCGTACAAGACCATCCGCAACTGGAACACTTTCAATCTCTCCGCCCATTCCTAAATAGACCATATCCCAATCGGCGGGAATATATTTTGATATTTTCGACCAGGTATCATTTCCAGATAAAAAGTCTTTAGGAACGTGCGCGTCGTCTTCTAATATAAGATGACCGTAGCCATTTGCCCTCTCTTGCGCTGCTAAATGTTGTAGAAGCCGTTTGTGAGACAGCCAGCATCCTACGACCCCCTTATTGACAAGTTCCTTATCTTTGCCGGCTACCCGTGTAAAATAGAGACCGACGCCTTCATCACGAACCTGCTCGCGATCGGTAATTGTCTTTCCATCCATTGCAGGAAAACGGTGGACCATATCTCCAAACTGTGCGGTGCTCTTTCGCATATGCTCCCATCGGTCAGGCGCACGGTCTAGATTAATCACCCAAATATCATCAATACGTGCAGGACCATTCAGGCTAAACATACGATAAAAAAAGAATCCAATGAATCCTATAACCAATATCCATAATAATAGCACCTGGGTTTTCATTCTATATTGTAAACTTAAATTATGTGGTTGCCGCCGTAGCAAGTCGGTCCGCTTCCGCATTGCCTCGCGAAGCAAAGTCAACCCCACTGGTATGAGCCGGCACATGGACCATAGAGGTCACTAAACGAATACTTTTCCATACAATCCACATCGGTTGAATAATATCCTGGTGTAGTACGGGCTTTCCGTCCGCCTTTCGCCATCCTTTCCGTTCCCACCCTTCGCACCATTTCAAAAGCACATCAATGCTATACTTAGAATCAGTATAAATTGTTGCCCCAATATGCTTCCCATCCGCAATATACCGAACTACATACTCAAGTGCCCGCAGCTCAGCGCGCTGATTTGTTTGCGGCTCGTGTCCCGGAACTACTGCAGAGTGTTGATAAATAATAGAACTACCATCACAAATATGAACGCCAAAGCCCGCTTTCGCTCCAATCCTACCATTGTTTCGCGCAGAGCCATCGCAGAATAAAGAGAGTCCCATTTATCTTCTTCAATAGAAAAGAAATCCCTATCACTTTTTAGAGTCATGTCGTCCGCCCTACCAGATTTACCGCGACACCTATTTCACCTTCTTGCCGTTGGACCCCTTTTTCTCTATGTTGGACTTCAGCGTGAAAATACTCCAGATAGCGTATTTACCGCTCTAGGTCTCTTAGGTCTTGTTGTCCTATTTTATCATTCCTACAAAGCGTATCTCAAACTCAAGGACGGTCAGAGCGCGTGGGTTAACTGGATTCATATCCTACTTGTAGCCCCATTGCTATTAATCTTAGGATACTTGAAAAAAGATGCTAGCCGCCGGTATTTTGAGATGGTATTACTATTAGGATTTGCTGCTATTGGTTACCACGGGCTTTACCTAATTCGCGAGATGATCTTTAATTGATCGGCAGGTGCTACTTCGCGAAAGCACGTGATGGTATGATATAGATAAGCGGACGACGATGCGTATGGCTGATGGCACCGCTTACATGCCTCTCCACGAATATATGGGGGAATCCACTCTTTTGCGTGGGTTCGCGCATAATGAATTAACATATTTGATTTTACATGGGACGTTTGTGTACAGCCCGCTGAAGGGCACTTAAAGGAAACCGCTGCCGCAGGATTTTCGCTAGTACCTAGTAGCTCCTTTTCCTTGTCGGTAAGTTTAGGGTCATCGGCGTGGCGTGTTGCTAAATGATTCATATAACCAGAACGTTGTAGGAACTGTGGAGTATTTGCGCATCGATTACACTGAAATGGTAGATTTGTACTATGATTTTTCATAATATGATAATACATAGTATTTTGTTTTGTGGTGATTTTTCCACAACCATTATGCGGACACACGTAGTTACCGGCTTCATTCTTTACGTATTTACTATTGGCTACAGACGGAACACTTACGACAGACTGATTTAAGGACATGGCGTGTGACATGTTTAGAGTCGTACGTGACGTTTCAATTTTTTGCGAAATGACGACACAACAAACCAAAGAAACCATACCAAAGATCGCAATTCTGACAATGGTTATCGGTGCTGATTATACGAAGGCAATGGAGCCAGGTCTCCAAACCAAACGTGAGTATGCCGCAAAGCACGGATACGATCTTCATATTGGCGGCAAGGACTTTTGGGACCGCACACGACCGATTCCGTGGTCCAAACTTCGCTATATATTAAAATATATTGACGAGTATGATTACATATTTTGGTCCGACGCGGATGTAATTATTACAAATCCCGATTTTTCTATCACACACAATATTGTGCCTCTTCTTCCGTCAAACAAAGACTTGCTATGGACGAAGGACGTCGTAGGCAATCTTAACTCAGGAAATATGCTTCTACGCGGTCGGTCGCCCTGGCTCAAGAATTTTATCGAGCGCACCTACCAACAGATACAATTTACGTATCATATCTGGTGGGAAAATGCGGGAATGGTCCATCTATATTTGACAAATCAGCAGGATAAAGAGAAGATTGAAACGATTGAGAACCACGCTCTTTTCAACGCCTACCTGTTCGGTCCTAAAAACATCTCGAGCGACCCAACGGTCAGGCTGTTTCAACCAGGCGATTTTCTACTACATTTTGCTGGCGTGGCGGACCAGTGGAATATCTATCGAATGATGCGCTATATTCTTCATTGTTTGAAAACCAAGACCCCCTACAATACTCAACTTCTTGATAGCTGGTATGTAACACCCATGAAGTCGCTACAAGATGCGGATGCAAGTATGCAAAATATAATACCCAATTAAGGAATGTCGGCTGACATCTGGATGTATATTTTTGCGCTTTTCATTGTGCTTCTGCTCTTTGGAGATGCCCGTTCAAAACATATGTTAACAATATCACCCGAAAAGGCTGCGTCAATTGAGTATGAGAATTGGCCGACGTGGGATACCATTGAACCTCCTGGCACCCGCATTCGTATCTTATGGATTCTACACGATTATGTACCGTTTGTCAACGCGGGATCTGAGATTTGCGCTCATACGATGAATAAGCATCTTCTCAAAAAGCCGTATTTATACGATATTTGGGTCGGCACTCCTGGCTATCCAAATAAGACATATGAGGGAGTACGCTGCTTTGATTTATATAATACAAACACTCTATTTGAACTTCTCAAGGACACACACGTATTAATGAGTCATTCGTATTTTTACCGTAAGCAGTCGATATGGTTAGCCCATAAGTTTGGTATACCTTTTCTAGAATGGGTCCATACTGACAATTACGTGCGAGCTATTGGACCCCATTGGTTCGACGAGCGCCTCAAAGGGCGTCAGTGGGCTATTTTTAATTCGAATAGTTTACAATCGTCCCGAAAGGATTTGCCGAACGATTATTTACGTATTGTGCGACCCCCAGTCGACTATCGCAAATACGGTATTTATCAAAGCCATTTAGACGAGCCGAAAAAGGAGGCAAAGTATGTAACGTTGAGTAATGTCAATGAAAATAAGGGTGGACCTCTTCTTATACAGTTGGCAAAAGCAATGCCCGAGCAAGAGTTTCTTGGTATTATTGGCGGATATCGTAAACAAATAACAGATAAAACTCTTCCGAATCTCAAATACATCGAGCATACTACACAGATTAAGGATGTGTACGCTCAAACGTGGGTGATGATTATGCCGTCGAAGGAGGAGACCTGGGGGCGTACAGCGGTAGAAGCAATGTCTTCCGGTATTCCTGTAGTCGTTTCACCGACTCCTGGATTAACAGAGTGCTGTGGTGACGCTGCGTTGTATTGTGAGCGTACAAATTTAGCCGAGTGGGTAAAAACTCTGCGTAAACTCAGGCAGGATCGCGAATTCTATAATCAACGGTCGTCTATTTCTCTACAACACGCGCGGTCTCTTGACCCTACAGACGAACTTGCGGACTTGGAAACATGGATAGAGAAGACGGTCCTCAAGGCAAACATCCATAAAGATAAGACCTGTTCCACCTTGGAGAAAAATCTTCTATTTAGATAGAAAACAGAATGGTGAATCGTACACGCAAGAATAAGCGTAACAACAACGTCCAGGCGGGCGGCAAGATGCCCCGCGTTGGCACCCGCGCGCAGGTCTGGCACGGCACGGCGCACCACACATCCGGCGGTCTGACCCGCAACGACCTGAAGCAGAACAAGCATGGTCGCATTGTGAGCCGCCGTGCGTCAGCGGCGGGCAAGAAGGCGCTCAAGCACCTTGTCAAGGCGGGATACAAGGCGAAGAAGGGTACGTTCAAGCTCTTCCATTAGACTATAAACCAAGCCCCGAACGCTCCATAATATGCGTTCCAAGGCGTAGAAGACGCATACCTTTACGAAAGCGGATACTATCCGTTTCGGTATCGGAATCAGTAATTTTATGCCAGAACAACGACCAACGTGATTCCCCAATATCACTTACAACAAGTCCAAGCCCCTGCTCCCCCGTTGCTTTCACAATAAGGGACCAATCCCCCGTCATTGTAAATCCCTCGTGTCCTCCCCGCCCAGGTAGCCGATGAATCATATCGTACATCACGCGCGGCTCAACACCCACAGGGAAAAAGATAGCATCCGGAACCGTAGGGATTTCAATATGCTCGCCAAGCCAAATACGCGTCATCAGAATCCGTCCCTCACCAAGCACTCCATCCATAAATGTTAGAAATCCAGGGGGTGCCTTAGGCGCACCGACACCAAAGGCAATTAATACAGAGCCAGTTGCTCCAAGACCACTACTCATACCTTTTATTATCGTTGCTATACACGACCATTCCTTCCCCGTAGTGCTAGGACGAATGACAAACGTCCAATCGTGTTCGAGTTCAAGTGTATCAACTCCACTTCCGCATACTAATATACGGCAGATATAGGGTGAGCCGGATATAAACTCCCAGGGAATCCAACTATTTTGTTCGTTACAAAAGCAATAGAGCGCGCGTCCGACCAAAGAGCATCCTAGACCCTCGAGTTCCATTCTTATAAAAACAGCATACCTTTACAAGGAACGATGAACGCACTCGAAGCAATTGTTGGAGCCGCGTTAGCAGTAGGTGTCTTGGATGCCGGCTGGCTCACTCTACACTATAACTACCATCGAGACCTGTTCTATAAGATTCAGAAGTCAGAATTAAATCCACGATTCACCCCAGCCGTTCTTATATATATTCTTATCCCCGTGGCAGTCTATCTATACGCCATCAAAGATGCCAATTCAACAAAACAGGCGGCACTTAAGGGCGCCCTTATTGGCTTCATTCTTTATGCGTTTTATGACTTGACGAATTATGCCACACTCACAAATTATACTTTAGATATGACCCTGACTGATATTGCCTGGGGTACTGCGGTGTGTACGGCAGGCGCGGTCGTCGGATACAAATTTTACACTCGTTAGTCCCCGTTCTATTTAAACAAACTACACGTATCAATAACTACATTTGTAGTTCAATGGTAGAATGCAACTCTTCCAAAGTTGTGACTCGGGTTCGATTCCCGACAAATGTAGACACTAAATAAACGGATTATACGCCCACTGAAGTAACGCCTGGCGTTCCCTCACCGAGCACCCAACCGCCCCACGAGAGCAGCGCGCCTTAATCGCGCCAGCGTGACGTGCAAACGACCGCCAACGACCAATTTGGACCGCATCCAGCGCCGGAATACGACGACCTAGCCAGTAGCGACAATACCATTGAAACCAGCCGCGCTCGTCAGGATTCTGCGCCGCATCTGCTAAAATCGCCCGTCCCGTTGTCGCCGCTACGTGCCGCCCACGCTTAGGCGCCCACCCATTGTCC
>Ga0208618_1000412_pt1 | contig 19922 bp, 20 predicted proteins | sample CryBogCBE18Jul08_FD_184585 | JGI IMG/M metagenome (GOLD analysis project Ga0208618, IMG submission 184585) | Freshwater microbial communities from Crystal Bog, Wisconsin, USA - CBE18Jul08 (SPAdes) | ecosystem: Environmental > Aquatic > Freshwater > Lake | place: Crystal Bog, Wisconsin, USA...
ACTTGTAGGTGCCTCAGTCTTGGACGATTGGATCGCCCTATTTGTGAAGACAAAACTCAGCAGAACCATGAATGGTTCCTTACAGAGTTCTATTATGTACAGTACCTTCTCACAGTGGTTACAGAACTCTGCTCCTGAGTCTGTGGCAAAACTTTTATCTATCCAATATTTTTCTAAGGTGATGAAGGAGACGCATGGATTTGAAACAAGCCGCAAAACAGCCGGTGTGTTTTATAAAAATGTAGAATGGAAGAGTTCTACAACGAAAGTGGAAGAACAATCCACAGCAGTGGAAAAGACTACTAGTACAATCGAAGTCTCTGGGTGGAATCCGCAATCGCCGTTTGAAGATAGATGGGCTCCTCTGTTATGATGAGCACATCAGACACTCCTTCTCCTCCTTGATGGCGGGCGTTCCCTCGGTCACTGTCGCCGCGGCGGGCTCCACAGTAAACTTCTGCGCCGACGCCACCGCCCGTGTACGCAGATAATAGATACCCGTCTTGAGTCCCTTGCGCCAAGTGTAGAAGTGCATTGACGAAAGTTTGCGGAAATCGGGGTCGCCGAGAAACAAGTTAAGCGACTGCGACTGACAGATGTACGGTCCGCGGTCCGCCGCCATATCAATCAGTACTTTTTGTTTGATTTCCCAGACAGTCTTAAATACATTCTGTATATCCTCAGGCACACCATCAACCCCAGTCACAGAGCCGTTATTGCGAATGATAGCATCCTTCATCTCAGTCGTCCAGAGTCCCCTTGCCAGTAAGGCTTTGACAAGGTGCTTGTTGAGTACGATAAATTCACCGGCAAGGGTACGGCGCGTGAAGATATGCGTCGCATAGGGCTCGATACATTCGCAGTTGCCAAGAATTTGGCTCGTGGAGGCGGTTGGCATTGGAGCAATAAGGAGGGAATTTCGCATGCCAATACGACGCACAGTGTTGATAAGTCCGTCCCAGTCCAGACCCTCATCTTGAATTGGGTTAATATTCCATAGATCGGGCTGTAACTTACCCTTCCACGCTGGGGAGCCGACAAAGGTCTCATAGCGCCCCTCCGCTGCCGCCAGGTCGCACGAGGATTCGACCGCTGCGTAGTACATATGGGCGAAGATACGCTTATTCAACAGCGCCGCTTCAGGTGATTCCCACGCGAGTCCAAGCATAGCAAATACATCGGCAAGACCCTGTACGCCTAGACCGACAGGGCGGTGACGCTTGTTGGAGCGCTCCGCTTCGGGAATTGGGTAGAAGTTAATATCAATGACACGGTTAAGATTCTTAATGACAACTCTAACAACGGAGCGAAAGTGTTTGAAATCAAACTCCCCGCCGCGCACGAATGCCGGTAGGCTCATCGACGCAAGATTACAGACCGCCGTCTCATCCTTCGATGAATACTCCAGAATCTCCGTACACAGATTGGACGACTTGATAACGCCAAGGTTCTGCTGGTTGGACTTGAGATTCGCAGCATCTTTATAGAGCAGATAGGGGGTACCGGTCTCAATCTGCGATTCTAGAATGGTAAACCATAGCTTCTGTGCCTTTACCGTCTTACGCCCGCGCCCCTCCGCCTCATAACGCTCATAGAGCGCCTTGAATTCGGCACCAACAACATCCGCCAAACCAGGGGCTTCATTGGGGCAAAACAGCGTCCAATCACCGCCGGCATCTACACGCTCCATAAACAGATCAGGTAGCCATAGGGCGTAGAATAGGTCACGCGCACGTTCCTCTTCTGAGCCCGTATTACGCTTCATCATCAGAAAGTCTTCAACATCAGCGTGCCAGGGCTCGAGGTACATCGCAAAGGAGCCGTTGCGTTTTCCGCCTCCGTTGTGTACAAATCCAAATCCCTGAACGTAGTAATCGTGAATATCATTCACTTCCAAGTCATAAAGAGCACCGGTAAAGGCGCGTTCTACAATTCGGTCAATCTTTGTGAAGGAAATATTACCATTAATAGGTGTCGCAATCTTATCACCGACACACAGTTCGCCAACGGGATAATAGTCAATATCTTCTGATTTTGTTAGATTCACAGCAAGAATAGGATGTGCGGGAGTGACCGAAACACATACTTCACCTACATATACATCAAATATCAAACCGGTATAGTTGTGCTTTACAAGACGTTCTACGGCACAATGCTTAACACCATTTGAACCATTGTAGTGCTTACCAAATTCATCAACAGTCTCAATCGTTCCGCTGGTAAGAACCTTATCGCCAGCGACAATATCCTCAATACGCTTAGGACCTTGCTCTGTATAGACAAGAGTATCGGGAGCGAAGCACTGATCGACGTAGCGTGCCGTGTTATTGAAGACGCGAAGCATTGGGACAATGCCGTTGCTAATGCCACCAGTTCCCTTAATTAGTGAACCTGTAGCACGAATGTTGGAAAGATGAAGACCAATGCCGCCGCCGTATTGGCTAATAAGGGCGCAGTCCTGAAGAGTATCATAAATCCCACGGATTGAATCGTCCTTCATTGCCAGTAGGAAACAGTTTTCGGCAACAATTCCTCCTACGCTATACGAATGGTCGTCCTCAATTCCAAGAGTATACACAAATTCGGGTTTAATGTCCAGAGGTATCTTGTCATTGAGTCGCATAAATGTAATACCATCAATAACACGGGTCTGTTTCCAACCGCTTACATCTGTCTCATTCTCAGAAATACGTGTATCATTGTAGAATTTTTTGATTTTTCCCGATACAATATGATAAGGAATATTCATACGACCAGTAGATTTCTTGTTATCGGCATGCATTATTGTAAGTGTAACTGGGATACCTACAGAGCGTGCTAAGTGAAAGATATCTTGGACAAGGGGAGGATTTGTAAGTTGGAGTGTAATATTTCCTTGCCTAGAAAGACACCCGTCACTTGATACTAGACCTGATAGGAAAGATTTGATACACTCATATGATAGACGATTAAAGAATGATGGTAGTCGCTTACCATCAAACTTACATTTGAAGATGCTTTTGAAGATATGAGCGATATATAAGTTATTTATAGCCATTGAAACCATGTTATGCCCATCCCTATGGACAGAAACGTGACGAATGCCAAATTTCTCATACATAATCTTAGTTACAAAGTCGATAAGCACTTCATTTGTATTATGTGAGACAATATTAATAGAATGAGGAACCATTTCTCTGCGTGAATTTTTGCCATGGGATACACATCCATCACCATACCAAATTCCCATAAATTCCATCATTTCCTCGTCAAATACCCAATAGCGTTTGAAGGATGATCCCACCTTTTCACTTGGATACTCGTTGCCGTTTGGCATACGACGAGTCCAGCAACTGTAAGGTGTAACTGTATCCTCATTATACTCAAACCGATATGAGATTTTGTTGCCGTCACCAGAAATAGTATCTAAAATAGTTTTTACATCAAATACATAGTGTTCATTATTTGTAATATCATTCTTTTTAGGAACTGCAATCCAGTCACCTACACGCAGATAATCTACAGTATTCCATGTAGGTTTAATACCCCATTTATCTTGTTCATCGGAAAGAGACATAAGACGATGATTTTCAGTAACTTGAATGCGTGGTGTTCCAGCAGGTTTAATTTCATAGATTTTGCGTTCACCGAGGGGATTACGATGTAGTTGAACGACCTTTTTGATATTGCCTGTATGTGTTACAACTTCATCACCAATTTCAACATCTTCAATTGATTTAACGCCATTCATAGTATGAACTGGGGTTCCTGCTACAAAACACGATGAAAGTTGTGGGCGCTTGGTACCAGAGTTAAACAGTGTAGGCGTAGCGTGTGTATAAAACTTCTGGGACATCAAGTCATAGGTCTCAAAGGCGCGCTTGAGATCCGAGCCCCACAGACCAAGAGCAACGCGCATCCATAGATGCTGGGGGCGCTCAACAACCCGACGATTAGTATCGCGTAGCAGGTAAGCACGTTCTAATGTCTTGAGTCCGAAGTAGTCAAGCAGAAAGTCCCGTTCATAATGAAGATGCGACTCTATCTCGTCAGCATGCGCTCGTACAAGCGCAACAAATGTAGGGTCCAGTAGGGACGCAGCCTCACCATTCTTATCACACACGGCGTCAAGTATATTTACTAGTTCAAGCATAGTAGCGGGCGTATTTTTTTGATGATTGCTAATGGCAATTTGGCTGGCAAGATCGGCATAGTCGGGATGGATTGTGGACCAGGAGTAAGCCAGGCTTGCCGTAATATTGTCGAGCTCGGTCGTTGTGATACCATCTACAATACGCGTAAGGACGCCCTGGGCGACTTTCGTAGGATTGACGGTCAGCCCCGCAGCGGCTTTTGTGATACGTTCTTGTACTTTTTCGAACGCAACCTCTTCTCGGCGTCCGTCGCGCTTCACAACATGCATATTCTGATCCATTGTTATGAAATGTGTTGAGCCATTTCGGACGCACCGCGGAACTCAATTTTTTACCGCACCCCTTAACAAGATGGTGGCTGTAAATTGGCTTATATTTTCGTTTACGGTATTTGCCGTCGCACTTGTAGGGCTATCGAATCTGAATAAGTTCCGCCTACACGAAGGATTCCAGGCAGTTGAAGACTTAAATAACAATCGTTTTTGGTTCAAGGACTGGAAATATGAGACATCGACCGATAAGCTGCCAACAGGCGCAAATGAGCCAGATTCCCTTTCGCCAGGCAATGCGTTCTCGGTATCGACGGAAAAACTCTTATCACCGATGCTCCAACCCTTAACTATGTTAGAAGCGGAGGCAGCCTGGGATAAGACAACGTCACAGGTATGTTATCAAACTGATGCCGGTGAAGTGCTGAAGAAGACCCGGAATTACTTACAACGCACCAATAACTATCCCCGAAAGTATCCCGATTCGTGCTCTGCCCCGTTTCACGAGTTTTTAGGTACGTTCTACGCTCCGTCCACGGGCGGAATAGGACAAACGCCGGCGACAGGTACAAACTACCCTCGTAGAACCCAGTGCGCTAAGTAATCTTGTAAAATTCTATAAGTTCCTCTAGACATTTACGACTTGCAATAATATCATTTCCGTCTTCATCGCTAATATTATTAAGTGTATAGCGGTAAGCAGCGAGTTTATTTGCGGTTTGTTCCATTCCTGCTTTGCCGAGTTTATACGCCTTATCCTCGTTGTGTTTTGTAAATGCTTCTGTATCAAATCCCCAAGCTTCGTAACGGAGTTGATGAATAGTATATGTATTAAAATCGATCATATCAATAATTTCACTATCAAAGCCTTCTGTATCTATTTGTAAATAATCAATCTCTGAAATATTCAGAATAGAGCAAAGAGTATCAAATCGAATACTGTTTGCTGTAATTTTTACCATATCCGATTTGTCTCCCCCAATCATTCATCGGTAGAAGTGAAAAATGTGCGTCACTGTATTCTTTAGCAATATATAACTCAACCGGCTTATTGTCTTCGTAACAAATGGCTCTATTCAAAATTGTTACATTAGGAATATCTTGATAGTTTTTACGAATTGACTCATAAAGATTCGAATTTGGTTCAATTAAAATTACACGACTGGGTTTATGTTTTAGAACAAGTTTACGAAAATTATCATTGCCGTTATTTGTACCAATTTGTATAAAAACACTCATTTGTTTATACAAATTGTTATATCTTTATATACTAATCTGAGTCTACTCCGAGCCAACCTGTACCAGTGGCTGCTTGTGCGGGTACGACAGATGGCTCGAAGTCTGAGTCAGTATCGGGCTCAGAGACAAACATTGCTTTCTCACCAAATCGTTTATCAACGCGTGCCAATTCAACATCACGCCAAAACTGCTCGTATGCCGGCTGACCCACTTCAGCCCACCAACGGCGATTACGCACAACCGTAGTTGTAAAATAATCGTAAACGTACCAAATCGTCTGTTCGAGTACAACAAGTCCATCTATATCGTTAGGAGTCCAGGCACAACATTCGGTAAATCCCGCCTCGGTGGAAGAAAACAGCGGACTGTATCTATATTCGTACGATTCCATATCATATTTCTCTTCCATGACGGTTCCTTCCTCCTTTTCTACCGCAACTATTGCAGGCGGTTTTGCGACAACATAGATTTTACCCATCCAAGGGTTCTTTGCGCCTACTTTTGTCGAATACTTCGCATCTTTCAGCATAACGGAGGTAAATCGCATTTCAATGTAGTCAACGGCGTCTACATCGCACACCTCCGCCTGAAGTTGCATTTGACAGTAATAATCCGCTGGTATGATACCGTTTAACTCACGAGTAATAGGTGACTTAATTTCGACTAGGCGTCCGCACCGGGGTCCGCTGGTAATAAGTCCATCAGGTGATGCAGCAAGTCGAGGCAGAAACGGATGGCGAATACGACCGAGACCATCAAATACACCGCCTCCCGCAAAACAGCGCTCGTAAAGGTCACGCACAACTGGCTCAAACCGCCATCCCCATTTGAACGCAGATAACTTACCATCGGCATCAAATGTATAGACGGTTTGTGAGGAGCCGACTTGTTCTGGCTCGTGCTCATTTACAACTACGGGAGTTCCGCATTTCTTTGCCATTACAAGATTTCGCCCACTTTCGGTACCGTATACAACCGAACCAAACTCGTGCCCTGTTAGAAGGTCAAGGGCTTCATTATGCCAGGCAGCCGATTTCTGTGCGGACTGGGGAAGTTCTTTGAGCCGCGCAACATTTTCGGGGCGTGCCACTAAATTCATAAGTGCGAGTTCTTTTTGAAAGAGGAAATATTCATAATATACTGCGCGGAGTATAAGAATCGCGTCGTTCTTTGCGCGCGCTGATTTAAACGCGTTATGAATGAAGAATTTATTCGCATCGCTCATAGATTGTTCCATCCAGTCGATAAAGTCGTATTCGTCGATAAGCGTGGGAGGATCTGCGGCTATCCAATCATCCAGCCATTGAATAGACGCAGAATACGGCATTCCTATATTAGAAGACATTTTATTTGTGTCATGAATCACTCGTTCCTCGCTTTTTTGTCTGTCGGTGTACTTCAATTTTGAAGGACGCGGAGTGTGTTGGATCTCCATCGCGTATTATTTTTAAACCGCGAATGCTTAAGATTTTACCCTCCTCGTAAACAAGTTGTTGTTTCGTATTCAGTAGTTTTGAATCATTTGCCTTTACAAGCGCCTTATTCAAATTCTCCTTTTCTTCTGTTGATAATCCTGGATATGATTCCGCAAAGGTGCGTAGTTTTTGGAGGCGTAATCCACGCTCAAGTCGCAACCATGGCTTTGTTGTAGAGGCAGCGTGCGATTCTGCCTCAAAGAAATTTGTAAGACGTCCCATAAGAGTCGTAGGCGTAGGTGCGGCATCCGTAATAGGCGCAACAGTCGCAACAGTCGCAACAGCCGCCCCTGATATATCAATATGTGATAATATACTTCCTGATATATCCGTTATAGACTTTATGGGCGGCGATGCAGGTATAACAGGTAGAGGAGACGTTGCGCGCTTTACTCTTCGTGTCTTTACCCGAAACATCTTATTATTAATACTTATACGTCAAAGGTTTAGAACGTCACTCAGTGTTATAGTTCGGCGCGCAATCCCGAGTTTATTTATTTCTATAATCTAAGTAAAAAAAACATGGTAGGGTATAATATAAATTATTATTTAACTGAAAATGATGCTCAGGTCGCGATTAATCAAATTGCTGGTGTCCTCACCAGTGCAGCTAATCCATGGACAATAAGTTCGGCAGGCTGTTCAACAATTAGTCCTCCAGGGTGTGCGTATGTAGCTTCAGTGAGTAATCCTGTAGGTGGACGTGGCTGGTTAGTTGGTACCGGACCTATAGCAACTGTAGGAACAGGTCCGTTTTTTGAAGGTCATACATTTACCGATCAAAGTGGATTGTATCGTTTATACCCCACTCCATATCCTTGCTTCCTTGAAGGCTCAAAGATTCTCTGCATGGTTGAAGGCAAGGAGGAATATCGTCCAGTAGAAACCCTCCGTAACGGCACCCTAGTCAAGACGTCCCGTGACGGATTCAAGCCGGTAGCAATGATAGGACATTCCAAGATTTACAATCCTTCGAACACTTCACGGTCCACAAACCGACTCTACCGCTGCCCCATAAAGAACTACCCTGAACTCACCGAGGACCTTATCATAACGGGACAGCATTCAATTCTAGTCGATACGCTAACCGAGGAGCAGCGTAAACTCAGCCTTGAACATATGGGTGATATTTATGTTACAGATAAGAAGTATCGCCTTATTGCAGCGGTGGATGAGCGTGCCGAGCCTTACACAACCGAGGGGGTATTTACAATTTGGCATCTTGCTCTAGAGAACGAGAATTACTATATGAACTATGGTATTTACGCGAACGGTCTCCTAGTGGAAACAATGAGCCTACGGTATCTGAAGGAACTTTCAGGAATGACGTTAGTATAAATAAAACAGAACATTACCAAAGATAGAATGGATGACTCGCTGGAGGCACGATGGGATGCCTATGAACGCTCAAAGCGGTTTGGCTATCCTGGTCTTCACGATCCAACCGCCCTGCCTCAAAGTTGCCCTATTTTGAGAATACGTAAAGAGTATAATGCTCGCGATGCGATTAATAGCCGTGCGTGGGATTTTTTCCATGCTACACCGCCGACACAAGTCTCATCATCGAATCTCCAACGTAACCCTCCGGCATATATGGATATGAATCCGATTCCGTCGCGTACAAATACCGTTCAGTATCGCAATCAACCTGAATATATACCGAATCCTGAGCGAGGACCTGCCACTGCAAATTCGTTAGGCGTACCCCCGCCCCCAGGTCCTATTATACATCCGGCAAAAGAGATATCTAAGAATCCTTATATGCAGCGATTGGATGCTGAGGGTGAAGGATCCCGTAATATTATACGTGAACTGAAGGCTGCGGTATTTGAAGATAATCGTGATTTGGGAGTGGATACAGACCGTTCTCTTACGCAACGACAGTTTCAAGACCGTTGGCTACCACCGAAAACAGGTACCGATATTCAATCGCTACAAGCGTATGAACTACTAAGACCAAAGCAGGACGATTGGCGTAATAAATAAACATATATTGTAAGATATGCCATCGCCAAAAAATTTAGCAACGGCACTCGCGAATGACCCTATTTACCAGGCAATGATGAGAGGAAATATAAAATGGGGAAATATGGCAATGAATGTGACACGTAAGAATAAATCTAATAATAAACCCAACAAAAATAACACTCGACACAATAAGAATACGTCAGATATCAAGAAAATCTTAGATGACTATAAGGCACCAGATCTAAAACTACGTAAGGGTATTTGGGAGAATTTTCCTGTTGCTTTAGTTCCTATAGATGATGGCAATGGAGTTGACCGTTATGGCGTTGCGTGGCATAATAAGAATTTACGGGAGTGGAAAACCACAAAAGCGAAAAGCGATGAGGAAAAAGCGAATTACCAACACTGGTGCGAAGTGCGTCTGCTCCATTCGATTCGGCAGTATCCTAGACAGTATAAGATATTGCCGGCGCGCAATCCGAGCCAACTTTTTGTGCTCGAAATGGTGTTTAGAAAGAAATAATTAGGCGAAGAGTATTTTTGGTGGTATTACCGCCATTGATATCATACGAAACCCAAGGATAAATACGAATATATTAGCAAGCATAAGTTCAAAGGACTCAAGTGACACTGACGCATCATTGGGTAATACTATTTTCTTCATAATTTCAGACATACTTGGAAATCCATCCATTTTTTCGTATTGAGTGAATATACAGCACTTATATACACGCTGAGAAACTAAGATAAAAAGAAGCAGACCTAAAATAAAAAAACACTCTTGAAAATTTGTAGAAAAAAGAGCACCGAAGATGACAAGAGAGCATAAAAGAAAGTGCCATATACGTACAGCCCACGCGCGCAATATGACAAGCGCGCTCGGATTACTACGCATCGGGCTTCCTACTCTACACGATATTTTAACTGAATGATACAACCACTTCGCACTCGTGGATATTTACCTTCTTCATCGCAGACGTTGTGAGCTCGCAGCGCTTCTTACGCGATGTTTTCGCCCCACCAGCCACAACAGGTGCAGGAGTTGCTACAGAAATATCAGACGTCGCCGAGCCCGCACCCGCCGATACACCTGAGTCTACACTATTTGTTAGAGATTCAGATGCCCCTACAGATAAAGTACTGTTTGTGCGCGAATAGTGCTCCTTGAGTGTATTATTCATATCCTTTTCAATACCCTCACGATTTGCTAATACATAGTCATAAATCTCCTTTTCAATAAACCAGCGGAAGAAATTGAGCTGACCGACGGTGGTAACAAAGGGAGTTTGTCCGCGTGCTTCGAACTGAATACGCTCGCGACGGCAAAATGGGTCAAAAAGACGCTTAGAATATGCGTTTAGTTCGCGTTTGTAGTTGAAGTATACAAGAAAATGACGATTCTCCTTGGTAAAGGATGTATTCATCTTTTTTGCATAATTGGTAACAAAATAATCTACAAGTCGTAGGCTAATTTCGGACTTGCCTTGTAAAATCGATAGCAATTTCTCTAGATTGCCCGGAATGGTGTAAAATTCCTGTAGCCATAGGACAACCTGATCCTGTTTACAAAGTACGCGCTTCTGGTTCTTGAAGGTGACCGCACGGCGCTCAAAGCCTGGCGGGTTAAGGGAATTCATGATTGTAGAATGCTCGGTGTCCGACATTGTGTTCTAAGCATAGAAAAAGAAGATACATTTTAAACCATAACGAAAAGAGCGAACGTTCATTCCGTATAAAATCCACAGATGCCTAAGTAGGGAGACAAAATGTCTGTAACGGTTTATTTGGCGAATAAGGGGTTTGTCCTACCGGCTACGCCTATGGATGATCGCCGACGCGAAGCGTATTTTAAGAATCCTACCGATTCGAAGAATCAACTAGTACCGGAAGAGGAGAAGATTCTATTGGCATTGGGAATTAACAAAGAGGCATTTTTAACGAACGATGACAAAGGAAGTTGTTTGAAAGATAATATGGCACAGTTTTTCCAACAGTTGCCGAAATGTCAGTCAGACGCAAGTCTTACATTATCCAAAGACTGTGAAATAGTACAGTATGTTTTATGGGAAACATTGTTAGCGGCAAGCGTAAGAAGTCAGACTGCGTATGCTGATAATTTTATACAAAAGAAACCTTTGGCGGATATATCAGTGGCGATTAATCAGCAGATTATAAATGACTTGAAGCCGAAACCTGAAATTCAAAATGACGTTGACCGCTTGTTTACGCTAATAATGAAAGCATCAATCCCGGCGGCAAGTGCGCCAGCAGTCGACAATTCTAATGAATTATTTACACTTATGATGAAAAAATCTACTGTGCTTGCGCCACCAGCACCACCATCACCACCGATACCACCAGAGTCTGAGCCATCATCACCTACACCATCAACAGTAGAGTTACTGTCTGCTGAGCCATCTGCCGAGCCATCTGCCGAGCAACCTGTGCCTGCCGAGCAACCTGTGCCTGCCGAGCAACCTGTGCCTGCCGAGCAACCTGTGCCTGCCGAGCAACCTGTGCCTACCGAGCAACCTGTGCCATCCCCGTCAACTCCAGAGCCACCAACACCAACACCATCTTCACCGACACCGTCACAGGAAGAATCAGATTTATCTACAATATCAAATATATCACTGCCCGAATTAACAGTTTCATTGAATCCCCTTGATTTAGAACAGGCAAAAGCAATTATTGCCAATCAGTGCGGACAGAAATCTATTCCGCCGATTAAAAATCGCACATTTGATTCTTATGAATCCGCTGTCCAAAATCATAAACGATCGCTCTATTTTTGGCACTCTGTAAAGAATAAAACTTCAATTGACTTGAATGTTGTATCATTGTCAGACGAAGAGGAGGTAGATTTTAGCAGGGAATGGGCGACCGCTATTAAAAACGCAAAGGACCATACCGAAGCGTCCTGGGTATTTTTAAATGTAGATCCGAAAGACCGTAATGATATAAATGAATTATATGGATTCTATGAAAAAGGTGGACCTCATAGCCAATTTTTAAAGTCACGAAATTGTGAGAAATTAGGTGAAACCTATGCAAATGGGTTATCACGATTTATTCCTAAAATAGAATTATCACCTATTCAACTTCAATATGTACTGGAAGGCACACAATGGAATGTAGAGTCTACAATGGCAGATATGACTACACCAAAGAGTCTTGATAAAATCGGTATATGGATTACTGATAAGAAAGGGTACGATGAGCGCCCAGAGATGCTTGAAAATTCACTCGCTATTGTAACAAATCATGATGTCGACTATTCAATGAATAATGGAATGACTTGGAATTATCCGTTAAATGGAGGGCACGTCCAAGAAAGTACTGTACTTTATGATTTATTCCGAAGTAAAACAGCGGTAACAGATATTCATCCTTGGTTAATGTATCTATTGAATAAAGAACGAGATATTATAAAACCCGTAGACTATGGCACACCGAGAAGCATTAATGATTGGTTTTTAAAGAATGCATTTGAAAATCAATATGTACCTATTAATATTCAGGATCCGCGATGGTTGCTTACACGTAAAATATCCCCTTTGAATAACAACCAGAAAGAACAATTTAATGTAGCATATTATGTTATTTGTAATAGCATTGCAATAAAGAACCCTTCTTATATTCCTGCGTCCTTCTATAGTTTGCCAAATGAGACAAAGGCTCCATTTATTGTAAATTGGCTAAATGATAAAACGACTAATTATACACTTGTTGAAAATGCTATGAAATGGGTTTCTCCTACGCAGATACCATTTACTAGAAAATCGTTATTGGCATTTTTCTTGAAGAGCGGAAAAAATACACGGAAAAATAAAAACCGTAAAAATGCTACTCGCAAATGGGCGAATAATATAAAATCTGTCATGAAGAAGTCGGCTCTAGAGCCACCACCTACTCCAGAGCACTCGCCAACACAAACATCATCGTATAATCCTGAAATAAACGGAACATTTAGCAATACTGAAAGCAATGCCGAGTCTACTCGCTCAGTTAGTAATTCTGAAAGTAATGGTGAATCTGTAGCATCGGCAAAGCCTGATGTTGTTAGCTCATTTATGGAACGTTTAGAAAATGCGCCGCAGCATGAGGCTCCCCCAGAAGAAGCAAATTTGTTTGGAACCGGAACCGAAGAGCCAATGCCAGAGCTACAGACAAAACCATTAACACGGTTTGAAAAAAAGGAGGCTTTAAAGCGCGATGCGAAATACCGAGATGTATTTGAAACGGCTAGAAGCTCTGGAAAATCTGCTGCGGAAGCTATAGCCTTAGCAGAGGAAGCGGTCAATGAAGACCAATCATTTGTTCTAGATATGCCGAAGCCATCTATAGCGCAGACGTTTGGCGCTTTTTTTAAGGGTAAAAAGCCGAAAGCAGAAGCCCCGCCATCAACAAATATGAATTATTATGAACCAAAAGAGCCGACAATGGTTGAAACATGGGCGGCGGCACAACGGGCAGCCATGCCACCGCAGGAGCCTCTAGAAAAGCGTACAACCTTTCAAAAGTTACAAAACAGATTTTTCAAAACAAAGAAGAATAAAAAGCCGAATAACGGACGAAATCTTACTCGGCGAATAATTCGTCCGAAGATTCCTGTAATGCCTGAGGGTCTGGCTCCCCTTGTACCCCCACCAGCAAAAACTTATAATGAAATAATGCGGTTAAAGCAGCAAAGAAATGCTACTCGTAATGCCGATGAATTAGACGTACCAATTAGCTACTATTATGATATTTATCGCGATGTTGTAAGAAAAGTGCAAAATACGACAAGTGAAACAATAAAAAACAAATACGCAGCAATGTCTGACGCCCAAAAAGCCGAATATATACGACAGTTGACAAAACTAGCAGTAGCAAAACAACGAGATGCGAATCTAGCAGAAATAGAACAGTTTAACACATAGCCCGGAATAATTCGTAAATAAATACATTCACCTAATAATAGAGTATGGCTACATTATTAGGTAATACAATTGCGAACGATCCTGACACGATTAAAATTCGTCAAGCATCGGATCTCGGTTATGCGCCTAAAGATGTAGAAGCCTTAATAGATTTTGGAATCCTCACACGAGTAAATAATACACCGGTAAACAATAAAAATCTAAAATTGGATCCCAATCAAATCCGTGATTTCCTTAACTGGATTGTTAGTAAGCGAACACCCCCCTATCCGCCGTTGGTTCGTAAGATTCTATGCCTCAAGCGCGCCCGTATTGTAAATAGTAAAGGAAGTGTTGGTACAGGCAACGGTCTACGTACAAAAGAAACTCAAATGATTGCGGAGATTGATACACTGCTGCGCGATGATGGTGTAACAAATCCCGAAGATAAAATGAAATGCCTAACCGAATCAGCGGGCAAGTATGATTCGAAGGCTGGAGCCGCCGCTGCGCTAGCAAATGCGACGGCTGGACCTACAGGTGCTACAGGTGCTACGGGTCCTACGGGTCCTACAGGTCCTACAGGTCCTAAGGGTGATTCCTTACCTATAAATATGAAAGGTCCTGTAGGTGTACCTCAAGGCGCGACGGGTTCGCATTGTACGACGATTGTTAACTGCGATAGCTCTGCTGTAATACAGGAGATTAAGAAGGTACAGGATACACTGACAAGTATGATGGCACTTTTACCTGTAGATGAAAAGACAGGCGAACAAGAAAAGAGCGAAGGTGAGGCTGCTGAGGCTGGTATAAATGGGGAATCAGTTGATTCAACGCATTCAGTAAGTAGTGATGTAAGGGCTCTTGAAATAAAGTCTGTTTTGGAGCGTTTGTCCGAGATGGAGTCAAGACTCAGAGAAGTTATTAGCGAGTCGTCTGTCGTGCAGAAGGCAAGCGACGCAGAATCCGCCGCAGAAAATGGCGATCACGCAGAACTAAAGAAACTTCTTTTACTCATTTTGTCTAAATTAGACGGCGTGACACCGGTGGAGGGTGCTACTGTAGGAGAAAAGGTGGATAAAATCAAAGAATTTACACAAAATCCAGATATACTCGTTATACTCAAAGAGATTCAGCAAGCGGTGGGTAAAGTGAGTGATGATGACGAGGATTCAATCTTAGCACTTGCCAAGGCTATTAACGTTCAATTAAGTATTGTGAAGGAAGCGGTTGGCGATAGACCGGCACGCATTATTGAATTATTGGAGTCTACGATGCCTGGTGTTAAGGAAAGTGTTGATAAATTTGAGGAGAAACTCAATGTAATTATCAGTGGAATCGGTAACATTCGTAGAAATATTAGTGATTTAAGCGGAAGTTTACCTGACCGATTTGATGAAGTATTGAATGCTATTAAGGATATACCTCGGTGCCCGTCACCGGTAGATTACGGACCGCAATTTACATATATTGATGATTCCATTAAAACCATGTATGCCACTTTAGTACAAGTACAACAAGTTGTAGGCGAGGATTATACACGCCGGTTTGACGAGTTAAATCAGAAGGTAGATGACCTTATGGCATTAATGCGTAGATGCTGTGGTGAGGGGCAGTTGGCTCTTCCTGCGCCTGTACCAGCACCAGCACCAGCACCAGCACCATATGTATTACCAACACCATCACTACCATTACCAGCCCCTGAGCCCGCCCTGCCAATACCTCCACCGCAGTTACCAGGACCCGCAACACCAGGTCTGCTAGAAAACTTGGGGCAACTACCACCGCAACCTGGACCATTCCCGCAATTACCAGGACCCGCAGCACCAGGTCTGCTAGAAAACTTAGGGCAACTACCACCGCAACCTGGACCATTACCGCAGTTACCAGGACCCGCAGCACCAGGTCTGCTAGAAAACTTGGAACAACCACCTGAGCCTACAAGACCAGGACTTCTAGAAGATGAAGCGCAGCTACTGCTTGAGAATCGACCCAAGGCAACAAAGCGCCGTATAGTAATTCCAAATAGCAATAATGCGGCACCGAATCGATATATGCCAGACATAAACACCCCACGACCTGGATTTGGACCGACACAAAGCCGTGGATTCCCAGCGGTTAGTAAGGCAGATGACACAGAGAACGAGAAGAAACCTGAGCGTAAGCGTCTGTTATATGAGAATAATAGCACAAATACAAATAATCAATATCATCCAATATTACCAGAGGATAAGGCAAGCGCTCGTAGATTATTTGGACCAGAGAAAACACGTGGATTACCGGAACGCGACGATGATTATAGTGAATTACCGCAAACAAATACCAATAATCTACCATTACCGGAATCAAATAATGACGATGAAGCACCACTGCCACCACCGAATGATGAATCCCCGCCGCTACCACCACCACCAGCGCGCACAGCAAAATCACCTGAGCCAAAAATTCATATTACAGCGAAAAGTGCACTTGGTATAGGATTGAGCGATGCTATTACACTTGAACGACCTAAGGGCACACCTCAATCTGCCGAATTTAAACGAAAGAAATTGGCAGAGTTGGAAGAACTACAAGCCGACCATACATATTCTAAGAACCGTACATTTGAAGATGTCAAACCGCATATTGATGAATTTTTGGCAGACTTTGCCAAGGATGGGCGCCTGAAAGAGCGCCTTAGCACATGTGAAATACCCGTAAATGCGGAACGATGGTACGACTACCTTACAAATCTCTTCAACGTTATTCGCAATATTCCGAAAAAGATAGACAACCCAGGTTGCCATACTAAATTTACTCGCGGTGGTAAGCGGAGTAAAAGAATATCGAAGACCAATACAAGAAAGCTACGTAGATGAATATTCTTCTAAAAGTCAAATACAGTTTTTATAGTGCGCTGGTCTTCTTTCTTGTTGCCAACCCTGAAACATATAAGATTACGGATTGGATGTTTAGCAGTGTTATGCCCGAGATTGCGAACAACGCCGGCGCGCCTACACCAGTTGGCTTATTCTTTCATACTCTCATCTTCTTCGCGGTTATCTTATCGCTGATGATGTTTCCGCGAGACTAATATCGCCCGGCTAGTTAAGGAGCCAATGGCAACCCGTAAATACCATCCTACTCGTTATTACGCGGGTCTTTCAAAGACCCAAAAAGCAAAGCGTTATAAGGAGATCAAACACTTCGGCAAGATCGATTGGCGGTCGCCAAGAGCCTACACGGGCTTCAAGACCGACAAAGGCGTCAAGACAAAGACCTCGTCATACGTCGAGCAACTCACAAGGAAATTTCGCCGTATGGGTATTGACCCCAATAAGACCAAATCATTAAAACAAAAAGCCAAGGCGACCGGCGTCCCCCTTAAATACCTGAAAGCCAGTTATAACAGGGGACTCGCCGCCTGGCGCACCGGTCACCGTCCAGGTGCCACCGAACAACAGTGGGGGTACGCACGCGTTGCCAGTCTGCTGGTCTGCGGCAAAACCGCCCAAGGACCCGACTCTGATATTGTTCGCGATGCCAGGAAATCCTCTAAATCCGCCAATCGTTGGTGGAAGAACTGTTAAATACCATATCCCACAGGTGCTACTCCATTCTGCGCCTCCAGGTCCTGTTTCGCTCGCTCAATGAGTGGAGGAATAAGCGCCAACGCTTCACGCGACTGAAACCAGCCATCGGTCACATATTTAAACATACGGTTCTGAAACATTGCCTCTACGCGAACCCAATGTTCTGCCTCGGTCCAATCAGGATGAATTCGCAATTGATACTGATAGCACCGATGAACGTGATAGGAGCATAGCAAGTCTGCTTGACGCACCACGTGATAAACACGGGTCCACACGCCGTGGTCTGGAAAGACAGGCTTTCCATCCGCCATTGCCATCTTCAACTTACTATACGACATTGTAGTAACCATTCTGAGAAGCGCGTCCGCCCGCTCATCACTCCAACCAATACTTGTTAGAAACTGAAGGACGTGTAGAGAGGCGATCTCTATATCTACATATTTTTTGTCAACACAGTCATGAAGCGCGGCGGCGTAACGCGCCATTATCCGTTCAGACTCACTAAACGTATGGTCCATCAATGCCTCAGCAAAGCGAACACAATCACGTGAATGGGTGACATCGTGACTAGGATCTATATTGTACTCATTACAGAAATCATTGATAAAGTTATAAAGTACGTCCATTGTTACCATTCAAACAAACCCAAATAAGCATCTCAATTTTTTTCTGACAACTATGATTAGGAATGTCACAGTTATTTAATGATAATCCAAGGGGGCATCCTAGACTTAAAACACTAGGATATGGCACAGAAGAAAAGGCGCTGAATTCAGTCAAGAAACTCAAAACCTTTCCAAAAGCGTATCAACGCCAGGCAGCGTCAACAATGTATTATAGGGCAAAGTACCACGCTAATCAGACCCGTAATATGCGTAAGGCAATGAAAGTATATAGCAAGTTTTTAAAGACTTTAAAACATAAAAAAAGTGAACACTAGTTTATAAATACTACTATTGAGTAGAATGGCGGTATTTATAAAGAAGGTCAGCCCTGATACAATAGAAAATGAGGTAGAGCTTCAAAATGTAGCAGCATCCTACGGATTTGCCCCGAAAGTCTATGATACATCTGAGGATGAGATTTACATGGAGGACCTACAAGAAATGTGTATTGCTGATAAGTATGGTGAGGACCCGAAAACTATTCCACCGCATATTTGGGTCTCTATTCGTAGTATAATTCATACATTATATTACAAAGAAGGTATTGAATATATTGATATTACTCCATATAATTTTATTGAGAAGGATGGCAAAGTCTACATTATTGATTTCGGACACGCTTATTATTATAAGTCAAAGGAGATGAAAAACTGGTTCGTCAAGCAGTTTCTAGAAGATGGCGTCAATGAATGGAATCCAGATTTTAAGTAGCTGCCGATTTTCGTATGAGTGCTTCGATGTAAAGGTCATATGCCTTGTGTTTACTGATATATCCGTACGTTTTGGACCACTTTCCTGGAATATTTAACTTGTACGTTGAGAAAAATGTATTAATCTTCTCTTGGATACTCTTGTCAAGAATACTAATATCACCCATCAGCCCATAATCTTCACCTAACACACAAAGAACTTTTTCGTCCATTCCGTGCTCATCTTCCATCACCAGCGCTCCTATAATATAGGCATTGTACGTTGTATCATTTTTGATAGTATCACCATTGCTAAGAATAAGGGCGTCAAGTTCATCGCCGTCCGTCCCTAAAGTGCCTGGGAAAAAGCCGTAGGCAAACGGATACGGATGGCTTGCCGGCATCATTCGGTCAACCACAAGTTTTCCAGCCTTCTTATCATATTCGTATTTGATAAGACTACCCTTCTCAATCTCAATATAGACAGGGAAAGCAGGATCCATCGGCATTTATGGTGTATATTCATAAAAACAAATGGGTTTAGATAACATCCCAAAAAATTGACCTAAACACCTAACTATAATCATAAATCATAACAACATGGGTTTTGATCTCACCATTCACGCTGACCTGATGATTTGTTCGGATACAGGAAAGCCCTACTTCTATATCCCTGATGGTTCTCGTATGCGTATTTACGACTTATCAAAACTCACGGTTCCGAAGGAGCATCGGCGATTCTTGAACCAACGTGGAGGTATCTTTCATGCGTATACAACGTGTGTCTTTGAAGATAAGAATATTACCAATGTGTCTGTTTACGAATTTCTAGAGAAGTATCCGTCGTGGACGGATGTCAAGACCTATGATGAGGAGTGTACGTATTGGACGGAAAAGGACCACAATGAATTCAAGGCGGCGCTAGAATGGTTTAACCATGACTGTATCCAGTATCGGATTGATTGGTCTTATTAATCTCTACCATAAGTAAGATGGAGTATCCTCTTATTA